>Ga0315291_10000348_pt1 | contig 60240 bp, 51 predicted proteins | sample YL17G12_20_MG_FD_203070 | JGI IMG/M metagenome (GOLD analysis project Ga0315291, IMG submission 203070) | Sediment microbial communities from Yellowstone Lake, YNP, Wyoming, USA - YL17G12_20 | ecosystem: Environmental > Aquatic > Freshwater > Lake > Sediment | place: USA: Wyoming | collected... | reverse complement strand
GCACTGCGCGATGCGTTCGCCCGTGGCGATTTTTCGTTCAAGGACTATCGGGAGCGCGTGCTGAACCACCGCATCGGCCGTTTCCTGCGGCGGCGTGCGACCGTGGCCGGGCTGATCTACCGCGTTCACAGCCGCCGGTTGCTGCGCTTCCTGTGGTGGAACTTGGGCCCGCTCGTCGGCCGGCTGGCCGAACACGTGCTGGTGGATTGGGGCGAGTAGGCCCAGTGGAGGCTGGCTGCGAGCCGACTTCTTGAAAGCCTTTCTGCGTCTTGACATACGTGCGGATGTTGTGATATACTCTGTGCAGGATCGAGGTACGGTCTGGCTCATCGTTTCCGAGAGGCGGTAGAGCACCCGCGTGGCCGGGTTTCCTCGCAGTTTGCAGACATCGCCGTTTCCTCGCTGAAGGCTTGGACGCTGGACTTGCATAGTTGAGCCTTGCACGGTAGAGATTGGGCTCACGGGGGTTCCCTCCGTGAGCCCTGTTTGTTTTCGGCCATTGCGCCGTAGGCGCGGGGGCTGCCTCTCCTTATCCCCTGCTCGACCCGACTGCTTGCCTGTGCATTTTAAACAAACTTTAACTGATTCATAACTCTAAAGCGACTGGTTTCTGTTACACTTAATGGCAGGGTGTACGTTCTGCAAACTTAAAATTCTGAACAGATCAACCCTACGGGGGGGCACCCGAGTGCGGAGTAGTGGGTGGTGGGGTCTTGTGTAGCCCAAGTACCACATGGTGGGTAGGCAGTGTCGTTTACTGGCTTGAGTTCCAAGCGTTCGTTGGCACGTGCGTTTGTGTGTGCGTGTATACGATTGGATCTTCGAGTGTTGGCTGACCAGGCTCATGGAGGTTTCGTCCCGTGAGCCTGTTCTTTTTCGGTGTCCATGGCTACAAACGGTTTTTTAGTCCTTTCGATACTCGTGTGTTACGCTCCGACATTAAGATATTGGTACAGGCCCGCGGAAGTGCCGCAGCCTGGTTGTCACATACGGGATGATTGGGGGAAAGCCACAGCAGTCTTCAAGAAGGGAAAAAGTTCGCGGCGGGCGGGGTGCTTTATGAAGAGGATGCGTTTTCTGGTAGCCATATTAGTTATCTGGCTCTTCTTATTCTACAATGTGGAACGCTTGAGTGAGCCGATCAATATCACCGATGTAGCCTACACCTTCGTGCCGCTTGTGGCCGCGGTCACTGTGCTGATCCCCCGCATGCGCAAGGTTCCCGTTGGATTGATCCTATTGGTATTCATTCTGACATTCCTGGTCATCAAGGCTCTGGTAAAGTCGCGCGTGTGGGGCCTCTCTCTCCCCTTGACGGTCACAGAGGCCTGTGTCATTGCAGTGACGGCTATCCTGGCTCGTTGGGTAAGCACTGGGCTGGGCGAGTTTGAGCGTGCGATAAATCGCATTACCATCGGGTCGGCCGATAGGCTCCCCGAGTCGTTTTCGACAGGTCAGGCCGAGATGTACCGGGAGGTAAAGCGAGCCCGACATCACCAGCGTTCCCTGGCATTGATGGCCATTGACGTCGAGGAGGAATCAATCCAGGTTGTCCTGGACCGTATGGTACGAGAGGTCCAGCATGTGATGATGAAACAGTACGTTCTGTCTGACGTCGCCAGAGAGCTGTGTGCTGAACTGGAAGAGTACGACATTATCGCCCGCAGCAATGATCATTTCCTGGCCTTGCTGCCGGAAGTGGCGCCAGAGCAGTTGACCGATTTGGCCAGCCGGCTGCACAAGGTCATATCTGAGCGGGTGGGAGTCACCGTACGAATTGGCACTGCATCTTTCCCCAGTGAAGCCCTGACTTTTGACAGCCTGGTGGAAAAGGCTGTCAGGGAAATGAACAGGCAGCAAGAACTCGAATATTCTGTGAGCCCGGAGCATTTGGCTGTGGAACACCACATTGCGTAGCATTGGCGGAGGAGAAAGATTATGGAGTTAGTAATCATCAACCAACCGCGAGTGTTCCTGTATCGGAAGGCGTATCAAATCGGCAAACGCCTGATGGACCTCGCCCTTTGCCTTCTGTTTCTGCCCGTGGCATTGCCTCTGATGGCCATTTGCGTGTTGGCTATCCGCATTGACTCACCCGGGCCAGCCCTGTTTGTTCAGCAACGTATCGGCAAGGGGGGCCGTTGCTTTCGGATGTACAAATTCCGCACCATGCAGCACAACCTTGATGACAGCTCTCATCGCACTTTTATGAAGGCTTTTGTGAATGGCCAGATCGGTAGTGATGGGCAAAGACACGGGGGCAATGGCAGTGTGCGTCGCGTCTACGTGCGGGTTCCTGCGAACACGCCGCTTGGCGACAATGGAAACGGCAGGGTCTACAAGCCTGTTCACGCCTTGCAGGTCACCCGGGTGGGGCACATCCTGCGCAAGACCAGTCTGGATGAGCTGCCCCAGATTATCAACGTGTTGAAGGGGGAGATGAGCATGGTCGGCCCACGGCCCAACGTGCCGTGGGAAGTCGAGGAGTACCGGCCCTGGCACCATGAGCGGTTAGAAGTCCTGCCTGGCATGACGGGCCTGGCGCAGGTGCGGGGGAGAAGCGGCATCTCTTTCGATCGTATCGTGAGATATGATATCGAATATGTGGAGAAGCAGAGCCTGGCGTGGGATCTGAAGATCCTGTGGTGGACGCTGAGCACGGTCTTCCTTGGGATAGCCACTGAATAGAGAGCCAAGAGATGACAGCGATTAAGGCGGGGAAGCGCCATGGGCTTCCAGCAGATCTCTCTGGAGGGCCTGGCAATGGATAGGACGTTCTGGAAAGGTAAAAAGGTCCTGATCACCGGACATACCGGGTTCAAAGGAGGCTGGTTGTCATTGTGGCTGCAGAACCTGGAGGCGAATGTCTTCGGGTACGCTTTGATCCCGCCGACCCAACCAAGTCTGTTTGAAGTGGCAGACGTAGCCAATGGAATGTCGTCTGTCACAGGAGACGTCCGTGACCTGAAGCACCTTGAGGCTGTCATCACCGAGCATTGCCCGGAGATCATCTTTCATTTGGCTGCTCAGCCATTGGTTCGGCATTCTTATGAGCACCCGGTAGAGACGTACTCGACCAATGTCATGGGTACGGTGAATGTCCTGGAGGCGGTGCGGCGATCAGAGAGTGTGCGGGTCATCGTCTGTATTACCAGTGACAAGTGCTATGAGAACAGGGAATGGCTCTGGGGATACCGGGAGGACGAACCTATGGGGGGGCGTGACCCCTACTCCAGCAGCAAGGGCTGCGCCGAACTGGTCGTATCCGCTTATCGCGGTTCCTATTTCCCGGCAGAGGAGTATCACCGTCACGGAGTAGTATTGGCCAGTGCAAGAGCGGGTAACGTGATCGGTGGCGGGGATTGGGCCAGGGACCGGCTTGTCCCCGATATCATGAATTCGATTATGGCCAACCAACCTATCATCATCCGCAATCCACAAGCCGTTCGTCCCTGGCAGCATGTGCTAGAGCCGCTGCATGGATACCTATGCCTGGCGGAAAAGTTGTGGGCGCATGGACCGAAGTTTGCTCAGGCCTGGAACTTCGGGCCCAACGATGAGGATGCCAGGCCGGTCTCTTGGATCGTGGAACGCCTGACCACACTCTGGGGCGACGACGCACGCTGGGAACTGGATTCGGCCCACCATCCTCACGAGGCCACCTACCTGAAACTCGATTGCTCCAAGGCCAGGGATCTGCTGGGCTGGTCACCCAAATCGCGTCTGTCCACGGCGTTAGAGTGGACTGTCGAGTGGTATCGCGCTTATCAGCGCAATCAAGACGTGCGCCACCTCACAGAGGTTCAGATTGCACGCTATGAAAGCTTGGAGTTGGAGTGATTTGGACTGGCACCGCAGATAGGCCATGTTAGTGGCTTTCTTGAAGTGCGGACGTGAACGAATGGTCGCAGCGTGGCTGTGATGGAGACTGGAGGATAAAGCCAATGAAAGCAGTGGTCCTGGCAGGTGGGTTCGGATCCCGTTTGTCCGAAGAGACGGTCCTGCGTCCCAAGCCGATGGTAGAGATTGGTAGCAAGCCTATTCTATGGCACATCATGAATATCTATGCGGCTCACGGTGTCAACGAGTTCATTATCGCTCTTGGATATAAAGCAGAGGCCGTCAAGGAGTATTTCCTCAATTACTATGCTATCAACAACGATATCTCCATTGACCTGTCCACTGGCAAGACCATCGTTCACGATGGCAACCAGCCGAATTGGAAAATTCACCTGGTGGATACCGGGTTACACACTCAGACTGCGGGACGTCTTAAGCGGCTTCAAAGGTGGTTACACGAGGATGAGACCTTTATGTTCACATACGGCGACGGTGTAGGTGACGTGGACATTGAGGCCCTGCTCAAGTTCCATAACTCTCACGGCAAGTTGGCAACTGTCACCACCGTGCGTTCGCCTGCTCGTTTTGGCAGAATCGCCTTTGATGGCGACCGCATTTCTGATTTCTACGAGAAGCCTCAGGAGGCCGAAGGTTGGATAAATGGTGGGTTCTTTGTGCTCCATTCCAGGGTCATAGACTACATCGAGGGCGACGATAGCGTCTGGGAACGTGATCCAATCGAGAGGCTGGCTCGCGATGGCCAACTGATGGGATATCGGCATTATGGTTTTTGGTCGTGCATGGATACGCTGAAAGAAAAGAACTATTTGGAAGAACTGTGGAATTCCGGTAAAGCACCCTGGAGAATATGGAAGTAGAAATTAGAACGAGAGCTGAGATACAAGAATTCCTTGGGAGGTGGCGAAATGAACTCGAATGTAATGGAAGGACCCCAGCAGACTCTGACACTGACTCAGGAGTGTCACGCTGCCGATTCCTCTTCACAGGAGCCTTCCTCTTTAATCCCGACCGCTCGCTGTCGCTTTTGCGGGTCGGTCTTGCGTCACACCTTTGCTGATCTCGGGATGTCCCCTCTTGCCAATGCCTACCTGAAGCCTTCTCAGTTGAACCGCATGGAGCCATTCTATCCCCTTCACGCATACGTGTGTGAGAACTGCCTCTTAGTGCAACTGGAGGCGTATGAAAGTCCAGCGCACATCTTTGGTGACTATGCCTACTTCTCGTCCTATTCAGACACCTTTCTGCAACACTGCAAAGCATATACCGATATGATCGTAGCGCGCTTTGGGCTGAACGGGCGGAGTCAGGTGGTCGAGGTGGCCAGCAATGATGGGTACCTGCTCCAGTATTTTGTTGAGAAAGGGACAAAGGTTCTGGGAGTAGAGCCGGCCGCCAATGTGGCTCAAGTAGCCGTTGAGAAAGGTGTTCCGACGCTGGTCAAGTTCTTTGGCCGGGAGACTGCTCAGGAAATGGTATCCGAAGGAGTGCGAGCCGATCTATTGGTGGGCAACAACGTATTGGCTCACGTGCCCGACCTCAATGATTTTGTCGGCGGTATGAAAATCCTGCTCCAGTCTGAGGGCGTGATCACTATGGAGTTTCACCATGTGATGCGTTTGATGGCAGAGAACCAGTTTGACACCATCTACCACGAGCACTTTTCGTACTTCTCGTTCACCACGGTCCGAAAGGTTTTCGCCGCCCACGGTTTGACCCTGTTCGACGTAGAAGAGCTACCTATTCACGGCGGCTCTCTGAGAATCTATGCCTGTCATCAGGACGATACCTCTAAGACGATAAATCCACGGGTAACAAACCTGCTAGCCAGAGAAGAGGCAGCCGGCTTAACTTCCATGGATTGCTATCTTTCCTTCGCCGAGAAAGTGAAGGCGATGAAGCGCAGACTCCTGGCTTTCCTGGTCACGGCTAAGGAGGAAAGAAAATCTATTGCTGGTTATGGTGCCCCGGCCAAGGGGAACACGCTTCTGAACTACTGTGGCATCCAAGCCGACTTCGTTGACTATACGGTTGACCGTAGCCCCCACAAACAAGGGCTTTTCCTGCCAGGGACCCACATACCGATCTATCATCCGGATAGGGTCAAGGAGACAAGGCCCGATTATCTGCTGATTCTCCCCTGGAACCTCAAGGACGAGATCATGGAGCAAATGGCGTGTATACGCGACTGGGGAGGGCAGTTCCTGGTGCTGATCCCTGAGGTAAGAGTCCTCTCATGATCTTCACCGAGACGAATCTTGAGGGCGCGTTCATCGTCGAGCCAGAAAGACTCGAAGACGAACGTGGCTTTTTTGCTCGCACCTGGTGCCAGCGGGAGTTTGAGAATCACGGCCTGAATGCCAGGTGGGTGCAGTGCAACATTTCTTTCAACACGAGAAAAGGTACCTTGCGCGGCATGCACTATCAGGCAGCCCCTTACGAAGAGGCCAAGCTGGTTCGATGCACGATGGGATCAACCTACGATGTGATCATAGACCTGCGCTCTGAGTCACCATCATTTAAGCAGCATGCTGTTGTGGTGCTTACAGTACTGAACCGCAAAATGCTATATGTCCCGGAAGGTTTTGCCCACGGATTCCTGACCCTGGAGGACAACACCGAGGTCTTTTATCAGATGTCGGAATTCTACGTGGCTGAATGTGCCAGGGGAGTCAGATGGAATGATCCGGCGTTCGGCATCCAGTGGCCGGCCGACGTACAGGCCATCTCAGATCGGGATCGGAACCACCCTGACTTCTGACGAAGGAACTCAAGACCAATGAACATCACCGAGCTCAAAGGCATGCTTAATCCGGACTACGTTGGCCAGGAGATGCATCGGCTCATAACTGAACTGTATCCGATATGTCGCAGTATTACGGGGAATGGCTTTCGAGAGACCTTAAACATCATCAGAGGGCATATTCCACTACAAGTTCAAGAGGTTCCCAGTGGGACTCCGGTCTTTGACTGGTCTGTGCCCAAAGAGTGGAGTATAATGGACGCGTACGTGAAGAACTCCACAGGGGGAAGGGTCGTAGATTTTCGCAAGTCCAACTTACACGTTGTCAGTTATAGCGTTCCGATCGAGGCCAAGGTATCTCTGACGGAGTTAAGGAAACATCTCTTCACATTGCCTGACCATCCCGACTGGATTCCCTATCGCACCTCATACTACAATGAGAATTGGGGCTTCTGCCTGAGCCACAACCAGTTCTTAGAACTGGGAGACGAAGAGTATGAAGTGTGCATTGACTCTTCTTTGGAAGAAGGTCATCTTACCTACGGTGAGTACTACCTGAAGGGAGAACGCCCAGACGAAGTACTGATATCGTGTCATGCTTGCCACCCGTCCCTTTGTGATGACAATCTATCCGGTGTAGCTCTGGCGACTTTCCTGGCCCAATACCTGCGCTCTCTTTCGCTGAGATATTCGTATCGGTTTCTCTTTATCCCTGGAACTATCGGTTCCATTACCTGGCTCTGTTTGAACGAAGCACTTGTTTCCCGGATCAAGCACGGCCTGGTGGTGGTGTGTGTAGGTGATCGGGGCAAGTCCACGTACAAGAAGAGCCGGCGTGGTGATGCAGAGATAGACCAGGCCGTCATTCATGTCTTGAAGCATTCCGGCCAGGATTACGAAATCGTAGACTTCTTTCCCTACGGTTACGATGAGCGACAGTACTGTTCACCGGGATTCAACCTGGCCGTGGGCTGTTTGATGAGGACGCCCCACGGCCACTATCCCGAGTACCACACATCGGCAGACAACCTGGATTTCGTTCAGCCTGCATATCTCGGGGACTCATTTGCGAAATACCTGGCCGTGTTGGATGTCCTGGAGAACAACAAGAGATATCTAAACACGAATCCAAAGTGCGAGCCACAGTTGGGCAAGAGGGGGCTGTACGGAGCAATAGGCGGCCAGGCAGACGCAAAAGTTGGTCAACTTGCAATGTTATGGGTTCTGAACTTGTCTGATGGCTGTCACACCTTGCTGGACATCGCAGACAGGTCGGGTCTGAGATTCGATTTGATCAGGAGTGCAGCAGATGCACTGGCAGAACATGACCTGCTGCGAGAGTGCATGGAGTAGACTTGGTGGTGATACCCTTCAGAGATCAAGTCGCTGTGGTTACGGGGGCCAGCAGCGGCATCGGCAAAGCGATTGCCTTGGGCCTGGTAGCGCAGGGCGCAACGCTCTGCCTGGTGGGGCGCAGGCTGGAAACGCTGGGGGCGGCCGCTGAGAGTGCCCAGGGGACCCCATGCCGACCCCTGTGCTATCAGATCGATCTGACGCTGGATGAAGATATTCGCAGGCTGGCAGCGCGCCTTCAGCACGATTTCGGATACATTGACCTGCTGATTCACAGTGCCGGCGTCATCTCTCTGGGCCGACTCGAATCGGCCCCTATCGAAGACCTGGATCGGCAGTATCGGACCAATGTTCGTGCTCCCTACGCTTTGACTCAGGCCTTACTGCCTATGCTCAGATTGCGCCAGGGTCAAATCGTGTTTATCAACTCTAGCGCGGGCCTGAGCGCGGGGGCCAACGTGAGCCAGTACGCTGTGACCAAGCATGCTCTTAAGGCACTCGCCGATAGCCTGCGTGCAGAAGTGAACACTGAAGGACTGCGTGTTCTGAGTGTCTACCCAGGACGTACTGCCACGCCGATGCAGGCAACCGTTCACGAGGTCGAAGGTAAGGCATATCACCCCGAGCGCCTTATGCAGCCCGACGACGTGGCCGCGGTGGTCATCAATGCCCTCAGTTTGCCGAGGAGCGCCGAGGTGACTGATATCCACATCAGGCCTTTGACTAAACCGTGTTAGACCGACAGACTTTGCTTCAACAGTGCCTGGACATAACTGGCTGATCTTTTTTGCTAACCTTTGCGAAAGGCGGTAGAATGCAAGAGATAACTGAACGACAGCCGAGAATAGCCACTGCGATACCTTCGAGCGCAGGCGATGTGCCCGTGATTCGCATCGAGTCATCTAAAGGGTGGGTTTCCCTCAAACTCCACGAACTTTGGGAGTACCGGGAGCTGCTCTACTTTTTAACTTGGCGTGATATTAAGGTACGCTACAAGCAGACGGTACTGGGCGCGGCCTGGGCCATTATACAGCCCTTTTTCACTATGGTGGTCTTTAGCCTGTTTTTTGGGCGACTGGCTCGAGTTCCCTCCGACGGTATACCTTACCCCATTTTCAGTTATACTGCGCTGGTACCCTGGACATTCTTCGCCAACGGGCTCAACCAGGCTGTACACGGCATGGTGAACCATTCCAATCTGATTAAGAAAGTATACTTCCCGCGCCTAGCGATACCAATTGCCAAGGTTCTCGCAGGCATGGTGGATTTCCTGCTAGCTTTCGTCGTGCTGATCGTGATGATGTTTGCCTATGGCATTGTGCCTACTGTCAATATGCTCTGGCTACCGCTTTTTCTGTTGTTGGCACTGGCGACCTCACTGGGCGTGGGGTTGTGGCTCTCAGCTATGAATGTGCAATTTCGTGATGTGGGCTACACGGTCCCTTTCATTACCCAGTTTTGGCTTTTTGCCACGCCCATTGCCTATCCCAGTAGCCTGCTCCCAGAGCCTTGGCGGACGTTGTATGGCATCAACCCAATGGCTGGTGTCGTGGAAGGTTTCCGTTGGGCATTACTGGGCACAGACACGGCGCCTGGCCCCATCATCCTCCTATCCTCGCTGGTAGCGTTGGCGCTGCTCGTGAGCGGTGCATTCTATTTTCGTCGTATGGAAAGAACCTTTGCAGACGTAGTGTAGGTGTATCTTATGAACGATGTCGCAATTCATGTAGAGAATATCAGCAAACAATACTGTATCGGCGGGCCACAGAAGAAGTACGAAACCCTACGCGATACATTGGCCGACGTATTCTTGGCACCGTTTCGCCGGGCAGGCAAACTACTCCGTGGTCAGGCCACTGGCGCTGCTGAACTAGACGAGAAGATCTGGGCGCTCGAGGACGTCTCCTTCGAGGTCAGGCGCGGTGAGATCGTGGGCATTATTGGCCGTAATGGTGCAGGCAAGAGCACATTGCTCAAGATCCTCTCGCGTATCACCGAACCAACAGCCGGATTTGTGGACATCTATGGGCGGGTGGGTTCATTGCTGGAAGTAGGCACTGGCTTTCACCAGGAGTTGACAGGGCGGGAGAATATCTATCTGAATGGTGCTATCCTGGGTATGAAACGGGCCGATATCGAATGCAAGTTCGATGAGATTGTGGCCTTTGCTGAGGTGGAGAAATTCATTGACACGCCAGTGAAACATTATTCCAGCGGTATGTACTTGCGTCTGGCCTTTGCCGTGGCTGCCCATTTGGAGCCAGAGATTCTGCTCGTGGATGAGGTGCTGGCAGTAGGCGACGTGCGTTTTCAGAGGAAGTGTTTGAACAAAATGCAGGATGTAGGACAACAAGGGCGGACGGTTCTGTTTGTGTCGCACAACATGCCGGCCATTACCCGCCTGTGCGAGCGGACGATTCTACTGGACGATGGAAAGGTGCTGATGGACGGCCCTTCGCCTCAAGTTGTCGGAGTCTATCTGAACTCCGGCCTCGGCATGACGGCTGCGCGTGAGTGGTCGGATCAGGCGAAAGCACCGGGCAGCGATGCGATCCGCTTGTGTGCTGTGCGAGTAAGGGCCGAGGACGGTCAGATCGTAGACACGGTTGACATCCGGCAGCCAGTCGGCATCGAACTGGAATACGAAGTACTTGAGCCAGGCTATAAGTTAATGCCTCATTTTGTCTTGTATGACCAAGAGGGTGTACTTGTTTTCGTGGCTATAGACCAAGATCCCACTTGGCGGCAGCGCCCTCGTCTATTAGGGCGCTATATAAGCGCTGGTTGGATTCCTGGCAATTTCTTGTCTGAGGGAATGATGGTGGTCGGGGTAGCAATGAGAACCCTGGACCCACAAAGACTTCACTTTGATGAGCGCGATGTGGTCGCCTTCCAGGTGATTGACAGTCTGGACGGCAATTCGGCGCGGGGTGATTGGTCCGGACGAATGCCAGGAGTCGTGAGACCTCTTTTGAAGTGGGACACACGGCTCAGTCTGAATGGACTCGAAACCGCGTGACAATGGCTGAGGAGACAAGACTATGAAAGCAATTATCTTAGCAGGTGGGTTGGGATCCCGTTTGGCCGAAGAGACAGTCCTGCGTCCCAAGCCTATGGTGGAACTTGGCGGCAAGCCTATCACCCTGAGCGTCTTATGCAGCCCGAGGATGTGGCTGTGGCGGTCATCAACGCGCTCAGTTTGCCACGTAGCGCCGAGGTGACAGACATCCATATCCGGCCCCTGGCCAAGCCAAACTAAATCATCCGGATTTGCGATATGGAGGGCGAAATTGCAGGCCAAGTTCGTAGAACGCATAAAACGTCCCTTGCGCAGATATGGCCTTCATATTCTGGTGCGGGAGATCAAGAGAAGGCTAAGGAGAAGTCTCGCAGTACTCAAGAGACCGGACAGGCGGGTCATATCCCTCAAACCAGAGGGGCCTTCCCGAGGCAATGTGCTTCTCTCCTACATTAACGATCCCTTCTTCTTGAAGCCTGGCCAACCTGTGTCGAAAGTTCATCAGAATCACTGGGAGTCGTTGCAGATGGCCAGAACCTTTCTGGATCTCGGCTACTGTGTTGACGTGATTCATTGGCTAAATCAGAAATTTGTTCCTCGAAAAGACTACGGCTTTTTTGTTGATGTGCGCGTGAATCTAGAAAGGCTGGCACCGTTGCTCAACGAGGATTGTACAAAGATCCTTCATATTGACTCGGCTCACTGGCTGTACCATGGGACTGCTCAATATAGACGGCTTCTGGCGTTGCAGCAACGGAAGGGCATCACCTTGCCTTCTGCGAAAGTTGTGCATCCCAACTGGGCCATTGAACATGCTGACTATGCCACTATTAAGGGGAATGAATTTACTATCAGTACCTTTCGGTACGCGAACAAGCCGATCTATCGCGTTCGGAGCTCAGTCATAGCCCTTTATCCCTGGTCGGAAGGAAAAGATTTTGGAGACTGCCGAAAACGTTTCCTATGGTTAGGTAGCAGCGGGCTGGTTCACAAGGGGCTGGACTTGGTCTTAGATGCCTTTGCTGAGATGCCGGAATACCATCTCACAGTTTGTGGTCCGGTACAGCGTGAGCCGGCTTTTGAGAGAGCGTTTTGCAGGGAACTTTATCAGACCCCGAACATTCGTACTGTCGGATGGGTTGATATCACCAGTCCTGAGTTCACCGAGATCACGAGTAGTTGCATTGGGGTAGTTTATCCTTCCTGTTCAGAGGGTGGGGGCGTAAGCGTGATCACCTGTATGCACGCAGGGTTGATCCCCATTGTGAGTTACGAGTCAAGTGTGGATGTGGAGGGTTTCGGTATCGTTCTCAAGGACAGCTCTGTCGAGGAGATCAAGAGCGCGATACAGATGGTCTCCATTCTGCCTGTGCAAGAACTCAGATTGATGGCCCGCAAGGCATGGGAGTTTGCCAGAGCAAACCACACCAGAGAAACATTTGCAGAGGACTATCGAAAGGTCATATCCACAATTATCGCCACTCACCGCAAGTAGAGCCATGGAGATCAACAAGATGAGCAAAAGGACAGCCGTTGTTGTGGCATTGTTGTGCCTGGTCATAGGTTTCGCCGGCGGGTGGTATATTGGGGTGTCTAGGGGCATCCCCTTTGTGGGAAAGAGACCGACTGATTGGGCAATTGGTATCTACGAGGGTAAATCTCCCTTCGAGCTTCTTCCTGCCAGGCAGGTAAGTAACCCGGTCTTGACCGCTGAAGATGTGACCGATGTACCAGCGCGTTCTGTGGCGGACCCTTTTATGCTCTACGAGAACAACACTTGGTACATGTTCTTTGAAGTGATGAACGCGCAGACTGGTCAGGGAGACATTGGGCTGGCGACGAGTGACGATGGGTTGAAGTGGACGTACAAGCAAATTGTACTGGATGAACCTTTCCATTTGTCGTACCCTTACGTCTTCAAGTGGCAGGATGAATACTACATGATTCCTGAGAGTCGTAGAGCAAATTCCGTTCGGTTATACAAATCTATGGACTTTCCTACGCAGTGGTCACTTGTCGCGATACTGCTTAACGAGAGTTATTCGGATCCTTCTATCTTCCGCTTTGGCAACACGTGGTGGATGTTTGTGTGTGCCATCCCTGATAAGCACGACACCCTCCGTCTTTATTATGCCGACGAGCTAACGGGGCCTTGGATCGAGCACCCTGAGAGCCCTATCATAGTAGGGAATGCCAACATCGCCAGGCCGGGTGGTCGGGTTCTAGTATTCGATGGACGAGTCGTCAGATATACACAGGACGACGAACCTGCTTATGGCAACCGAGTCCGAGCGTTTGAAGCCACCGATCTTACAACTACAAGTTACGAGGAGGTGGAAGTAGAACCAGATCCAATACTAGGACCAAGCGGGACAGTGGGCTGGAATGCAAAAGGGATGCATCATATTGACCCTCACCAGATTAGCGAAGATATGTGGATGGCCTGTGTGGATGGCTATGGAGAAAAGTGGGTTCTCGGATTGCGAGAGTAAGTGTTTCTTTAGCCCCTGGGTTGAAATGGCTCGATATTCTAATTCTGCCGCCAATTGTATGGTCTTGGGAGGAAGACAGATATGGTTCCTCAGGCACAACCCCTGGTCAGTGTAGTCACACCGGTCTACAACGGCGACCGGTACCTGGCTGAGTGTATTGAGAGTGTGTTAGCCCAGACATACCAACATTGGGAATATGACATTGTCAATAACTGCAGTACGGACCGCTCTTTAGAGATTGCGCAGTATTATGCCGAGAAAGATGCACGCATTCGCGTTCACAACAATGTACAGTTCTTGGGGGCGCTCCAGAACTGTAATCATGCCTTCCGTCAGTGTGCTCTTGAAAGCAAATATTGTAAGGCATTGCATGCCGACGACTGGCTGTTCCCAGACTGTATCATGCAAATGGTCAAAGTCGCTGAAGCCAACCCATCCGTTGGCATTGTCGGCTCGTATGTACTTGCGGGCGTCCGGTTGAAGTGTGATGGATTACCTTACCCAAGTACTGTTATACCAGGCCGCGAGGTTTGTCGCTGGCACCTCTTAGGCAAAGGGTACGTGTTTGGATCGCCGACATCGCTTCTTATCCGTTCTGATCTCATCCGCAGTCGTGAAAAGTTTTACAACGAGTCGAACATCCACGCAGCGGATCAGGAAGCATGTCACGATGTTCTCCAACATGCCGATTTCGGTTTTGTGCATCAGGTTCTCACCTTTACGCGTGTGCACGACGAGTCTCGATCTTCGCGCCAGCAGCAACTCAACGCTTTTATTCTGGGTAAGCTTATGGTCGTGACGAAATATGGTCCGATGTATCTGACCAGCGAAGAGTACGAACAATGCCTGGCGAAATGGATGCAGCGTTACTACCAGTTCTTGGGCAGCAGCGCCCTTCAACGGAAGGGCAAAGAGTTCTGGGAATATCATGAGACAGGGCTTAAGAATCTGGGGCTTCCATTGAGTCGAGCAAGATTGACAAAAGCTGCTATCAGGGAGTTGTATGCCCGGTTTGCCGATGGCCTGTTCCATCCTAGAACTACTGTTCATAGGATCACTATGTCCTTCAAGAACAACGGAAAAGCGGCGAGGTAGGATGCTAAGAAGCTGACCTGGACCGTCAACAGAGAGACCTGAAGCGTCCACTTGATGCAGTGCCAGTCACGCTATATTGAAAAGGATGGCAAGGATGATAGCGAGTTCTGAGGAAGTCAAGTTAGCCATTATCGGGTGTGGTGCGATCACCCAGGCAAGGTATCTGCCTGCTGCCAATTTGTTACCCAACCTGACCATCACTCATGTCGTTGACCTCGATGCAGAAACAGGGCATGAGGTTGCCAATCGCTTTCAGATTCCCGAATTCGCCAGAGAGTACCAACAGGTCTTTGGGAAAGTGGATGCCGTAGTGGTTGCCACACCGCCAAGTTCACACGCCAGGATCAGCATAGACTGCCTAAACCATGGATTACATGTGCTATGTGAGAAACCATTGGCGGTTTCGGTCATGGAAGCGAAGGCTATGATCTCTGCCAGCCAGCGGTCAAATCGGCACCTGGCGGTTGGAATGAACCGACGCTTGAGCTGGAGTTCTCAAATCTCAAGAAGGCTAGTGCAGTCCGGCGTATTGGGAGATATCTACCGTTTTGATATCGAAGAAGGACATGAATTCAACTGGCCACTTCGAACCGGTCACATATTCCAGGACAGCAACGCGGGAGGTGTGCTGGCAGATACTGGAGTGCATGTATTTGATCTCCTACTGTGGACTCTTGGAAGCCCAAAGGCCAAGTTAGGCCTTTGCAGAACAGATAACTGGGGGGGGGTTGAGGCGAACGCAGTAGTGGAATTGGTGGTAGAGTGGCACTCCAGGCAGACACCTGGTGGTGTTGAGCTTAGTTTCACCAGGGAACTACGGAATACAATGAGGATCTATGGAGACAACGGTGTTCTTGAGGCTCCAATCCTGGGTGGTCTTGAGGTATCCCTCTACTTGGCTGATAATCCAGTGGAGCCTGTAATCCTGACACCACACCACGTAGGACCTCGAAACCGGGTGGAGGAATTCGCCGTACAGCTTTCGAAGTTTGTGGAGGCTGTCCTCCACGACTCAAAGACGTATGTCACGGCGGATGAAGCTCTTGCAACCCTGTCATTGATTGAGCAATGCCATTATGGAGGAGAACGCATGGGCCACGCTTGGGAGACTGTACATTTGGAGCCCTTCTTTGAGGGTAAAGGCAATGAGTGACAAGACGGTCTTGATCACTGGAGCGACGGGTTTTGTCGGAAATCGCCTGGTCGAGCGGTTAGTTTTGGGGTCAGACTACAAAACCAGGGCTATGGTGCGCAGGTTCTCTGGCCCCGGGCTTGCCCGGCTGGCCCGTTTGCCGACGCAGTTGGTCCTAGGGGATATTCTGGACCCGAATTCTTTGACAGAGGCAGCAAAGGGTTGCGACGTCGTCGTCCACTGTGCCTATGGAAACAGTGGTTCTGGAAGCCAGCGACGAGAGAGCACTGTATCTGGCACCGAAAATGTCTTGAAGGCGGCACTGCAAGCAGGTGTGCGCAAAGTGATATACCTGAGCAGCTCCGCTGTGCACGGAAGGGATCCCAAGATCCCGCTGGTGGACGAAGCCGCGCCGTTCAAGAACGACCGTGACGTCTACAGTGAAAGTAAGATCGAAGCGGAGAAGCTGGTCTGGCGGTACCATCGAGAACATGGCCTTCCTGTCGTCGTCTTTCGCCCCACCCTCATATATGGCCCCTACGGTAGGACGTGGACGGTGCGCATCGTCAAGGAAATCCAGTCCGGTGCAATCCTGACCAATGGGGGAAGCGGAGCGGCGAACCTTGTTTACGTTGACAATCTCGTGGACGCTATCTTGCTTGGGATGGAGAAGGATGCTGGAGATGGAGAAGCCTTCATTCTGGTTGACGATGAACAGTTGACCTGGCAGGACGTCTACAAGAACTACGCTGAGATGCTGGATGCCCATCCCCCTTTGCACGACATGTCTGCAGAGGAGATTGAGGCGATGCATAAGGCTGCCGAGCCCGGTGTGCTCAAGCAGTGGATTGTGGCCCCCTTGCTACTGGTGCCTGAGATGATGGGATACTCTCTCCGGTCCCCTGAAATGCGTGGCAAGATGAGGAGAATGCCGTGGGCCAAGTTTCTGGCAAGACTCGTGCCCAGGAATGTCAAAGATTGGGTCAAGGGGGAGAGTAAGAGCCAGGGGCAAGCGCGGGGTGACGGCACGCCATCAAGCCAGATGCGACTTCCCAGCCCAGAAATGATCGAGCTCTACGCTTCTCAGTCACGCTTCACAAACGAGAAGGTCAAGAGAGTTCTGGACTACACACAGCGTATCTCTTTTGCCGAAGCCATGAACCTGACGCGTTCCTGGCTGCAGTATCAGAGACTGATCGAGTGATCATGTAGGCGGGTCATGCATTCGGGTTGAGCCCATGAGTTCTGAGATCAACGCCCAAAACACGCGTGGCGATTCATGGCCCAAGAGACTAGGGCGGCGGGTTGAGTACCTGGAGAAACGCCGGCGTAGGTATATGAGGGAACTTGGCACCTGGTGGTGGTGGATGTGGGCAGCCATGTCGTTGTCCGGCTTGCCGTTTGTGGGACGATTCTTCACTTGGTTAGCTGGTTTGCCACTGAGACCTTACAGAAGTAAGCGTGTGCTGGCCCGGGTAAAGACCTACATCTCTCCTAAGGCTCAAATCAGTTGTCCCGATCTCCATATTAGCCCATCCTGCTTCATTGACGATTTCGTAACCATTTACGGTGATGATGGCAACGTCGTCCTGGGCAAGCGCGTACACATTTACAGAGGTACGATTATCGAGGTGGGCCAGGGAGGGAGCGTAATCATCGGTGAAGATACCCATATCCAGCCCGGCTGTACGCTCAATGGCTTTGTGAGGGAAGTGCGCATCGGGCGCAATGTGATGATCGCTACAGGGTGTGGGTTTACTCCTTATCAGCACAAGCTTGATGACTTGAGTCAGCCCATGAGTACCCAGACGCTCACCAGCAAGGGCGATATCGTCATCGAGGACGATGTCTGGCTAGGTATGGGTGTGAAGGTGATGGATGGGGTCCACGTCGGTCGGGGGACTATCGTGGGTGCTAACGCGGTGGTGACCAGCGACATTCCACCCTATAGCGTGGCCGTAGGCGTGCCGGCGCGTGTGATCCGAACGAGAGAACAGTACGACGAATCTGCGGTGTAGGTTGGCTGCAAGATGAAAGTCTCCCTCTTTGGCTACTTGGATTTGAACCCATATCTTCTTTTGTACAGGGAAACGCTGGAACATCAGGGAATCATTGTCAGCCTGGAGCATAGGTTTGGCCTAAACTGGCTGTTCACCAGAGGTAGGTCCTGTGATGCGGTTCATTTGCATTGGGTTGAACTGGCCTATATGCCTTCTCGGTGGCATAGCGGGGGTAGACTGGTTAGGAGACTGATGAACCACCGTTATGTCAGGGCCCTGCGGGGGGCCCTGCGGCTGGCCGACTTCTCGGCAGCCCTTTTTTTGGCCAGATTGCAGGGGAAAGCCATTGTCTGCACAGTGCACAATTTGAACCCGCACAACCCTCAGGAGTTCTGGCCCTTTGTCATCTTGAACCGAGCGGCGCATCGTGTGGTTCTGTCTACGTCTGACCGTGTCCACGTTCATAACCAGTATACGCTCAAGATGCTGGAGACGGCGTACGATTGTAAGGATGGTGTCGTGCTCGTGCCTTTGGGCAATTTCATAGGGTACTATCCCAATCAGGTCTCACGCGCGGCGGCTCGCCAGCAACTGGGCCTAGCGGACGAGAGTTTCGTTTATCTGTTTCTGGGCCTAATCCGGCCCTACAAAGGGGTAGAGGACCTGATTGGTGCGTTCGGAGAAATCCAGTCTCCTATGGCTCGGTTGCTGGTAGTCGGCCGTGTCTTCGGTGATCACTACAAGGAAAAGATATCGGGTTTGAGCCGGAACGACCCCAGGATAAAGCTAGTACTGGAGTTCGTCGCTGACGAGACAATTCAGCTTTACATGAATGCCTGTGACGTTTGTGTTTTGCCCTACAAACATATAACCACGTCGAGCGCTGCTGTACTGGCTTTGTCGTTTGGACGGCCTGTCATTGCGCCGGCGATCACTTCTTTTCCTGAACTAATCACGCCTGAGACTGGCATCCTGTACGATCCATCTCAACCGGATGCCTTGGCTTTGGCCATGCAGCGATCTGCATGCCAATCTTGGCACGAACCTGCGATCGTTGATTATGCTCGCCGGTTTGATTGGGACAAACTGGGCCCTCAACTAGCTCAGTTGTACCAGGTGAAGTGTGACAGATAGCGACGAAGGAAGAAACAGTCGGGCGGGTGGGGCACAATGGGACGACGCTGTGGGGTAACGATAGGTTTGGCGATGGCGATGACCTTGGTGCTATGGCACCTAGTGTCAGCAGCAAGCCCGCCAGAGAATGATTCTGACCCAGGCAACGGTCGGTGGGTCGGCCTGATATCTACTGCCGTAGAATGCCTGGTCGTGAAAGCCGGGACACCAGATACTGCCTCGGCCACAGTGTACCTGGAATGGGAAGGTCAGATAGAGGAAGCCTTTCTAGTGTTGGCACCGGCCGGTTCGCGGGGAGGGCATAGCATCTACGTAAACGGCCGGCGCGTAGGAACGGCGCCTGTGTGGCCTGGAGGTCAGCTTTGCCAGATCGAGGCCCCGATTGTTGACGTACCTATCCCTGCTGAAGTCTTGACGCAAGGCGAGAATGTGATTACGCTGACCAATGACAGGGATATCACTGATGGTTGGGCTGCCGCCAACGTGCATTTAGAGATTCACGGCATTCTTAGCGGTCCACCTGCTGCTTCACTGGAACCTATCCGCCTGGCATCGCCCATCTTGGGACTGAGAACAGCGGCTGTCATGTCAGGCACGATCCCGCTGACCAGTTCATATGAGCTGGCTCAAGGGCGGGTGGTTACGCAGTTGGTCTCGTACCAGGTGCCTGCCAGCTACACTGGAAACATCTCTGTCCCTCTACTCATCGGGGTTCACGGGATGGGCTCAACAGGGGAATGGATGAGGGATTTTCTGGCCGCGGAGGCCAACAACCGTGGTTGGTTATTGGCCGCGCCGGATATGCATGGCAGGTACTATATCAACACCGGTGAGTATGCTCTGGCATACCTCGGTGCTCAACACGACATCATAGACACAATAGAGTACGTGATGTCCGAATACCAGGTTGACCCATCACGCCTGTACCTCCTGGGACACTCTATGGGCGGGGAGATTGCTACAGTTGTGGCTGCCAAATATCCCGACGTGTTCGCCGCTGCGGCAGAATGGAGTGGGTTCACTGACCTGGCCGACTGGTATTACGAACTAGGAACTCTAGAGGGTCTGTACGGGACCCTGACCCGAATCAGGCGTGAGACGGGGGGTACCCCTTCCGATGTTCCTTTCGAGTATCAACGACGCTCTGCGATGGAGATGCCGCAGAATAGCCGGTTGATCCCCCTGCATATGTGGCACAACGAGGCAGATTTGCTGGTTCCCATTCATCATTCACTGGACCTGGCGGATGCTATCAACAGTTGGAGCCCGCCGATGCCGGTGACAGTAACCACGGCGACAGTCGTATGCACCGATACTTACCAGCATTGCTATTCCCCTAACCTGGCAGAGGTGTTCGACTATCTGGGAGGCTTTGCCCTGAGCGCACATTCACCCTCTTCCTTGACCATTCGTACAGATGAGTCAAAGCCGTATTACTGGTTGAACGTCGCGCAGACAGGTGGCGATCATTGGTCACAGGTGCAGGCTTCGTATGACCGGACCAAATCAGCGGTGACTGCTCACATTTCAGACACCCGCCCATTGGCGCTGGCCTTCAATCTTGGCTCGACACCCAGTATGGGGAGGGTGACAGAACGACCTGGCATGGGGCTACCGGCGACGACCTATCTGGTCAAGGGAGGGGGCAACTACAGGCTGGCGGATTACACGGCCGGCTATCTCTCCACGACCCTGACGGTTACCGGCCAGTTCTCACTCACTATCTCCGCGATCGCGGCACAGGTCTCGGCCGACCCTTTCATGGTGCTAGCAGGTCAGGCTGTGACTTCAACAGTTCAGGCTGTGCTGTTGGATCAACTGGACAACCCTGTCCCTGACGGCACAACGGTTGAGTTTTCCACTACAGAAGGGATCTTTGCCAATGGGAGTTCGACCTATGTAACGACCAGCATGGGGGGGGAGGCCATTGCTATCCTGTCCTTGGAGTCTACAGCTGACCTGGCAGAGATCACAGCCAGTGTTGAGAGTGTGACTGGCTCTACATCAGTGGATATGATCCATCCAGTCATAGACCTGCTGGTCACCTCGGACCAGGCGACGATCTACAGTGGGCAGGCCGTCACCTACATTTACCAGATCACAAACACTGGAGACATCACGCTAACCGGTGTGACAGTGGTGGATGATAACGGTACCCCAGGAGACAGTGGGGATGATCTTACTGTGTGTGCCAATGTGACTCTGGCAGTGGAGGCGTCGAGAGGTTACAGCCGGAGTGGCAGGTTAAGTCATTCCGCAACCATCACGGCTATCGCCACTGGGCAAGACCCGCTAGGTTATGACGTTACCGACAGTGGTTCGACGACGGTCACAGTAGAGCCCTCACGGAGGATCTACCTGCCTCTCATCAGCAAGTTCCTGCGATTGTGATTTGGATGCACCTGCGTATCTGCTTCTTGGTGGGAAAGACCCAAGAAGCCGTTACTCCCGTGGGCGGGAAGAAGGTTGTATTCTCGGCGCTGAGCACATCTTCGGGCGGGAAACCTGCACAGGACTGGCATCGGCAGAACAAATCCCATAAGAGATCAGACACCCCCACGACCGGTTCTGGCCTGGGGGCGTCCAGCGGATCATGGTGGGAACACTCGATGCACCTGCCTCTTGGCCAGGTGCGAGACGTGGCGCCCTGCCAGCGGAGCCTGCGAGATCGAAGAGCGGGGTCTACGGGTTCTAGTAAATGTTTCACGTCCCTTTAACGCTATGTGAACAGAAGTGTGTTACGATGGTATAGTGACCCGCTGGGACGAAGTCACTTGTAGAGTCTGGCGTGTGTCGTTTCAAGGGCGGTTGGTAACCACTTGGGGAGGCGGGCATGGAACCGGGCACAACTCGGAAGAAACACGTCTTGTATTTTGAGATAACACCGGGCGTTGGTGGCTCGATCATTAACGTTCTATACCCTGTGGTCACCTGTCTGAATCGGGACCTATATGAACCGTTGGTCTTGTTCTACTGGCCTAACCCCTATCATAAGCGGTTTGAGGCCTCAGGAATCAAAACGGTCATCTTTGAAAAACCACGGGCGAGGCGACATGTCGCTCCCATTGCCAGACTCCAGGGGAATAAGGTGGTCAGGAAACTTCAGCAGAGCAAAGGGAGAAGCAGTACCCTTTATCACGCCCTGGGGAGTTATCTTCGGCTAAGCTATTGCATTCCACAGATCATAAGGCTAGCGAAGTTCATAAAGGCCCACGACATTGACTTGGTGCATATAAACGGTGCTTCCATCGGACCTGGTCGTGAGATTATACTGGCCGCTAGATGGGTCGGTGTACCTTGTCTATGCTACGTGCAAGGCTTTGATGAATTTCAGGCGGTTGATTGGCAGATTGCTCGCCTCGTCGGCCAGTTCGTTTTCTGTTCAAATGCCATTGCTGAGCATTGTACGCCTCCGAGAGGTGCTCTGCCGACCAACGCCTGTACAATCTACCCTGGTGTTGTGGATGTAGAGAAATGGTCTCGGCCCTACGATGCCTCCCGGATACGGCAGGAGTTTGGCTGGACAGATCAAGATTTCGTTGTCGGAGTTGTCGGCCGCTTGGTGGGTTGGAAAGGACAGGATGTCTTCCTCAAAGCGTTGGCTGAGGTTAAACGAGAGGTACCTGATGTCAAGGGACTTCTCGTCGGTGAACCTGATAGGACGGATGAAGGACCAAATGGAGAGCCTTCTCCCTTCTATCAGCACCTGTTGGCTTTGACCGAGTCTCTGAATCTGACTGACGACGTTCGCTTCGCTGGCTTTCGCAGCGATATTCCGGAAATTCTGGCTGCGATTGACGTGCTTGTCCATTGTTCGACTGAGCCTGAGCCTTTCGCCACGGCAGTCATTGAAGGCATGATGGCCGGTCGCCCTGTGATCGCGGCTAAAGCAGGTGGCATGCCGGAGATGATCGAAGACGGCGTAACAGGGTTGCTGGCTCTCCCCCGAGATCCAGAGGCCATGGCACAGGCCATTCTATTCTATTACCGTGATCGGGACCGGGCGAGGCAAATAGCGCTGGCAGGACGGAAGAGAGCGACGACAGATTTTACAGCAGAGCGCCACGTAAACGAGTTCTATGCATTATACCAGACACTCTTGGTCTGAGGGTGTTGCACGGACGCGAGAATTGGGGGGCAGATGCTAACGGGACACAACATGATCTACTTTGGTGACTATTGGGATGGAGTGCGGCGCAATAGGCAGCAATTGATGACTGTGTTTGCCAGGCATAACAAGGTTTTGTACATCGTAAAAGAGCCTTATCTCCGGCCTACATTGGCAGGTCTCGGTCAGGGCGAATTGACCTGGTCTGATTTGTGCAGTTCGCCTGTCCGGCAGGTTGCTGAGAACTTGTATGTGTTTCGCTATCCACTGTGGGCCTCCGCCAGCGGGCATTTCCCTCTGAAACAACTCGCCCGGGAAGCCAGACGGCGCACTCTCAAGAAAGCTCTGCGGGAATTGGACATGTCACAACCCATCGTCTGGTTCTACCACCCAAGATGGGTTGATATGCTTGGCGAAATCCCGTCGGCGCGCTTGCGTCTGTACCACGTCATAGATGAGTACACATCGTATCAGGGCAAAACGGCGAGCAGGTGTCGCCAGATCGAAGAACAAGAGAAGACAATGCTGGCCCGGGTTGATGCAGTCATCGTGGTCTCTAAAGAGCTATATGAGGCCAAGCGTCGTTTCAACCCTAACACGTATCTAGTTCCTAATGGCGTAAATTATCAGGCTTACAGTGATGCGCTGGCCGATCCACACGTGCCCGAGGTTCTGCAGGCCATCAAGTCGCCGCGCCTGGGGTACAGCGGCCTTATCGCCGACAAGCTCAATTTGGCCATGCTCAAGGATCTGGCGCAGGAAACCCCCGAGTGGTCCCTGGTTCTTCTCGGTCCTGTGAATGTTTCCAAGCAGGCAGAGACCTGGCAAGCACTTCAGGCCATGCCCAACGTATATTATCTGGGGTCGGTGGAATCGGCCCAAGTACCTTACTACGTCAAGGGGTTTGACGTAGGGCTTATGCCCTATGCCCAAGACCGACATTCTGAAACGATCAGCCCTTTGAAGCTCTACGATTATCTGGCGGCCGGGTTGCCTATCGCCGCAATGGATATCCCTGCTACCCGCGAATTCAGTTCGTACATCCATCTGGCCAGTGCACCCCAGGACTTTTCACAGGCTGTGCGAGATGCCCTGGCCGACGTAACCTTAGAGCGCCGCCAGGCGCGAAGAGAAATCGCTCTTCAGAACACGTGGGAGGCCAGGGTCGAGCAATTGTCACACCTGATCCAGTCTCAACTGATCGCCAGATAGCATCGCGTGGCGGGATAGATTTTCAGAACCGGGAAACGGCGAACTAGGAGGGGAAGACCAGGATGAGCATTCAGGAAATTCGTAAGTATCTGAAGATCATAGGGAGGTGGTGGTGGGTCATCGCCTTGCTTTTCGGGGCCACAGTGGGCACCATGCTGGCTGTTGTACTCTTGTCCGAAACACAGTATGAGGCCACCGTGACAGTGCAGGTCAATGCTCCGCCACCCCAAGAGGTACCACTCTACAGTGATTTTGGCCGGGAGGCACTGCGCGATGAAATCGCACAGACGCGGGCCAGTTTTAGCGAGTTCCTGTTGGAGGGAGACGCTCCTTATCAGGCTCTTGAGACGCTTGCAGATATTTCTATGGAGGTAGATGAACTGCGTAGCAGGACGACGATAGAGCAGCCTGACAACTCACAGTTGTTGCGCGTGAGGGTGCGTGCCTCGGAGCCTCAAGTGGCCGCGCTGGTGGCGAATACGTTCGTCGAAACCGGCTTGAAGCAGTATGGCGAACTGCTCGCCCGGCCAACGGCCAACACGCGCCAGTTTGTCGAACAGGAGCTAAAGACCGTGCGGCAGGAACTGCTGGTCGCCGAGACAGAGCTCATCCAGTTTCAGATTGACAACAAGATCGGCAACCTGAATAGTGCGATTGACAATCAGAGCGACCTCATCAGATCCTTGAAAACTCAGGGCGACCTGGCACAGGTCGAGGGAGACACGGCCAAGGCTCAGGCGATCCAAGAGGTTATCCAGGTGAGGGAGGTAGAACTACAGAACATGATTGGGCTGTCATCTGAATATACGGAGCTAATAGACCGCGTCGAGCGGGTGCGCGCAACCCACAGTTTCCTGCTCGATAAGAGATCTGAAGCGCAGATCAAGGAGAACCAGATTCTGGAGCTGGGCTCTATCCAGATCATTACCCCGGCACGGCCTCCTCGCAGGCCGGTTTCGGCCATCAACAGCAAGCTTATCGTGCTGGGGGCAGTCATGAGTACGTTGGTCGGTGTGCTGTTGACCTTTCTGCTGGAGTATCTGGAGATTTCAGGCACTTTCCGCGGTCTTCAGAAGCATCTGGAACGGTCAGAGGTGACAGTACTGCCCGACCAGGTGAGTTAAGCGGGCCTGTTTCTATGGTGCGTATTCCCAAGCTCTCCTATCTGCTGTCGCAAGCAGCCCCACGTCAGAGACCTGACACTGCGCTGTGTCAGGTGTTGGCTCATCTAGCCGAGTCATACCAGCTCGGCCAGGTACGGGCGTGCCATGCTGCTCCGCGCAGCAATAGCCTGAATTTCTTCCTGGCGACAGCCCAGGGCAAGTTCGTTGTGAGGCGGCATAACTTGTCCGAGGAGGCCGTGGCGTACGAGTACCAGGTGCTGGAATACCTTCAACAGTGTGGCTTTCCCGCGCCACGCATGCTTCTGAATTCCAAAGACCGGGCCTGGGTTTCGCTTGATGGTGCGCTCTACAGCGTATATGAGTTTACGGAGGGCTATTGTCCAACGAATTATCTGTGGAGCCCTGCTGCCCGCCGAGAGATGCTCGCTCAGTGTGGCCGCACCCTGGGCGAATATCATCGAGCGGTTGCAGGGCTGGCCCCGGCGACTTATAAGTGGAACGGTTATCGTTCGACAGAACATAGAAGGTGGCGCGAAGGAGATTGGTTCCGACAGGTCCTGGCAGACATTCGTCCTTTATTGCAGAAGCCGACTGCCAATCGTCCGGGTGATGATTTTGTCCGCTCTCGTATAGACGCGATAGAGCAGATGCTCGACCTGGAGTCGGTCGTGGAACAACGTTCAGACCTTTCCAAAGTAGTCATCCACGGTGATTACTCTCCCTGGAACGTTCTCTTTCGTCCAGGCCAGCCTCCTCTTGTGCTGGATTTCAACGAGTCCCGGCTTGACTTGAAGATCTATGACGTCATACTGGCCACATTCTGGTTTGCCTGGGGTGGGGATCACCTGGACCAGGAACGAGCGTGGGCCTTTCAAGCTGGCTACTGTGAGACTGGTCAGTTACATGAAGTTGATATAGCCATGGCCGGTGTCGTCTTTCAGTGGATCATGGCCCGTTCAATGGCCGAGCGTTTGCACATCCACTACTTGCAGCAGCGCCCTTTGATTGACAATCCGGCAGGCATGGAGAAGCAGTACGGAATGTGCGTCTTTTCTGCACAGCAGCCGCAATTATTGGTGGCTGGCCTGATGGGAATGGCAGGATGAGATGACTGCTGCTAATTGTATCCTGGCTAGATTGTTCGAGAAAAAGGCAATCTTGCTCAGAATCGGGGAAATCTGGGCTAAGGTTCAAGGGGCTTTGTTCAGGCTTCGGAAAGTCTTGATCGGTATTGTCATCGTGTGCCTGGGTGCCTTGCTCGGTTTTCTGTTCGTTTCGCCCGAGTCGGCTGAGCTGACCATTTCAGTCCTGGTTATCCTTGCAGTCATGCTGATAATCATACGCAAGCCCCTGCATGGTGTTTTGCTGTGGTTGATGCTGGAGCCTTTCATTGAGTCGTGGGTCAATATTCGCATGGGCGCTGGCCTTCCGGACCTGAGCTTCAGTCGCTTTATCATTGCCTTTCTGGCCATTTTTATGTTGGCCAGGGCTGCTGTCGGCAAGTTCCAGTTCGCCCCGATAGGCCTGGCTGACGTTTGCATCGTTGCTATGACTGTCGGGCTCATGACATCTGCACCTCTGGCAGTTAGCCCCAATGGCATGATCCAAACGGCTATCTCTTTGTACTTCACCCCGCTAGTGGTTTATTTCTTTGCTAAGAACTTGGTGCGGGACGAGGAGGATCTCCGCAAATTACTCCTGGCGATAGTGATCTTTGGCGTCGCGGCTGCCTTGTATGCCATCTACGAACAGGCAACCGGAAATATCTTGTTCCTGGGGAGGGGGGGGGTGGCTGATAAACTTGGCACGGCTTATACCCAGAATCTGCGGTTGATTCGAGGCCTTTTGGGAAGATCGGGCAACTTTGCGCGTGTGCTGATATCCTCTATCCCGATCACATTTTACCTCTTTTTCGAGAGCAAGTCTCCCACTCGCAGGATCTTGTGGGTGGCCATGTTGGCAGTTCAAATCTATGGCGTCTTTCTCACGTACAACCGCACGTCGTGGCTTTCGTTGCTGATCAGCCTATCCATCCTGCAGTTTTTCTATCCCCAGTTCCGCAAGGCGTATTTCGTCATTGTCTTCGTGGCCGCTATCGTCCTCTGGGCCACCTGGGACCAGGTCAACGAGAGTGCGGTTGTGGAGGAGCGGGTGAATAGCAAAGATTCCACGTTGGAGGGGCGACAGGCGCTCTGGGTGGCTGGCTATAATATGTGGCGGGCAAAGCCCATTCGAGGCTGGGGATTTGGCCGGTATCAGAGAGAGTCGGGGCGTTTTCGTGCCGATGGAGAGCACAGAAATTTCACCGCCATCGAGAACGATTACCTCCATCTCCTCGTCGGCAGCGGATTAGTCGGCTTTCTACCCTATTTGTTTTTCCTGTTGATGCCACTAGTGAACAGTGTGCGCCTGTTTTTCAGAGCACGTGCCCCAGACTGGCCTGGGTTTGTGAAGGCGGAGACAATAGCGGTGTACTGGGCTGTGATCTTGTCTTTTGCCATCGGTTCTTACACTCAGATTCAAAACCAACCTATCGTAAAAATGATTCCCTTCGCTCTGGCGGGTGCAGTAGTGGGCACGCACGAATTTGGGCTTCGTCGCCGAGTAGCCGAGCGCTGTGCTACCGATGCAATTCCGGTCGTGGTTGCTGGAGAATAGGGATGCGAAGCCGTACTCTCAACGTGATGCAGATCATCGAGAACCTGGATATCGGCGGGGCGCAAGAAGTTGTCCGCACGCTGGTACAATACCTGGCGGCAGATGATTGCCAGCCCGTGGTTTGTACCTTCAAAGATGGTCCTCTGCGCCGGGATATAGAACGGGCGGGTATCGAGGTGGAAGTGTTGCCTGCACGACGTTACAGCATTGTGGCCCTCCCACTATTCGTTTGGGATATGGTTCGCATCTGCAAATCATTGGCTGCATTGGTCAATAGGTACGATATTGATGTAGTCCAGACACACTTGTTGCGGGGGCTTGATTTCTTGGTTCTGCTCTTGCTTTATACCACCAGGCTCCGCGTTGTCCTCTGGACGTTCCACAGCGCCCGCTTCGAGCTCACTGCCTTCAGGCTGCCGCAACACAAGTGGATGTCGGCCCCCAAGAAGTATAGCCATCGCTTTCTGTATCGGGTCACTTCACGTCTGGCAAGTAGCTTTATCGCCGTATCGGACACTGTGAAACAGAGCATAGTGGAAACCATTGGCCCCATTCAAGATAAGATCACGGTTATTTACAATGGCGTTGACGTCAACAGATATGGGAAGCCTGTGGATAGGGTAGGAGTACGCGCCCAATTGGGGTTGGAAGCGAACACGCGCCTGATTGCTGTCGTCGCTACCCTCAGGGAACCAAAGGGGCACCGTTACCTGATCGCAGCGCTGGCTTCCATTGTGATGCGATACCCTGATTTGCACGCTCTCTTCATCGGAGATGGCGACCTGAGGGAGGAGTTACAGGCGCAGGTTGAGGGACTGAACCTGGGCGATACCATACACTTCCTGGGCAGCCGTTCCGACGTGCCAGAGTTGCTGGCGGCCAGTGATCTCTTTGTCCTGCCCTCCCTTTGGGAAGGCCTGCCGATGTCACTCTTGGAAGCGATGGCTACCGGCTTGCCCATCGTGGCTACACAGGTGTCGGGCACGGTTCAGGTGATGCTCCCCAACGAAACAGGGATCCTGGTGCCGCCTGGTGACACTCGGGAGCTTGCACGAGCCATTGACCGACTTCTCTCTGATCCGGTACAGGCCCGGGTGATGGGGGCAGCGGCCAGGCGGCGGGTGGACACGGAGTTTAGCGCCCGAAGACAGGCTAATGAACATCTGGCTCTGTATCGCAGGCTGCTAGATGGCGTGTCACCGTCTACAAGTGGCAGGAAGATGTGAGATGCCAGGCTTAGTGGGGGTTGTCAGCATCAGTGGGAGCGAGATAGATCTAAACTTGATGCCGGCCATGCGTGATGCGATCAGACATCAGGGCTGGTATGAGGTGGATGACTATGTCAACCCGCGGGGGACGGTGGCAATTTCGCGCGTGAACCTGGGCATCATCAACAAAGACAAGCAGCCGTACTCAGCGCGCCATGGGCAAGTCAAAGTATTCCTACACGGGGAAATCTACAACGATGAAGTTGCTGATTCCAACCCCTTGGAGTTCATCTATCGTTTATACGAGAAGCGAGGGCTGGATTTCGCCGCTTTCCTGAACGGTTCTTTCGTCATTGTGATTGTTGATGAAGAACAAGAGGTCGTGCTCGTTGCAAACGACAGAATAGCAACCAAACCGCTCTTCTACTTCGATGATGGTCGGGCGGTATACTTTGGTCCCGAAATGAAGAGCCTGCTCCTGGTGCCCTCGCTCAAGAGAGAGATCAACCTGGCGGCTGTTGCCGATTTCCTGACCAACGGTCAATTCACCAGGGAACATACGTTGATAGAGCATCTTGAAACGGTGAACAACGCTACTGTGCTCAAGATCACACCGGGCGGAGTCAGCCAGCATACGTATTGGAGGTGTGTGATTGAGACGGAAGATAAAGATCGGGGCCTGGACTACTATCAGCAGGCGCTGGTCGAGACTCTTCGCAAGGCCGTCTCGAGGCGCCTGCAGACCCACAACACTTATGGTGTGCTCCTCAGCGGTGGCTACGATTCCAGGGGGATTTTGGGTTTCTGTCTTGAACGAAGGAACGACCGGGACCTGCATACCATATCATGGGGCCGTGAGGAAGATATTCCTGACAGTGACTGTATCATTGCCAGGGAACTCGCGCGCAAGTTGGGAATTGATCATACATTCTACAGGCTGACTGCAGAGGAGGTGATTGACAACTTTCGGGACTTTGTATTCTTAGGCGAGGGGAGAACCTGGTTTCCCGAATCCTATAGCGTGTTCCATAGGATACGAGAACAGCAGGGAATAAACATACTTCTGCGAGGGGATGAATGGCTCGGCTCGGAATCACGTTGGGTGCACGACGAGCACACGATGTTTTGCACGTTGAGCCTGAGGGCATTCAGGAATATACCTGAGTACCAAAAAATATTGAAGCCCGCTTACTACCAGATGTTTTGTGAACACGATGCGGAGACGATCAGGCTTGTTTCTTCTCGGTGTAGCGCCAAGAACATACATGATCGCAAGGATTTCTTTTTCATGGATATCCTCCTAAGGTATTATATCAACCCCCTCAATTACGTAAAGAACTTTGCGTTGGAGTCGTTTACGCCTCTGCTTGACCATGACATCCTGGACTTGGTGAGTACCCTGCCGATCAAATATCGGTTGGACAAGGGCCTTTACAAGGGGACTGTTAGGAAGATGTTCCCGGGGTTGTTTGAGGAGGTGGCCAAGAGCCACAACATGATTGACTGGGCAGCTTCATTCAGGAGCTCTCCACAACTTCAGCGCTTTGTTTATAGAGAACTGATAGAGCAGCGCAACATTTTTAGTGAATTGATGAGCTTGGATCATCTGAAAGGTGAGCTGGATGCTTTCTTTGCTGCTCCTGCAGACCCTTCGATAAAGACGAGGGTGAAGCACGGCGTGTTGAAACTCCTCACAGTATCACCCGCTGCCTACAATTATGCTCATAAATGCTCTTATTACATCCGCAAGTGGAGAGGCAGGGTTAGGGATCCGCTTCCTCCTGAGCAACTGATTGTCCGGCTGTTGGTCATGAAAATTTGGGGGGATGTGTTTTTGAATTATCCGGCAGTGCGCATGTCGAGATGAGGCAGGGCAAAGTGAATCTGGAAGGGCGAGGCGAGTCCATGAGCAGGGCGTTGAAGCTGGTGTATATCGTTGGTACGTTCCCGTCGCTGACTACTACGTTCATAGATCGAGAAATAAAGAGTTTGCGAAAGCGGGGCGTAGACCTGCACGTCGTATCTATTCGGCGTCCAGTCCCGGGAACACCCCTTTCGGCTGAGCAACAGGGGTTCCAGCAGGAGGTCACCTATCTGCTGCCGGTGAATTGGCTCAGTTTTGTGGTAGGCAATCTATACTTTATCCTGCGTCGCCCCGGCGTTTATTTCAGGACGTTGTTCTACTTGGTGACGCGCCCTCATCCTGGTCTGAAATCCCGGGTGATGACGGTGCTGCATTTTGGCGAGGGAGTCTATGCAGCCCATCTATTGCGCGGCCGGTCCTTCGCCCAACTTCATGCTCATTTCGTGGGCCGGGCGGCTGTCGTTGCGCTGATAGCCAGCCGCCTGCTGGGGGTACCATATGGCCTGACAGCCCATGCCAATGATATCTATGTCAGGCCGGTATTGTTGCGCGAGAAAATTGCCGAGGCCAGGTTTGTCACGACTTGCACGCGCTACAACCAGGATTATTTGCGGCGCGTGGTGGGGAATGGGTTGAACGATAAGCTCCACCTGGTTTATCACGGGCTTGACCTGACCAATTATCAGCCGCCAGCGTGCCGATCTCGGGAAGACCCTCCATTGCTACTTTCAATAGGGCGCTTGATGGAGAAGAAGGGTTTCTCTTATCTCATCGCAGCTTGCCGTCGTCTGAAAGACCGGGGATATGATTTCCGTTGCCACATCGTGGGTGAAGGGCCTTTGCGTCAGACGTTACAGGATCAGGTCAATCAATTTGGACTGGACGGTATGGTCACGCTTTGTGGGGCTATGCCCCACGAAGGCGTGTTGGAGAAGTACAGGCAGGCTGCCCTGTTTAGTTTGCCCTGCGTCGTGGGGCAAGATGGCGACCGGGATGGTATTCCCAATGTATTGATCGAGGCAATGGCGATGCAGCTGCCGGTCGTCTCGACGCGCCATTCCGGTATCCCTGAATTAGTGGAGGATGAGGTCAGCGGCCTGTTGGTAACACCTAACGATGAAGACGGGCTGGCCGACGCGCTGGCAAGACTGCTCGACAGCCCTGATTTGTGTGCACGATTGGGGCAACGTGGCCGGCGAAAGGTACTGGAAGATTTCGAGGTAGAGCACAACGTTCACCGTTTGTACGATTTGTTTGTTAATCTTGGCTCGGACGAATGAGTGCAGTCTCTCGCCAGAGTTCGATTTTGGGGATGGAGTTCAGATAAGGGGGTCGGAAAATGTACTCAGGGGACTCGAAAAACTCAGGCTCTGGACAACTTGGCAAGTATGTCGTGATCAGCCCGGTGCGGAACGAGGCCAAGTTCATTGAACAGACCATCCAGGCAATGGTCAACCAGACAGTACAACCCGGTGAGTGGATCATTGTCAACGATGGCTCTACCGACGAAACAGCCGAGATCGTTACCAGGTACGCCGCACTGTATCCCTGGCTCAAATCAGTGCATAGGGACCAGCGAGAAGACAAAGGGGACAGGCAACGGGGTAAGGGGGTCGTGGACACTTTTTACTTTGGTTACGGCACGCTGACTAGCCGGGATTATGAGTTCATCATCAAGTTGGATGGGGACGTGTCTTTTGAGCCAAGCTACTTTGAGTGTTTACTGCGCCAGTTTGTATCCAATCCCAAGTTGGGGATTGCCGGAGGGGGGCTCTATCAGCGGAGTAGAACGGGCTGGAAATTGCGCTCATCCAGGGATCACGTCAGCGGCCCGGCGAAAATGTACCGGCGGGCTTGCTTTGAGGCCATCGGTGGCCTGTTGCCAACTTTAGGATGGGACGGCATAGATGAATGGCAGGCATTGGCCCTGGGTTGGGAAGTGCGGAGTTTCAGTGAGGTAAAGGTGTTGCATCATCGCGCCGTGGGCCAGGCAACCGGTCTATTCAGGTGCAAGATAGAGGAGGGATATGGATCTCACGCCCTGGGTTATCACCCGTTGTACATAATCGCCCGTGGGATCCGGCACATGGTCCGCCGACCTTACTTGATCGGAGGAACAGCGATGATTATGGCCTACTTTGTGGCCTGTCTGGAAGGACGAGAACAGTTTGTGGACTCCTCTGTCATTCGCTATATACGTCGTACTCAGTTGAGGCAGTTGGCTGGTTTGCTGGTAGGGAAGCGAGTATATAAAAGTTAGACGCTGCTCCGGTTCTGTGCACTGTTCTAGAGTGGCAATATTACGTATCGGAGCTGCTCCAATCAGCCGAGTCATCTACGAGAAATCGTTTTCCAGAGGAGGACTGCTTGAACATCGTTGTGGTTGGGATGGGCTACGTGGGGATTCCCTGCGCAGTGTTACTGGCTGACGTGCCGGGATTCCGAGTGATGGGGGTACAGCGTCGCTCGGAACGATCAGGTTGGAAGATTGAATGCCTGAATGCCGGACGCTGTCCATTCGAGGGCGAGGAACCCGGTTTGGCGGAGCTCATTCACCGGGTGGCAGTCGAAAAGGGCACGTTTCGTGTCACCGACGACTATGAGGTTTGTAAGGAAGCCGACGCGATCCTGATTGACGTCCAGACCCCGACAGATGGTGACCACGTGCCACACTATGATTCGTTGTGCGAGGTGAGTGTTCAGATAGGACGTCATTTGCGTCCAGGGACACTGGTGGTAGTCGAATCCACTGTGGCTCCGGGGACGATCCAGAATGTATTACAGCCCATACTGGAGCGAGAGTCCGGCCTCAAGGGAGGGCAGGACTTTTACCTGGCTTTCTCCTACGAGCGGGTGATGCCAGGCAAGTTGCTGGAGTACCTCACCGATTTCCCTCGCGTAGTGGGCGGCATTGACGAGGAGAGCACTCGGAGGGCGGTAGAGCTGTACCGGAACATCGTGAAGCGGGAAATCACGCCCACGGACGTATTGACGGCCGAAATGGCCAAAGTGGTAGAGAATGCCTATCGGGACGTGAACATTGCTTTTGCCAATGAAGTAGCACTGGCCTGTGAACGCATGGGCGTGAACGTCTTTGAAGTGCGAGAGTTAGTCAACGCCCGTCCTGACCGGCATATGCATATTCCAGGGGCCGGCGTGGGCGGTCACTGTCTGCCTAAAGATAGTTGGCTGCTTGCGCACGGGCTTGAGATATATGGAAGGCGAGCGGATAGGGATACCGCAGGGCGGACGGAAGGGGATATTCGCATTTCGCAGTCCATCGCTCGGATTATTATACTGGCGCGGGAGATCAACGATGGGATGCCAAGTCATATGGTGAGGTTGGTCGAGGACGCGTTGGCAGAGGCCGGGCGGGAGTTGGTGAGGGCAAAGGTAGTCTTGTTGGGGGCGGCCTACCTGGAGAATGCCGACGATACACGCAACACACCGGCCGCCATGCTGGCGAAGTTGCTCCTGGCGCGCGGCGCGGAGGTAGTGGCGCACGACCCATACGTGCGGGAAGCGGACTGGCGACGGGCGCTGGGCGAGGAGAGACCGAGAGACCAAGGGCTGGGGAGAACGCAGGAAGGGGAGGTCAGCGACTTGCCCGCAGTTCCCTTGATCAATGACTTGTGGAAGGCATTGGAAGGGGCGGATTGTGTGGCCCTGGTGACAAGGCATGGGGAGTATACAACATTGGATCCATGGCGATTGAAGGGCGTGATGCGGACGCTGGTACTGGTGGATGGTCGGAACGTCTTCAACCCGAATAAATGGGTTGAGGCGGGATTTGCAGTACGCATGGTGGGGAAGGGGTAGCCTGCTATTCGTGGGCCTCAGGCTATCGAGGCTGATTTACGTCGCGTGCCAAGGCATCTGTATGGAGATATCCTGGCTGATTTTGGTATACGCATGAGGGCTACATGCATCTCGTAGGTTCCAGTGCATTTCGGAAAGGTGGAGGTTAGTCATGGGTAACGCCGACAAAACCCAGTTTACTGTTTTGACGACTCAGCGATCAGGGGCTACCTTTTTCATCAAGTGCCTGTCGAGCCATCCTCAGATCGCGTGTCGCCATGAGACCATTTTCACTCAAGATAACAAGTTCAAGTTCTTTTCGTTTGATCGCCCAAGTTCCTTTTACTATCAGTACCGTTCCAGTTCCTTGCAGCGCCAACTTGCCCACTGGTTTCGCAGAAAGGGGCTCATTGACAACTGCCTGGACGACTATCTACGCGCCTTGCCCGGCAATGCGCAGGCAATAGGCTTCAAGTTGAGTTACAACCACGTTGAGAAGTATCCAGAGATCGCAATCTGGGTCAAGGAACACAATGTTAGGGTCATCCATTTCGTGCGCAACAACGTCCTGAAAACGATTTTGTCCCTGGCCACGGCCCACAAACGCGAACTGTACCATGCGACCCAGAAGGTTGCCCCGGTCAAAGTTCACCTGCAACCCGCAAAACTGCTCAGAGATCTAGGAAGGCGGACACGGCAGCTCGAGAAGTATCGGGCGATGTTTGCGGATCAACCATACCTGGAGGTATCGTATGAATCGTTTGTGGCTGACCGGGACGCAGAGACCCGGCAAGTATTGCGATTCCTGGACATCGGTGATTTCATGCCCCTGGATACTGATTTGGTGAAGATAAACCCAGACTCGATCGCGGACATCATCGAGAATTATGGTGAGGTAGCTCTGGCATTGAGAGGTACGGCGTTTGAAAAATACCTGACGGTGTAAGAGGCCATCATGGGTTCAAAGAGTGTCTGTTTGTGGACAAGCGAATGTTCATGAGAAATAGTAGTTCTCTGATTATCATACTGGCCTTTCTGGTGTGCGTCCTTGCCTCTTGCCAAGAGGGCACGCCGGTTGGTGGATCAGTAATGGAGGAGGAAAGCACAGACCGGTGGCGGAGGCTGGACACCACGGGCGGTGGTGGTCAGACGAGCATAGCCCCTCATCCTACTGACCCCGACATCGTCTACATGGCCTCTGACAATGGCGGCCTGTTCAGAACCGAGAATGGTGGAGATAGTTGGTTTTCAGTTTCCTCCAACATGGGGGCTTACCGACTGGGTTTTGTGACATTGGATCCGTTGAACCCGGATGTTGTCTATGTCACGGCTTCTACAGACCACGGATGCAGTGTGCTAGGAGGGGCGACGGGGGAGATCCATCGCAGTCTAAACGGTGGCCTTTCCTGGGAGTTCTTGTCAGATGCCATGGGCTTTCACAGTTCTTGCCCCAATCAGGAGTCTATCGTCATCCCCTATGACCCTGCCCATCCTGAGCGGTTCGATCAGGATGGGGATGCTTTGTCCGACATGATCATCGTGGGTGCATGGAGCGGCCCGGCTGACCCGCCGGTGGGCGGCATCTGGCGTTCGGACGATGAGGGACAGACCTTCACCCACCTGGCTATGGAAGACAGCAACATCACTGCATTGCGTGTTTTCGCAGGAGACGCCAATGTTCTGTTTGCTACGACCTGTGAGAGCCAGGTCTATCGCAGTCAGGATCTGGGGGAAAGTTGGGTGGACATAACCGGAAACATGCCTCTGGTTTGCCCGTCGGACATTGCCATTCACCCCACCGATAAAGACACCCTGTACGTCACCTGCCGCTGGTGCAAACCCGGCGAGCCACCTGTCTGGAAAACGACCGATGGAGGCCAGCAATGGAAGGCGGCCAGTGTTGGCCTGGACTCCAGCGGGACCGGGGGATTCCCGAAGGTCTTGATCGATCGCTTCGATCCAGATACCCTGTACGTTACTACCGACGGAGCGTCCAGCGATAAGGGGGGGGTGTACAAGAGTACGGACGGGGCCGACACGTGGCACTTGATGCCGGCTCGCCTGGTCTTGCCCGATGGGCGCCCCTATGACTGGTATCATTTTGAAGGCAAGTTCGCAATAGGGCAGGCCATTGACGGCAGGCTATTTGCAGGTGACACGGCCGGCTGGCGTTATCCTGACGGAGATGTTGCAGACGGCGTGGAGGTCTGGGAACCGGCCACTCTGGGTATTGGCAACGTCCATGTGCATATCATAGAGGTTGCCCCACTCGACTCTGCCGTTCTGTATCAGGGTATCGCCGATCGTGGGCCATATAAGTCGGTGGATCGGGGCATGAGTTTCCACCGGATTCTGGGAAATGGTTGGCCGGTAACGGTTGACAATTTCGCCTGGAATGGCCCTTACTACGGCAATTACAAGAAGTGCTGGCTTCGCTGTTCCTCAGTCTGCGAGGAAAGGGGGCCCATCGCGTCGGGTGGCACGACGGATTTTGCCATATCGAGACAGGACTCGAACACTGTGTACAGTGCCTTTGGCGGTGGCTCGGGCACGAGCGAGCAAGGCGGTGTCAACAAGTCAACCGACGGCGGAGCAACGTGGCAGCCGGTGGGCTTTCAGCTCGAAGGGGGATTCGACTTGAGCCCGGAGATGTGCGTACCCTACGGTTTTCGATACCTGGCGATTGACCCGACCAATGATGATATTCTGTTTGCCGCTATGGAGATTCCTCCTACCCGAACGGGCAAGTTGTATAAAACCACCGATGGTGGCACGACCTGGACCGAAGTCTACGTTAGCCCTGGCTACTACATTACCGGCCTGGAGGTATCGCCCAAGGATCCTGAGCTGGTCGTCTTTACGACGTACACGGATGTCCACAAGTCCGAACAGGGAGGGGGGGCTGGTTCGTGGCAGGCGATCACCCCACCCGGAGCAGTTGGGATTCGGGCGGTCGGGCTCTCGCCCCATAGAGCTCAGGTGTACGTGATCGGTACTAACGATCAAGGTATCTATTATACTGCTGATGGTGGGGTCAGTTGGAGCAACTACCGGTTTGATGACCTGTTTGAGCAGAGGTTATTCCAGGGCAGTGCGCAGTATCTGCCAGCCGAGATTGCTACAGCGTCCAATCCCAGAGCCTACGTGCTAAGAAACGTCTCGGCCATCGTATTTGATCCCATTGTGGATGACACGTTTTACATTGCCGGTACCCAGCACGTACGAGCTTCTTTTGGCGCGGCTCGCATTACCAACGCCGGTCAGAACTGGCAGCGGTTGCCGCTAGAGGGCTTGTCTCACCGGAACGTATTCGATCTAGCGATGGACTCGGCAGGGGAATTCCTGTACGCTGGCACGTTTGATGGCACTTTCAGAATTAGAGTGAGGTAATAGCGAATGATCCTCAAATGCGCGAAAATGCCTGGTCAACTTGTGGCTCGAATTGCGCTCTGTGCGCTGATATTCCTGATCAGCCTGCGCCCCGTCTACGGCCAGGGTCCGGATGACCAAGGGGCGGACGAAGGGGTAACGCCCATTGTCGTTGCTCCATCGGGTTTGCTCAGCCTGACGTTTGAGCAGCTTGGCTACGGAGCCAAGGCATTGAGCCGGAATGGGACTACCCGTAACTATAAGGTAGACCTCCCTGGCAATTTTCAAGTCTCAGCAACGGGCAACTACCTGGATCTGGTCACATATCATCTCCCCGAGATTCCCGATAAACTGTCCGTTCTGAAGGTCACCGTGAACGGTCGCCTTTTGTCCACCATCCCCCTCACGGCAGAGAATGCGGCCTTGAACACCGTGCGCATCAATTTGCCTGATGGTCTTCTCCAGCCTGGTGCCAACTGGATCAGGATGGACCTGGACACGAGTGCGACGTGTGAGGATCCGGGTGCGATTGTGGATGTTCTCGTTGAGCAGACTTCCAGCATAGGTTTGGGCTATCAACAGAATGCCTATCCCACCGACCTCGCGCTATACCCGTTTCCGTTTCTGGAGGATAGCCTGCTGCGTGTTCCAGTCACCCTGGTCTTGCCGGATCAACCCACGTCGGGTGATCTGGCGGCCGCCGCCACAGTAGTTGCCGGCCTGGGTCGAATGTCCAGGGGGGCCATTGATGTGACGGCCATTTTGGACAGCGAGTGGGACCTTGGGATCAGGCAAGATAGCCACCTGCTCGTGATCGGTAAACCGGGCGACAATGCCCTGCTCGACGGTTTGGCATTGCCTTTGCCCATCAATAGCACAAGGCTCGGGCCAGGGCAGGGTGTGCTGGAGGAAATCGTCTCGCCATGGAATCCATTTCGCCTGGCCCTCATCGTGGGTGGCCTGGATGATGAGGGGGTTTCGAATGCCGCCCAAGCACTGAATCGCGAAGCGCATTTTCTGGGTATGCGTGGTCCTGTCGCGATAGTGACCGGCCTTCGTCCTGTGTCCGACACTGTTGACTCTCGCACGTCCAGCATCAGCCTGGCTTCACTAGGGTACGAGGATCAGACCGTTTATGGTGCAGCAGCTCAGGAATACTCGTTTGACTTCGCATTACCTCTGGGCTGGCAGTTGCAGGCCCAGTCCTTCTTTGTGTTCAAATTCTCTCATGCCGATATTCTTGACCCTGAAGAATCTGCGATAGACATCACGCTGAATGGTGTGCCGATCGGCAGTACACTCCTGGACGAGAGCAATGCCGATGAGGGGGAGATGATAGTTCCTCTTCCGACGCGCCTCCTCAAGTCCGGGCGCAATCGCCTGGTGGCGGGAGTTGAAATGAACTTTCCCGACCGCAGCCGCGACAAATGCAGAGACCTCCAGGATCAGCGTGCCTGGACGGTGATCAGCAGTGAGTCTGAGATTTTCTTGTCTTACAACGCGATTGAGCTCCCCCCGAATTTGGGGCTCTTCCCACACCCCTTCGGTCAGCCGTCTGGCATAGCAGGGGCCCTGTTCGTCTTGCCGGATCAACCGTCCTCCTCAATTTTCAACGATCTAATGCAGCTCGTCGTGCTGCTGGGGAGCGTCAGCCAAACGCAGGCCCTTTCGGCTCACGTTGCTTACGCCTCGGAAGTAGATCTCGAAATACAGAAGAGCTATCACCTGATCCTGCTCGGCCGCCCTACGGAAAATGCGGTGTTGAGGGCGGCCAATGCCTCTCTGCCCCAGCCCTTTGTTCCCGATGGCGACCTTCTGGAACCGCTGGTTGTAGACAGTGTGGCCTTCTTGCCTGACCCCGAGCGGGGTGCTGGCCTGCTACAGATTGTCAACTCACCGTGGAACGAAGCATACAACCTGCTGGCAGTCACCGGTACGACCGATGAGGGGGTCCGGTTGGCTGTCCAGACCTTGCTAAAGCCCCCCAGACCTCTGAGGGGGAATCTGGCTGTCGTGGAACCCGCTCTCAACTCTGACGAACTCGATCAAGTCAGCACTTATGCAATAGATACCCGGCCGCCCACTACGGCTCTCAGCGCGAGTCAAGCCACTTCTACTAGGAACAGCATCCCTTATCAGAGCGATCTGATGCTCCTGGCCGAGCGCTGGTGGAAGTGAGGATGGTACATGAGTAATCCTAAGACACTTCGAATATTGGCCCTGGTTGTACTAATGGCCGGCTTTCCTCTGGCAAGCTGCAAGGGGCGCGGGGCGGTATCCACCACCCAGTCCACTGAGGTTGCCAGTGATGAGGATGTCAGCACGGGGGGCACTCCTGGCGCGCTTGGAGAAGCGACGCCTGGTCCATTCGTGGACGATGACAGCACGACCGTGATTCTCATTGCCGATGAGATAACTACTCTGGAGCCTTACAGGATGGTTCGTGTTCATCCAGAGGGCAGCATTGCCTGCCATCTCTGGGACACATTGACCGTGCTCAATGACGATCTGCAGGTTGAACCTCACTTGGCTGAGTCGTGGCGATTGGTGAACAACTTTACCTGGGAGTTCAAGCTACGCCGCGGGATTGCCTTCCACAACGGCGAGCCGTTGAATGCCGAGGCGGTCCGTTTTTCCGTCGAGCGCGCCCAGTCCATGGCTGGGTCTCTGGAGACTTTCGCCACAGATGTTGGCCTCGAGCGGGTTGAGGTCGTGGATGAGCATACACTGCGCTTCGTCACACGCCAGCCGGCGCCCAATCTTCCCTTTCACCTGGCTTTCCTGGAGATTTTGCCACCGGTCTATTACTCGGAGGTCCCCGCGGAACAACTGGCGGCTGCTCCTGAGGGGTCTGGTCCATATCGGCTGCGGCAGTGGACCCCAGGTCAGGGGGTGGCGCTGGAAGCGGTTCCTACTTATTGGAAGGGGACACCGACTCTGTCGCGCCTCGTATTCCAAGCTGTCCCTCGTGCCGCTGAACGCCTGACTGCCTTGCATGATGGTAAGGCCGATCTGGTGACGGACCTGCCTCCTATGCCAATTGACCAGTGGGATATTCCGAACGGCAGACTGGTGGCGGTGGAAAGTACACAACGGATGTTCGTTGGCATACGAATCGAGGACGCAAGTCTGCTGGCGGACAGGCGCGTCCGGCAGGCGCTCAATTATGGTGTGAATGTGGAGAAAATTGCTACGGATTGGCTCGAGGGATATGGAGAACGTTATGGAAGCTGGGTGAATCCCCCTTCAAACAACCCGGAGCTTGCGCCCTGGCCCTATGACCCTGAACGGGCTCGTGAGCTCCTGGCAGAGGCCGGCTATAGCGAGGGGTTCACCACGACCTTGTACGCACCCACGGGTGTGTATCACCAGGACGTCGCGATTGCTGAAGCGATCGCTCAACAACTGGGGGAGATCGGCGTGCGGGTTGAAGTGGAAGCGGTGGATTGGACGGCTTATGTGCGTCGTCTGCTTTCCGGCGATGTTCCTCCCCTGTTTCTGTTGGGGCTCAATTCGCGGGGCGGTGGGTTGGAGGATGTCAAGAACCTGTCTGCAGCTTTCGCTCTCAACCCCACTGGATGGCAGAGTGAGTCCTTCGAAGACGTGCTGAGGCAGGCGCTCAATACCTTTAACGCAAGTTCCGCAACCAGGCTCATGAATGAGGCACAGGCGATTGCCTATGAGGAAGCTCCATGGATATGGCTGTGGAGATCGTATGATTTTTATGGAGTTGGCCAGGGCCTGGACTGGGTGCCCCGGCGCGATGGGTTGGTCTGCTTGTACAAGCCAGGAACGGCCTCCTTGGAAAGTATCGAATGATCTGGTCTCAGTATGGACAGTGTTCTGGGTATGAAAGTGAGATAGGGTGTTAGAAGATGAATTACCTGGCTCATCTCATTCAATCCAAAGGTTTAGGGCAGTTGGGACGAAGAGCGCTGACCATTGGCCGGCGATATGGCATGACACCCGCCACCATGGTCCAGGCGTGCGAGCGATTGGCCTGTACGTTGGGACAGTACGAGTGCCGGGCGACGCTCCCCACCACAGCCATCGCCCTGGCCCGGCACCCTGCTCCCATCCGCCAGTTGCAGGACCGGGGGATGGAGATTGCGGTCCATGGATGGACCCACGTAGACCTGGAACGCTATTCAGTGGAGCAACAGCGCCAGCATTTGCTGCGCGCCTTGGACATCTTTGGCCGGCATGGCATCTCGGCGATGGGCTTTCGTGCGCCTTACCTGCGACGTAACGATATCATCCGCGAGGCGGTCGAGGCGGCAGGCTTTCGATATCTCAGTAGCCAGCCCATATTGTGGGGTACTGTGGGTAGATCAGATGAGCCAGACGGGAGGTTCCAGGCCTATCAGCAGGCGATCAACTTCTATGTCCCTTGGTTGTCGGCCGAGCATCTATCTTTACCAACTGTGCAGGGGCAGATCATTGAAATCCCGGTGTCGTTGCCGGACGACGAGATGTTGGTTGAGCGGTTGGGAGCGGACAGTGCCCAGATCACGCGGATTTGGACGGATATCCTGTATCAGACCCATGCCAGGGAGGAGTTGTTCACAATACAGCTCCATCCGGAGAGGGCCATCGTTTGCGCTCCGGCTGTGAGGCGCGTTCTGGATGCGGCGTGCTCCTGTAACCCGCCCGTCTGGATTGCCCGTCTGGATGAAATCGCCGAGTGGTGGAGGCAACGGGTAGCCCTGCAAGTGGACGTGAAACACAGGGAGAATGGCCAATACGACATAGCCATTCAGGGGCCGGCGCAGGCCAGTGCTGTGGTCCGTTCTGCTCAGGTCGTCGGAGCATCGGAGGTGTGGACGGACGGGTATCGACTGGTGAGAGCGCATTGCTTTTCGGTGCGGTGTGACTCTCGTCCCTTGATCGGCGTCTCCAGGCAATCCAGTGAATCCCTGGCCACCTTCCTTAGAGAGCAGGGTTACCTGCTGGAAGTCAGTGAGGAGCGGGCCGACTACTCGATCTATCTTGACCGGCCGAACTTTGTGAGAGAAGATGGGATTTCTCTTATCCAAGAGATCGAGGGGTCCAGATTCCCCTTGATCCGCATCAGCCGCTGGCCGGATGGCACTCGTAGCGCTTTGGCGATTACTGGCGACATTGATGCACTGACCCTGTGGGATTATGGCCTACGCAGCTTGGGACGATAGAGGCCTCGCGATGCATTCGGCCAGTCTTGCCAATAGGAGATGAGGTAGAATATCATGAAAGTCTTGGTAGTGCTGGGCGAGGGAGGTCACACAACAGAGATGCTCAGGCTGGTCGAGTTGCTGGGGCCGATATATGACTACAGCTATTTAATGCCTGAGCATGATCGAATCTCGGAGGGGAAGATCAAAATCGCAGGACCTGTGTATAGGTCTGGTCTCCCGCGCACGAAACATCCCACTCTCTGGACCACGCTCAAGTTATCTCTGCTATGCGCGGTTCAGCAACTCTGGGTGCTGTTTCGGGTGCGGCCCAAAGCTGTCCTGAGTTCTGGTGCAGGCATCGCCGTTCCGATCTCCGTCGTCGGTCGGCTTGTGGGAGTCAAGATTATCCATGTGGAGACTGCTTCCCGTGTTTACACTCTATCTCTCACGGGCAGAATCATGTATCGCCTCGCCCATCTCTTTTTTGTCCAATGGGAACCACTGAAGCAGAAGTGTCCAAAGGCCATATGTGCTGGAAGATTGCTGTGAACGTTGGGGGTTGGCCTGAGAGGGAGGGCCTGTCGTGATTTTTGTTACCGTTGGGACCAGTGACTTTGATCAACTGGTAGAAGAAATGGATGAATTAGCCCCCTCGCTGGGTGATCGAGTCGTCATTCAGATCGGACATGGCAGGTATATTCCCAGGAATTGCGAGTATTTTCGTTTCGCATCTTCGCTGGATCCATATTACGATAGGGCCGGCATTATCGTGGCTCAAGGGGGGGTAGGAACCACGATGGAGGTGTTGACGAAAGGGAAAAAGTTAATCAGTGTAGAGAACACAACCTGCGTTGATCATCATCAAACTGATATCCTGAGAACACTCGCTGAGGAAGGGTATTTGGTTTGGTGCCAGGACCTGAACGAGTTGCCATCTTTGCTTGGGCACCTGTCGGCTACGAGTTTGAGGCCTTACGTCGTTCCTCCTTGCAGAATCGCGGAAGTGATTCGGGAATTCTTGAGCAAGTTGGGTTGATACTGCCGTATGTCTTGGCTGTATCGCAGATACCTTTCCAGCCAGTGTTGCCACATGGATATCACTGTTGTACATGCATTGCATGAAGAACAATGGCGCCGCTTCGTGGACGAGCATCCACAGGGCAATATCTTTCACACGCCAGAGATGTCTCGAGTGTTTCAGCAGGCCAAAGGACATCGCCCTGACTTATGGGCTGCCTTGGACAACAACAATCGTCCACTGGCTCTGTTGCTGCCTGTCAGGGTGACTGTGATGGATGGTTTGCTGGCACCTCTGACCAGGCGGTCCGTCGTCTATGGAGGTCCGTTGTGTGAAACGACTTCCGAGGGAGTGGCCGCATTGAGACATCTCCTGGCGACATACAATCGTGAAGGTGGCCGGGGTTCGCTATTTACTGAACTGAGAAACCAGTCTGACACTGAGCTCTTCCAGCCCGTACTCCAGCAGCTTGGCTACCGTTACGAGACGTACGAGAATTTCCTGGTAAACCTCAATTTGCCTGTGGAACAGGTGTGGCACAGCGTCAAGAAGTCGGCGCGCAAGAACATCCGCCGGGCACTCAATAAGGGCCAACTGACTATCGAGGAGGTCCAGGAGCGTGGTCAGATAGCAACCTGGTACTCACTCCTCCAAAGGACGTATCACAAAGCTCACGTGCCTCTGGCTGACATTTCCTTGTTCTGTTCTGCTTTCGACACCCTATATCCCAGAAGGATGATTCAGTTCTTGTGGGGCCGGGTAGACAATACCTACGTGGCTGCTTCAGTCGCTTTGCTTTATAAGGGCGTCATTTATGGCTGGTACCGGGGTTTTGATCGCCGCTACGCATCCTATTTGCCCAACGATCTCATGGTGTGGCATCTCCTCGAATGGGGAGCTGGCAACGGCTATCACCACTTTGACTTTGGCGGGGCCGGCAGGCCAGACGAGAAATATGGCCCACGAGAGTTCAAGGCCAAGTTCGGGGGTGAACTGGTAGAGTTTGGGCGCAATATCTGCGTTCATTCGAAGTTGCGCTTCCGCATGAGCCAGCTTGGTTACCGTCTCTATCGTCAATTCCTATAGTCTGCCTGACGTCCCCTGGATGAAACTCGGTTGCCGTCAATATTCTGTTTTCTGGCTGCAGCGGTCGGAATATTGTGAACCACTGCTCGACTCAAGAGTCCTGTGGTATACTAGGAGGGTAAGTGCAAACTCAGCCAGTGACGGATCGAGTTGAAGATAACCTAACTTGAGGTGATCGCTTGAAGGTTGTCCGGTTCCTGGAAGAGCCCATCTGGCGCCAATTTGTTGATGGGCATCCTGCAGGCAACGTCTTTCATACACCTGAGATGTATCAGGTTTTCACCCGAACAAAGAACCATCGGCCCACTTTATGGGCCGTCGTGGATGATGACGGGCGCGTGCTAGTACTGCTACTCGCTATCCAGATCGTGCTGCTCAATTGCTTGCGCTGCTTGACTACTCGTGCGGTTGCTTATGGTAGCGTCCTGTGTGCTCCGGGACCGGAGGGACAAGAGGCCCTGACGCTTCTCTTGCGAACCTACGTGCGGCAGGTTGACGGAACACCGCTTTTCACTGAGCTGCGCAATCTTTCAGACCTCGGTGATGTGCAGCCGATTCTGCGCGAACATGGTTTTGGTTATGAAGGCCATCTGAATTATCTGATTGATCTGAATTGTGCACCTGAGGCCATATTGCAGAACATTGGGCCTCGAACGCGCAAACATATACGGCGTGAACTCAGGCGAGGCGAAATCCTTTTCGAGGAAGCGACGGACCGAGAGCGGGTAGCGGTATGTTATGAGCTGCTATGCAGAACTTACCGGCGAGCCGGGGTTCCTCTGGCCGACCGCTCCCTTTTCGAAGCTGCCTTTGATTTGCTATACCCCAAGGGCATGGCGCGGTTCACGCTAGTCCGCCTGGGTCAGACTCCTGTCGCTGTATCGGTCGAGTTGCTCTACAAGGACGTCATGTACGGCTGGTACGGCGGGATAGATCGGGCTCACCGCTCGCACATGCCCAATGAGCTGTTGATGTGGCACATTCTCCAATGGGGTTCTGAAAACGGCTATCGCCTGTACGACTTTGGCGGTGCTGGGCGGACGGATGAGGAGTACGGCGTGCGTGACTTCAAGGCCAAGTTTGGCGGCACATTGGTTTGCTACGGGCGCAACACGTACGTTCACAGGCCACTGTTGCTGCGTTTGAGTCAGTGGGGATTCGAGGCGTACCGGCGTTTCCTGTGAGCTCGATTTTGCCCGCTCGGGACGTTTCGCACTCATCTAAACAAGGAGTCAGTGACTTAAGCTATGGCTAGTCTATCTGAAAGCTGCGCAGTGTCGGTGCCCGCCGTTGTGACGCCTCTGGACGAGTACATGGGGCTTGATATCGCCCGCTCTTTGGGGCGGCGGCGCATCCCGGTGTATGGGATTGACCCGGACCCCAAGGCGATTGGTGGGAAGTCCAAGTACTGTCGCCTGGCCGTATGCCCTGACCCGAAGGAGGCAGAGCAGGACTATATTCAGTTCCTGGTTGACTGGGGGAAGAGGCTAGGGAACAGGGCAGTGTTGTATCCGTTGAGCGACGACGTTGTGCTGCTTTGCTCGCGTGAGCGTCAGGCGTTGCAGCCATACTATGAGTTTGTAATGCCAGATCACTCGACGATAGTCCAATTGTTAACCAAGGCAGGCCTGGACGCCGCTGCCCGAGCGTGTGGGATCCCTGCACCGTGGACAGTCATTCCGAAGGATGAACAGGGAGTCGAGGCGATCGCCCACAGTATCACCTATCCAGTGATCCTGAAGCCTGTGGAAAGCGCTTATTGGCATGCCCCAGAAATCGCTTCGATGTTACGTCGGAGCGTGCTAAGCGGTCAAGCGAAGGTCGTATTGTGTGGCAGTGCTGCGGAATTGGTGCGAGCGTATCGCAATATCGCAGCGATTGACAATCGCATGATCATCCAAGAAGTGATCCCAGGGCCGGCCGAGAATGGGGTCTACATCACTTTCTACCTCGATCGCCAGTCGAACCCCCAGGGTATCTTTGCGGGCCGCAAGTTACGCGTCTTGCCCATGGGATTTGGCTCATCCTGCTACGTGCGTAGCTGCTACGCTCCTGACGTAGAGCGGGTCGCTCTGCGACTGTTGTCCTGTGTACGATACCAAGGACTAGGGGGCATGGAGTTCAAAAAGGATCCACGTGATGGCTGCTACAAGTTGATCGAGTTTAACACTCGCTACGGCATGTGGGATGGGCTTGGCATCCGATGTGGCGTTGATAGCCCTTACCTTGCCTACCGCGATGCCCTAAATCTGCCAGTTGAGCCGCAATTGACATACCGTGAAGGTGCTATTTGGTTCGACTGGCAGCGTGATGTGCGGGCCTTTTGGATGCATCACAAGGAAGGGCAGCTCACATTGGGCCAGTGGCTGCGGTCTCTCCGCGGTGAGAAAATGTGGGCCATCTATTCCAGAGATGATTGGCGTCCTGGCGCTGCGTTCACTATCAATATGCTCCAGATTTTCTGGACCAGGATCATCTCAAGGCGATCATAGGTGAGGCCCAGTATACGTTCTCGCTGCGCGGCGATGGCGTTGCGCCCAATGCCGAGTTGGGCTACCGGCCAATACCGCTGGAATGATATTTTGTGAAAGCGCTAGCTACAGGGGCCACCGGGTTCATAGGTAGTCACATTGTTGATCACCTGCTCGTCCGTGGTGACAGTGTGCGAGCGTTGGTCCGTCCGGACAGTGATACACGTCGTCTCGTGCGGCAAGGCGTTCGTCTGGTATATGGTGACTTAACCGACCACGCGGTGCTGGACACGGCAGTGGAAGGCGTGGATGTCATCTATCATGTTGCGGCCCTCTTGGGTAAAGGGCACTCGGCCACAGCCATGATCACCACTAATGTGGTCGGGACCGAGAATCTATTGGGAGCTTGTGTCAGGCAAGCTGTTAGCCGCTTTGTTTTTCTCAGTTCTGTCTCCGTGTATGCACCATCTTCAGCGCATCTGGTTGACGAAGATGCTCCTCAGGGTGAGACAGGCACATACGGTCAATCAAAGTCGGCTGCCGAAAGGATCATCCAGCACTATGCACAAACGTATGGCATGAACTATAGCGTTCTCCGCCCCTGCCGAGTCTATGGTGAGCGAGACGAACGTTATACTGGGCGCTTGTTGCGAATCTTACGCGCTCCCATTATCCCTGTCGTGTCTGGAGGGTGGCCTTTCTATAATCTGGTGCATGCTTCCGACGTGGCGGATGCGGCCATTCTTGCTGGCACGCGTCCCGGGGCACTAGGTCAGACCTTCAATATCACCGATGGTCAAGGGGCTTTTCTGGGCGAGATAGTTGAAGCCGTGCGAGCGTTGTCTGGCCAGAAGCAGATGATTCTGCCAGTGCCACAGCATCTGGCTGCATTCGCCTATAGGCTGCGCCTTGTACTTCGAGCACGGCGAACCCGAAAGGACAGGCGTAAGGATTCCGTCCGTTGGCAGCGGTGCCACTTGTTTTGTGCTCAGCACTTCGATATCAGCAAGGCTCGACGCGACATTGGTTACGAACCCCAGATCAATCTGCAAGAAGGTCTGCGCAGGGCAATGGCCTGGTATGAGCAGGAACGGGCCTCTTGCCGTGCCTGTATGGAGGAAGCATGTATTCGATCATCTATCGCACGCTGAGGTTGCTCTGGCCGGGGGGGCTGGAGACCAGGCGCCACTTGCGTGAGTTGCAGGGCACGCAGTGGTTGTCTCGATCGGAGTTGGAGGCATGGCAACTCGAGAGAATTCAGCGCCTGGTCAAGTATGCCTATGAGCACGTGCCTTACTACAGGCAACGCTACCAACGAGAGGATATTCACCCTGAGGATATCAAGAGCCTGAAAGACTTTCAGGCGCTGCCTTTCCTGACCAAAGAGGAGGTGAATAATCACCTGGATGCACTGGTTTCTTCTGACTTTCGCACCAGAATACATCCGAATCATACGGGAGGCTCCACGGGTGAGCCCATGCGGTTCTTTGTCGAGGATTCGTTTTGGTGGTGGAACGCTGCCCTCGAGCTTCGTGGGCGCGGCTGGCACGGCGTGAGGGAGGGGGATAAGATCGCCTGGGTGTGGGGCGCAGCACAGGATATGCCCGGCTCGAGTTGGAGAGGGCGTTTGAAGGCAAGGATAATGCGGCATCGTTATCTGAATGCTTTTGGCATGACCGAAGGCATGATGCGAGCCTTCACTGAGATGCTCGTCCATTGGCAGCCAGTATTGATTAGAGCCTATCCCTCGGCGCTCTCTTTGTTCGCGTGCTACGTCAAAGAGCAGAGGATTACGGACATTCGCCCGAGGTTGATCGAAACTACGGCTGAGAAATTGCCAGAGCCTCAGCGCCAGTTGCTGGAAGAGGTGTTCCAGTGCCCGGTTGTCGAGTGTTACAGCGCCCGTGAGCTAGGGACTATCGCCTACCCGTGTGAAACGAGTGGGCTCCACGTTTGCGATACCCGCTATCTGGAAATCGTCGCCAAGGGCCAAGTCGTGCCTCCTGGCCAACTGGGAGAAGTCGTCGTAACCTCTTTGCACCAATTTGCTATGCCCTTTATCCGGTATAAACTTCACGATATGGGTATTCTCGAGGTGGGGGACTGTTCGTGTGGGCGTGGATTGCCTGTACTACGAGAGATCGTAGGACGGATGCCTGATTTTCTAGTGACAACGGATGGTCAGTTCGTGCATGGCACACTTTTTGCTTGGGTATTCGGAGGCAAGCCTGAAGTCGCACGCTACCAAGTTTACCAGCCGGACAGACAGCATCTTGAGGTACGTTTGGTGTGCAGGCAGAATGTAGAATCTGCCTGGCTTGAGAGTATCCGAGGTGAGTTGCAGGCCCGCTTTGGCGAATCTATGCAGATTTCCCTGCGGGTGGTGGACAACATCGAACTCACACCGGCTGGCAAGCATCGCCTTGTTATCTCTGAGGTCAAACCTGATTTTGGGTAGAACTTGCACAGATGCTATGTTGGTCAATGAACGACGACCTACTCAGGTCTGAAATCTTGCTGGTCTGGTTCCCAATCATCATTATCTAGTGGGAGGCAAACATGAGTTACAGGAGACTGCTTGAGCGGGAGTGGATCTTGGTGGGGCTGGTGCTGGGTGTGATGGTGCTCACTGTCAGCATGCTAACATTCGCCCATGCTCAGGGATCTGCTGCTTCAATCACGATCGTCAAGGAGCCGGATCAGATGGTAGTCCGCGGTTCCACGGCGACATTCGCCATCACCATCACCAACACGGGCGACGTAACCCTGACGAATGTGACCGTATCGGACGTCCAGGCTCCCGAGTGCGGCGGTCGGACATTCGCGGAACTGCCGGCAGGGGAGAGCGAGAGCTACGACTGCACGGTCGCCGATGTCGTGGATAGTTTCACCAACAGTGCGACGGCTACCGGCACACCGCCCATCGGCGACGACGTTGTTGACACTGACACGGCCTCGGTGGATGTGATCAATCCTGGCATCGAGATTGCCAAGATGCCCGACTTACAGATGGTGGTCGGGGGCTCGACTGTGACGTTCACTGTGGCTGTCACCAACAGTGGCGATGTGACGTTGACGAACGTGACCGTCTCGGACGCGCAGGCTCCTGACTGCACACGGGTGATTGGTGAACTGGCTTCTGGAGAAGGCACGAGTTATGCGTGCACACGCTCCAACGTGACAGCCGATTTCACGAACAGTGTAACGGCCACCGGCACACCGCCCGTCGGAGTCGCCATGACCGACACCGACACGGCCTCCGTGGATGTGATCAACCCTAGCATCGAGATCGCCAAGATGCCTGACGTGCAGGTGGTGGCCGGAGGCTCTACTGTGTCTTTCACGATTGCGATTACGAACACCGGCGATGCGTCCCTGGCGAATGTGACCGTGTCGGATGCTCTGGCTCCTGGCTGTGGGCAGACATTTGCCACGTTGTCACGTGGAGCAAACCGGCGCTATGACTGTTCCGTCGCCAACGTCACAGATGGTTTCATTAACACTGCGACAGTCACTGGCAGGTCGCCGGCGGGCGGGGATGTACGTGACTCCGACTCCGCCATCGTCAGATTGGACGAAACGCTGACCTGTCCAGCGGACATGGCGTCCTACTGGAAGTTGGACGAGACTGGTGGTACCTCCTATGACGACCATTACAACGGGCATGATGGTGTTTGCGCTGGCCAGTGTCCCACTCCGAGTGCTGCCCGCATCAATGGTGGGCAAGCGTTCAATGGCAACAACACCGGGATTGACGTACCGGCCATGCCAGGGGATGATTCGTTCAACTGGGGTGCGGATGATAGTTTTTCCGTTGAATTCTGGATGAAAGCGGACAGCGCCCACAGTTGTTCACTGAGCAACGAGGTCATCGTCGGTAGGCACGACAGCCTGAACAGCCAGCTACACTGGTGGGTGGGGATCGGATGCTCGGCTGGTGGTAAAGCGGAATTCGTGCTGAGGGATAGGAATGGAAGCGCAACTGGAATAGTGGTGGGTACCACAAGCTTAACTGACGCATCCTGGTATCACATCATGGCCGTAAGAGACGCCAGCATGAACAGAAACCGCATCTATGTGAATGGCACGGAAGAGGCTAACCAGTCGGTAGACTATTCGGCTGGCTTTGATTCCCCAACGGCTGCATTGAGCATCGGGTGGTTAGCTCTGTCTCACGGCTACCACTTGACTGGCATCGTGGACGAAGTCGCCATATACGATAGAGCGCTGTCTGCACAAGAGATCCGACAGCACTACGACGAGGGACGGGCTGGACGATGGTATTGTCAGGCTGGCACGTTTGCGCCCATCATCGTCTCAACCCCGTTGACTGAAGTGACTGCTGGACAGCTCTACAGTTATGAGGTAGAGGCTGTTGGCAACCCGGTGCCGACGTATACGCTGGTCGGTGGCCCAAATGGTATGACAATTGACCCGGTTAGTGGGTTGATCTCTTGGACGCCAGCTTTCGCGCAGGCAGGGAACCACAATGTCGAGGTGGAAGCCAGCAATTCGGAAGGTACTGGCACTCAGAGCTTCACCATTGTCGTGCTTGAAGGGACGATCTGTCCGGCTGGTATGCTCGCCTACTGGAAACTGGACGAGACCGATAGCACTACTTGTTACGATTTCTACGATGGCCACGATGGAACGTGCGGTGGCCAGTGTCCTACACCAACCACCGGCCACATCGGTGGTGGGCAGAGGTTCAATGGCAGCAACACCGCGATCAATGTGCCAGCGAATGACGAATTTGATTGGGGACGTGATGATAGCTTTTCGATTGAGTTCTGGTTGCAGACAGACAGCGCCAGTACTTGTGCTCAGAATGAGGTCGTCGTCGGTCGGGATGACAGTTCAACCAGTCTGCACTGGTGGGTTGGGTGTGAAAATGGTGGCAATGCTGCCTTCTACTTGACGGACACTGGGGGAACCATTGCTGGCGCAGCAGGTACCACGGATCTTACGGATGGATCCTGGCACCACGTCGTGGCAGTCAGGGATGCTGGCGCGGGCGAGGTCCGGATCTATGTAGATGGTGTGGAGGAAGGTGCGCAGTCGGCAACCTACAATGCCGGTTTCGGCTCGCTGACGGCTGCACTGAACATAGGATGGTTGAACCTATCCCTCGGCTACTATTTTGATGGCGTCGTGGACGAAGTAGCGCTGTACGACGTGGCGCTGCCCGGCGGTGAGATCCAGCGGCACTATAACGAAGGGGAAGCCAGTCCAGGTTATTGTATCAATCCAGATATCGCTGTCAGCAAGATGGCGAGTGCGTGGCTAGTTCATGCCGGAGATACAGTCACCTATACCTACATGGTGACCAGCCCGGGCGATACCCCGTTGTCCCTAGGCCTGCGCGACGATCGGTGTAGCCCGGTGACGTTCACGAGCGGTGATGATGATGGTGACGGGCGACTGGATCCGATCGAGGCTTGGGTCTACCATTGCCAGATGTCTGTGGGGGATGATGTCACCAACACCGTGACTGTTACAGGCACTTACTCTCCAGGTGGCATAGTGACTGACACGGACACGATTTTCGTGGATGTGCGGGATTCGGTGCTTACTATCTTCAAACAAGCCAACCAGAACTATACGCTGTTTGAATTTACGGTCACAGATGACAGCAGCAGTGACACTTTATACCTGAAGAACGGTGAATCGGTTCAGTTCTCGGACCTGGCGCCAGGTAGTTACACAATCACTGAGGCAATTCCCGCTGAATGGGCAGTGCTCAGCATAACCTGCACCAATGGGATCTCCTTGACTGCCCCTTCCATCCCTGCAGTCACCGTCAATCTTCAATCTAAACAAGGCGTTGGCTGTGTTTACACAAACTACAGGCCGTGTTATACTATCTTCTTGCCCGCAATCCTGAAAGGCTAGTTTTCTGAGTCTGACAAGGTATGAGGAGATATCCACATGAACCCGACTACATGCAATCCATCGCCCGTCATCCATCCGACTGCTGAGGTGTCCTCCCAGGCAATGGTCGGCCGTGGCACCCGTGTCTGGCACCAGGCCCAGGTGCGGGAACGGGCCCACCTAGGATCCAACTGTATCGTGGGTAAAGGGTCCTACATTGACTTCGACGTCACTATCGGCGACAACGTCAAGGTTCAGAACGGCGTCTACGTCTACCACGGCGTCACCGTCGAGGACGGTGTCTTCCTCGGCCCTGGTGTCATCCTGACCAACGACAAGTTGCCCCGCGCGATCAACCCGAACGGGACGCTCAAGAGCGAGGCGGACTGGGAAGTGAGTTCCACCTTGATCCGGCGCGGCGCGTCCATCGGCGCGGGTGCGGTGATCCTGCCCGGCGTGAGCGTGGGTGAGTTCGCCATGGTCGGTGCTGGGGCTGTCGTCACCCATGACGTGCCAGCCCACGGTCTGGTCTATGGCAATCCGGCCCGCCTCCACGGTTACGTCTGCCGCTGTGGACGGCCTTTGATCCAACAACGAAATCAACAATGGAAATGTGAGGTCTGCAATGAACTCTACACCTTCTGAACGACCTTTCATCCCTATTGCTAAACCGCAACTGGGAGAAGAAGAGAAAGCGGCCGTCATAGCCGTGCTCGACTCCGGCATGTTGGTGCAAGGCCAACGCGTGGCCGAGTTTGAGGCTCGTTTCGCGGAATTGTGCGGCGTCAAGCACGCCGTGGCCGTTGCTTCCGGCACGGCGGCGCTGTGGGTCACGCTGCTGGCCTATGAGATCGGCCCTGGCGACGAAGTGATCACCACGCCCTTCAGTTTCATTGCCTCGTCCAACTGCGCACTCTTCGTTGGCGCGCGGCCGGTCTTCGTGGACATCGAACCCGAGACCTGCCTGATGGACGCCGGCGCCATCGAGTCGCGGATTACGGAGCGCACCCGGGCGATTCTGCCCGTGCACCTCTACGGCCAGCCGTGCGACATGGCAACGATCATGGACATTGCCGGCCACCACAACCTGGTCGTCATCGAGGACGCCTGCCAGGCCCACGGCGCGACATTCGAGGGCCGCTCCGTGGGCAGTTTCGGCACCGGCTGTTTTTCTTTTTATCCGACCAAGAACATGACGACTGGCGAAGGGGGCATCGTGACGACCAACGACGATGCGCTGGCCGAGCGGCTGCGCCTGTTGCGCAACCACGGCCAGTCCCAACGCTACCGGCACGATGTCCTGGGGTATCACTTTCGTACCACGGACATGCAGGCTGCCATCGGCCTGGCGCAGATAGAGAAGTTGGCGGCCTGGAACAAAAAGCGCATCGCCAATGCCCGTTACCTGAGCGAACGGCTGCAGGGGGTGCAGGCTCTCATCGTGCGTCCCAACCGCCGTCACGTCTTCCACCAGTACACGGTGCGGGTCTCCGGCAATCGGGATGTGCTTCAGAACCACCTCAAGGAGCAGGGCATTGGCACGGCGGTCCACTATCCGTACCCGATTCACCAGCAGCCGCTTTACCAGTCGCTAGGGTACCACGACGTGCTGCCCCAGGCTGAAGCAGCCAGCCGCGAGGTCCTCTCATTGCCCATCCACCAGGCTCTTTCCCAATCCGACCTGGAGCGGATCGTGGCGGCTGTCAACGGGTTTCAGGGATCAGGGATCAGGGATCGGGGATAAGGAGGACTTGTGGAGACTGTACGCATAGGCGTCATCGGTGCCGGCGTGATGGGGGAGCGACACTGCCGCGTGTGTGCCAACCTGCCCTGGGTCGAACTGGTCGGCGTGGCGGATCTGAACGAGGAACGTGGACGCCAGGTCGCCAGTAGCTACGAAACGACTTACTTCCCCGACCACCGGGCTTTGCTTGCCCAGGTGGAAGCCGTCACGATTGCCGCATCTACGCCCACTCACTATGCGCTGGCCGCCGAGTGCCTGGAACGAGGACTGCACGTCTTGGTGGAGAAACCGATCACCGAGACGATTGGACAGGCCGAGCGGCTGGTGCGAATGGCCGACGAGCAAGGTTTGGTGTTGCAGGTCGGCCACATTGAGCGCTTCAACCCGGCTTTTGTCGAGCTGAAACACGTCACCGAAGACATGAGGCTGATCGGCATTGACATGCGTCGCCTGAGCCCCTTCGATACCAGTAACACCGACGTGGATGTGATCCGCGACCTCATGATCCACGACCTGGACTTGGCGGTGAACCTGGTTGGCTTGGAGATCGAAGGAGTTGACGCCTGGGGGCGTTCTATCACCACCGGCACCATAGATCACGCGGTAGCCAACATTTCCTTTAGAAACGGACCTATTGCCACGCTGTTTGCCTCGCGGGTCACGGAGCAGAAAGTCAGGGCTATCGAGGTGATTGCTGAAGGGGCCTATGTCGAGGCCGATCTGTTGAACAAGTCCGTCCTTGTGCACCGGCGGACACTTCCTCAATATCTTGACAATCATCACATCACCAAGTATCGTCAGGAAAGCATCATCGAGCGCATCCACGTTCCTATGTCCGAACCTCTGATGTTGGAGTTGCGTCACTTTGTGGACTGTGTACGCGGGAACTGCTCTAATCTGGTGCCGGGTAGCGATGGTTTGCGTGCACTGCAGCTAGCCGAGGCCGTCGCCAGCAAGATAGCTAGCTGATCGGGCGTGGCTATGAGCCACTCGTTTTGCAGCGAGCGCATAGGTGGCGTTTCGCTGCTTGCCCGTTAACTGTCCATCGTTTCGATTATCCCCTGTAGACCTGTCTTCGACAGCATCGCCCTGCCACCAGGGCCGCGGAAGCCACTATCTGTCTGAGATAGGTCTTGTCTTCCTCTGATGGTTCAAGCGTGCCTTGCCCGCACTCCAGAAGATCAACATCCGGTGGGCCACGGCCCGCTCGCTGTTAGCAAGTAGTACCGCAGTAATGGCGCCAAGGTACTATTGATTTTGGCATACGCATGTGGTATATTCTGCCTCGTGTAAAAAAAGAATTAAAAAAACCTTAGAGCCCATCGTAGTACTCGGGCATCGCGGCTAAGCAGGGCGGGGGCCAGAAGATGTGAAACGGGAGGTACTGATGTCCTGGAAACGGTTGTCCCTCGCTCTGTTGCTCGTTACCTTGTTGTACGAGTTGAGTCCTGTGCCTTCACTAGCCTCTTCAAGCGTCTCCAGTAAGAGCGGGGAGGGGGATGGGCCTGGCCAAGCAGGCCCTGCTGATGTTACTACGCAAGCAGCCCAGGGTAGAACTTTCGAGTACTTCTTTCCTTGCGTAGCCTTCTCGAATTCTGGATGTGACCACATGATAGATCAAGGGATCGCCGTAGCAGATGCACGTCGTGGCTACTCCAACGTTGAACCCGGCGACACAGTCTGCATTGTTGCTGGTAACAGGGGGAGTCTGGTGCTGAGGAATTTCAGGGGAACTCCTGAGGCACCGATCACCTTCATCAACTATGGGGGTCAAGTCGTTATTGACTCGCAGAGTTGGGTCGGTATTCTGGTTCAGAACAGTCAATTCTTTCGCTTGAGTGGGAGTGGTACCGGTGGCGTGCCCTATGGCATTAAGGTTGCGGCCTCGACCAATCTCGGCGTAGCGATTATGTACAAGAGCACCGACTTCGAGATTGACCACATAGAGGTTACCGGCGTGGAGGGTGCTGGAATCGGGGCCAAAACCAAGGCAGTATGTTCGGACGGATCGGCCAATGATTTTGATTACGATGGAGACGGGATCGTAGTGGGTGATCCAGACGACGTGGTGAATCGAAGCAACTTTACCCAGTTCAACTCCGTTTTTCACGACAACTATATCCACCACGTTGGTGCGGAAGGTTTCTATGTGGGCAGTTCCTTCTACGATGGCAGAGAGACTATGTGTAGTGGCGGCGTTGAGACAACCTATGATCCGGTTCTGAAGGGTGTGAGCATTTATGGCAACGTCGTCACTGATACAGGGTGGGATGCGGTTCAAGTGGGATCGGCCCCAGAGCATTGTGACATTCACCACAACCGGGTAGTAAGAGATAGCCAGGCGGCGAGAGAGTATCAGCAAGGCGGTATCTCGAACAATCGCGGTAGTGCGTGCAACATCTACAGCAACTTCATCCAGGATGGAGGTGGGCCAGGCATTTACGTTCAGGGCGATGGGGGGAACAGAATCTACAACAACGTGATTACTAACGTCGGGCGAAACTCGGCTTTAGGGCACAATGGCGGTGATGGTATCGTCATTTGTGGTGGAAGTGATCCCATTGATGTGTTGCACAATACTATTGTTACACCAAGGAACTATGGGATACGATTTTCGAACTGTAAGTGGTCTGACCGGATCCAGAACAATATCATCGTTAGCCCTGGGAACTATGGTATAGATGGTGACATTGCTTACATCCGGGTCCGGAGTACGAGTGTGATCATGACGAACAACCTCAAGACCCAGACTATGGCAGACGTTAAGTTCACAGATCCTGCTTCAGGCGACTTTTCAATTCGGCCGGGTTCCCCGGCAGTGGATGCGGGAGCAGATCCCGGAGCTGGAGCAGTGACGACAGATTGTTCTGGCATACTCCGGCCACAAGGATCAGGTTATGACGTAGGGGCCTACGAGCTTGCGCTTCCACTTCGACCATAAGAGCAGCCAAGCATAAGGAAGACGGGGCAGAGTCGCAAGGCTCTGCCCCGTCCATTACTCGTCCTGGTCGCTCTGTTGGCCCCGGCTACTTGCTGCCCTGGCTACTTGCTCTTGACCTTGATGACCTTGGGCTTGACTTCCTCGGCCTTGGGTAGCGTGAGGGTCAACACGCCGTTCTCGAACACTGCCTCGGCATTTTCGGCCGCGACGGGAACGTTCAGCATCAGGGTGCGTGCGAACGCTCCGTGCGATCGTTCCTGGAACAGATACTCGACGTTATCCAACGGCGGTCGCAATTCCCCGCGGATGGTGAGGGTGTCGCCCTCGAACAGTGCGTTAGAAAGCAGAACGCCCCTGCCACGACGTGGAGGCAGGGGCCGAAATCGTACGCACGCTCGTTGCATAAACTAACCTATGAGGGTTCTCAGCTCCCGCAATACGTTGCGTACGCTGGCTTTGTCGCTGGCGACGCAAGGAACGACCGGGATATTCTGATTCAGTTCCGGCGCCCTGGCGACGGCCCCCGCCGAGAGGGCATTGGCCAGGTCTTGCTTGTTGGCCGCTACCAGGTAAGGGACCCGGCTCTTGCAGCGGAAGGAGCGGATCAGCCGTTTGGCCTGGACGAGTCCCTCACGGTCGAAACTGTCCACCAGTACGATGAATGCGTCCATCTCCCTGGAAAGGATGTCCCTCATAAACTCAAAGCGCGGCTGCCCTGGCGTGCCATATATGTGGAACAGGTTGTCATCCAGCCTGAACTGGCCATAGTCCATAGCGACCGTCGTTTCCTCTTTCACGGACTTGAATTGGTCGGTAATCCGTTGTTCAGTGGTGACGATCGGGATGTCGGAGATGGTACGGGTGAACACGGTCTTGCCAGCGTTGAAGGGGCCTGTGACCAGGACCTTGTAGACGTTTCCCATTTATGCGTCCTCCTCCTGGTGGGTGTTTGGGGGAGATTCTTGCCGGTGTGTTTCGAGTAAGTCTTGCTTGCGAAAGTCTACGAAGCGATACCCCACCCCGCGCTCGGTCAGGATGTAGCGGGGGTGCGCGGGATCGGGTTCGATCTTCTGCCGCAGGTAGGTGACGTACAGGCGCAGGTACTGGATTTCCTCACGATATTCGTAGCCCCACACTTTGGCCAGCAGCGTCTCGTGAGGCACCACCCAGCCTGCGTTTTCGATCAGGTGATACAGCATGCGGAATTCGGTGGGACGTAACTTGATGCGCCGACCCTCGACGATGACCTCGCGGCTGTTGAGGTCTATGCTCAAGCGATCGTCAATGTGGAGGATGGGTTGTTCTGACGTGAGCGGGCCCTGAGTACGGCGTAGCACCGCTTTGACGCGGCTCACCAGTTCGCGGGTGCCGAAGGGTTTGGTCACATAGTCATCCGCTCCCAGTTCCAGTCCCCGCACCTTGTCCTCTTCATCGGACCTGACTGTGAGCATGATGACCGGGACGCTGGAGACCTCGCGCAGCATCTCCAGCGTCTCAAAACCATCCAATTCAGGCATCATCACGTCGAGGATGACCAAATCGGGGAGGCTCGTGCGTGCTTTATCCAGCGCATCCAGCCCATTATGGGCTTCTAAAACCCGGTATCCCTCCAGTTCCAGGTTCATGCGGATGAACCGGGTCATGCGAGGTTCGTCATCTACGACCAGGATTTGCTCGTGGCGGACAGGCATCAGACCCTCGGCGCACATCACTCGCGGACGAAGCTGACGATCTCTTCTTCCTCTTCGCCGGGCAGAATCTCCACACAGTGGATACGCGTCCAGGGGTA
>Ga0315291_10000346_pt1 | contig 60274 bp, 46 predicted proteins | sample YL17G12_20_MG_FD_203070 | JGI IMG/M metagenome (GOLD analysis project Ga0315291, IMG submission 203070) | Sediment microbial communities from Yellowstone Lake, YNP, Wyoming, USA - YL17G12_20 | ecosystem: Environmental > Aquatic > Freshwater > Lake > Sediment | place: USA: Wyoming | collected... | reverse complement strand
CTAATTCCGCCTGGTCGGGCAAAATCGAACAAAATAAAATTGACAAGCTTAACGGACTTATGAGTTCTCTTGTAACCGATGCAAATAAATTTGAGCTTGTCCTCAAGGATGCGCAGGTTGATGTGGGTAAGGGCAGAATCGTAAAGACCGACGTCTATAAAGCCGCTGCCTTCGACGGCAATGATGCGGGATTCTGCTTTAGAGCCGAAGGGACCGGTTTTGCCGACAAGATAGAGCTTGTTATTGCTGTCGATGCGGGCTTTGAGAAAATTGTCGGCTACAGTGTTCTGGCAAGCAGCGAAACGCCGGGGTTCGGCGACAAGATTGGTCGGAGCTTCTACAACGACCAGTATAAAGGCGCTCCGGCGGGAAAACTAAACCTTATAAAAAAGGGCGATGACAGGAAAATCGACAATGAGATAGTTGCCATAAGCGGCGCAACGGTAAGCAGCACCGCTGTTGTCAATATCTTCAATAATTATCTTGAGCAGATAAAAAAGCAGCTTACCGAAAAAGGACTGATAGGCAATGGCAGATAAAACAATGACAGCATCGGATGCGCTGATAGGAGGACTGTGGACCGAGATTCCGGTACTCCGTCTTATTCTTGGGATGTGTCCTATGCTGGCTGTTACCACAGCAGTGAAACCGGCGCTGACTATGGGGCTGAGCGTTTTGTTTGTTCTTGTCTGCAGCAATATTATGGTCAGCTTTATGAGAAAACTTCTCAAGCCACATTTGCGAATCCTGATGTTTACACTGACGATAGCGGCTTTCGTAACTATTGCCGATTTGTTCCTGCGAGCCTTTACTCCGCAGATGAGCGAAATACTCGGGCCTTATGTTCCGCTGATTATCGTCAACTGTATAATCATTGCCCGCGCTGAGGCGTGTGCGAGCAAGTGCGGTATTTGGGTAAGCACGGTTGACGCTGTCAGTATGGGTATGGGTTTTACTATTGTGCTTTTCATTCTTGCCGCCATTCGTGAGCTCCTGGCCGCAGGGACCATCTGCGATATTCCTGTATTGTGGAAAGGTTTTGTGCCGTGGGCTGCCATGAGAATGCCTGTCGGTGCTTTTATCACACTCGGGCTTATGCTCGGCCTTGTTAATGCTCTAACTGGGAAAAAATCCTGAAAGGTTCGGCGATGGATACCGTTTATGTTTTATTGATGGCGTTTATTTCAATAGTAATTGTCAATAACCTTGTCTTTACAAAGTTTCTCGGCACTTGTCCCTATCTTGGCGTCTCGGGCAGGCTCGATATGGCCTTCGGAATGGGTATGGCAGTAACGTTTGTTATTACCCTTGCCGGTGTTATGACATGGCTTATCGACCATATGATACTGATGCCCTATGGGCTGGAAGTTACACGTTATGTCTGCTACATACTCGTAATAGCAGGTGCAGTGCAGCTTGTTGAGATGTATCTGCGGAAATTTTTCCCGCCTCTGTATGAGAGCTTCGGCATATTTCTGCCCCTCATTACCACCAACTGTGCGATTTTAGGCCTTTGCATTTTTCTTTATGTCTGGAATGTTAATAATTTCCTGGAAGCTGCCGTCCTGAGTTTCGGGGCGGGAGTCGGCTTTACAATAGCAATATGCATAATGGCCGGCATCCGTGAACAGCTGAGATTTGCCGATGTGCCGGATTGTCTCTCCGGGCCTCCGATTACCCTGATAACCGCGGGCCTGCTGACGCTGGCGTTTATGGGCTTTGCAGGAATGATTAAATAGTCGTTAGCTGATAGTTGTTAGTCGATAGTATATGGGATTTTGCTGATGATTTTAGCTGATATAATTTCGCTGTGGAACAGCTCCTGGCCCGCAGGAATGACAATGGTGGTTCTCAGTGTCGGCTTTTCGATAGCCCTTTTAATCGCTGACAAGAAGCTGAAGGTCGAGATGGACCCGAAGATTGAGCAGATATATCAGGTCCTTCCGAGAATTGACTGCGGCACGTGCGGTTTTGCCGGCTGCTCATCTTATGCAAAAGCGGTTGCGGCCAGTCCCGAACTTATCGGCAGGTGCGCACCCGGCGGCGGCAGCTTATCAGAAAAGATAGCAGAGATTCTCAGCCTTACGGTCAGCGGCTCAAATGTGCCCGTAAGACCAATCATTCACTGTCGGGCACATAAAGGCGATAAAACATTTTTTGCTCGATACGACGGCATACCGAGCTGCACGAGCGCAAATGCCCTGGCAAATGTCCAGGCCTGCAAGTTCGGATGTCTGGGCTTTGGCGACTGCAAGGCTGCGTGCAAGTTCGGCGCAATCAGCATTGTTGACGGTCTTGCGACAATCAACTACGAAAAATGCACAGGCTGCACCGCCTGTTCAAAGACCTGCCCCCGGGAACTTATTGAAATGGTGCCGTTCAAATATGATATTATGATGACCGTTGCCTGCCGAAGCCAGGAGAACGCCAAAGACACGAAGACATTCTGCAAAGTCGGCTGCATCGGGTGCAGATTGTGCACAAAACAAAACGATGCCTTTGAAATGGCGGGAAACCTTGCGAAACTGAACTATAAAAAATACCAGCCCGGCGAAACCTTCGAGGCGGCAATGAACAAATGTCCCACCGGAGTCATCGTATATCGCGGCAAAGGGGCACAACCAGACAGACCTGCTGAACGGAAGCCGCAGACTGCGGCACAGAAGGCTTGAGTTTCGGATGGCTCTTTATGCACCGACAGAGGTTTTAAAGTGGAGCTGTTTTTCATCGATTCTGCAGAGTTTGCAATTGCAGATGCCGACGCTTCTGAGATGTGTCGAACCCGTATAATCCCGCGTCTCAACAAGAGCCGCACCCTTTGCCTTCATCTTGCGGAAAGCAACATCGGCTTTTCGCCTGTTGTGTGCGCCGACGGCATCAATAAAGACAGTTACCTTTTTGCCTCTCTGCAGGAGACCCAGAACGGTCGCTGCAACGGCACCCTCGGCAACGGCTCCGATGATGATAAATTCGTCGGCTTTCAGTTCCGACAGCAGTCTTTCGGCACGAGGCTCATCAAACGGGTCCTCGCATCGCTTGTTCAAAATCACCTGGTCGTAATGTGCGAAAATATCTCTTCGCAGGTCGGTGCAGCCGTCGGCTTGGAGTTCGATTCTTCTGCTGCGAAGTGTGTATGATATTTTGCGCTGGCCGACAGTGCCAATGATACAGAGGCTGTCGTCGTTTTTGCCCGGTTTGCACAGTTCGGTTGAGACCATCCTGAAGTTTTTGACTCTTGCCCAGGCCACGGCCCTTCTTATGTTCATTAGTACTCTGCGATGATTCCTGATGCAGGCGGCACCATTGGCCAGAAAAAAGTCCCTCTGTGTGTCGACATCTATTAATACGCGCCTTCGTCTTATTATTGCTATAGGCCTTATCATTTTCCCTGCCCCTATCGCAAATACAGACTTCTCTGGTTTCTACGTTGTTATTGGCTCGAGAGTTTCTCAAAATCTGTATCGAATTTTGCCGGACTTGACTTAAGACGGCTTTAGGTCACAATAAGGCCGGCAGGCATAAAAAAGGCTTTGTAATGGCAAAAAAGCAGTTAAAAGAGTATCAAAACGTCGCTTTGCGGCCTGAAGATGTCAGGGGCAGAGTCGACTTTTTTGACGTTTTCGGACGTAAAATTGCGGTGCATATTGAGATAGGTTCAGGCAGAGGCACTTTTCTGGTCAATCAGGCAAAGATTTTTCCGCAGATAAACTTTCTGGGCATCGAATGGGCAAACAAATACTATAAATATGCCGTAGATAGAATAGGGAGACAGATGGCGGAGAACGTGCGTGTAATACGCACTGAAGCGGCATCTTTCATCGCTAATTCAATAAATGACGGCACCGTTGAATGTTTTCATATCTATTTTCCCGACCCCTGGCCGAAGAAGCGGCATCATAAAAGGCGTTTTATCTGCGCAGATAATGTTCTGCAGCTTATTCGATGTCTTGAAAAAAACGGTCGGATTAATATTACCACAGACCACGCCGAGTATTTCCGGTGGATGCAGCGGGTTTTTGAGGGCTTTAGGGGGAAACTATCGGCTGCCGAATTTGTCAGGCCTGCCGGTGCAAATGGAGATGAACTTGCCGGCACAAACTATGAGAGAAAATACCGCAAGGAAAACAGGCGGATTTACACACTGGCCTTTAAGAGAAATTAAAAATTCAGAATTTAAAATGCAAAATTGACTTCGACGAGCTCGGTCGAGTCGTGGAGTCGCCTTGCGGCGGAATTATTTTTTGTTTTGCTCCGATGTCGAATGAATGATTTAGCAGGAAAGAACAGCGAATATTGTAAAACACGGCGTTCTGCCGTCGGCTTTGTTGCGCTGGGCTGTCCGAAGAACGTTGTCGATTCGGAAAAGATGCTCGCGCTGATTGCGCAGGCAGGTTTTGTAATCGACTATGACAGCGATAACGCTGATATTGTGGTAATCAACACCTGCAGCTTTATAAAACCGGCCATTGACGAGGCGACAGAAGTGATAAAGCGGGCCCTTGTCCGCAAGCGCAAGGGAAAAGTAAAAAAAGTTGTGGTTGCAGGCTGTCTGTCGGAGAGAATGAAAACAAAACTGCTCCAGCAATTTCCCAATATCGATGCGGTCGTGTGCCTGGGACAAAGAGACAACATAGTAAGCATAATTGAAAGTCTTTTGAAGGGTTGTCCGACAAAACTTTATGACAGTCCCGCTGACTGGACAAATAAAACACAAAAAGACACCGGCAGGCTTTTAATCAACTCTTCACACTGGGCGTATCTGAGGATAAGCGAAGGCTGCGACAGGAATTGTTCGTTCTGCACGGTGCCGGCAATTAAGGGCAGATTCAGAAGCAAGCCGCTGAATGATATCATCGCTGAAGCGGACCAGCTTGCCGACAGCGGCGTTGTGGAACTTTCCATCATCGCTCAGGACAGCGTAAACTACGGGCACGATTTCGGAGAAAAAAACGGACTTGTCAAGGTTATCGGTGAGCTTGAAAAAATCGAAAAACTCAGGTGGATAAGACTTATGTATCTTAATCCTTCCGGAATTGACGACAATCTCATTGAAACAATCGCACAAAGCAGAAAGGTTATCGGCTATATCGACATGCCGATACAGCACATCAGCGATGAGATTCTAAGAAAGATGCACAGACCTGATACAAAACAGAAAATTACAGAGCTTATTGAAAAGCTGCGTAAAAATATTCCTGACATTGTGCTGCGGACAACCGTGATTGCCGGTTTTCCGGGCGAAACTCAGGAACAATTTACAGAGCTTGTGGATTTTATAAAATGGGCTCGCTTTGACGCACTGGGCTGTTTTGTGTTCTGGCCGGAAGAAGGCACAAAGGCAGCACAACTGCCCGGGCAGATTTCACAGCAGACAAGAGAGAATAGAAGAGAACAGCTTATGCTCGTCCAGCAGCAGATAGCTTTTGAGAGGAACAAATCCCGTCAAGGTCAGATTATTGAGTGTCTAATTGATGAAAATCAGCCTGATGGGACAGCTATCGGCAGGTTCTACGGGCAGGCGCCGCATATCGACAGCGTCTGCTTTATAAAAAACTGTGCCGGCAGACCGGGCAGTTTCGTAAAGGTAGAAGTAACAGGCTATAAAGACTATGACCTGTTGACGGAAAAGAGGTAAAAGGGAAAAGGCAAGAGAGGAAAATGTGATTGAATTAAAAAGCAAAAACGCTACTATATTTTGTATTCTTTTAACTCAAAACTCAAAACTATGCTGAGACATCTGCCTAATATCCTGACGTTCGGCAGGCTGGTGCTGTCGGTAATTTTTCTCGTGATGATTTTCTTTGAGCCGCGGCTCAAGGGCGATACCTCGCTGTATCTCGATGCTGCTTTTGCGCTGTTTGTCATTGCCGGCCTGACCGATATGGTTGATGGCGCAATCGCCAGGAAACTCAATATCGCAAGCAAATTCGGCAGAATCGTTGACCCGCTGGCAGACAAGATACTCATCTGCGGTGCATTTGTCGTTTTTGCGATTATCGGTCAGCCGAAGCTGTTTAATCTTTCAAACAAACAGCTTGCCGCAATTCAGTGGGGCTTTGCGATGGTAATAATCGCAAGGGAAGCTTTCGTTACCTTCCTTAGACATTACAGTGAATCGAGGGGTATAAAATTTCCAGCTACATTGAGTGGAAAATTGAAGATGTTCTGCCAGGCTTTTGCCGTCGGCACGGTGGTTATAAAGATGGCTCACGTCCAGACCCCTTTATGGGGACAGATGTTCACTGCCATTACTTATATCATCACAATTTTGATTACCATAATTAGCGGCTTTTTGAGCATAAGAAAGATAAGACCAGCTCAGCTTTAAAGACATATCGTTGAGTTAGTTTGTTCGTATTTAACGCATTTTTAATCGTTGACAGGTTTCTTGCACATTCTTATACTCGTGCGCCTCACTTTGTTTCCTAAGGGTAAGATTTAACAGCCAATGGCGGCATTTTTAAGGAGATTTACAGAATGGCTAAGAGTAAGAAAATGGTTTACTTTTTCGGCAGCGGCAAGGCTGAAGGCAATGCAAAGATGAAGGAGCTGCTTGGCGGCAAGGGGGCAAACCTTGCAGAAATGGCAAGTCTCGGCGTGCCCGTACCTCCGGGCTTTACAATCACGACAGAGGTATGCACTTATTTTTACAAGAATAAAAGAAAATATCCTCCGCGGCTGAAAGCTGACGTCGAAAAAGCACTTGTCAGGGTGGAGCAGATAATGGATAAAAAATTCGGCGATGCCAATAACCCTCTGCTGGTTTCCGTCCGCAGCGGGGCTCGAAGCAGTATGCCCGGGATGATGGAGACGGTGCTGAATGTCGGCCTTACTGAAAAGACAATCCCCGGCCTTGTCGCTCTAAGCAGGGATGAACGTTTCGTATATGATGCGTATCGAAGGCTGATTATGATGTACAGCGATGTCGTTATGGAAAAAGCAGCGGGAATCGAGCCTGCTGAGGATATGGGCATCCGCAGACAGCTTGAAAGGATAATGGGCCAGCTCAAAAAGCAAAAGGGCTGCAAAAATGATACCGAACTGACCGCAGAAGACCTGAAAGGTCTATGTGCACAGTTCAAAGCAAAGATAAAAGAAGTTCTCGGCAAGGAATTTCCGGACGATGCACAAAAACAGCTCTGGGGCGCAATCGCGGCGGTCTTCGCGTCGTGGAACGGCAAAAGAGCAGTATCATACAGAAAAATTGAAGGCATTCCTGACGACTGGGGCACGGCGGTCAGTGTTCAGACAATGGTGTTCGGCAATATGGGCCCAACAAGCGCCACCGGCGTGGCATTTACGCGAAACCCGGGCAATGGAGAAAATAAATTCTACGGCGAATATCTCGTCAACGCACAGGGCGAAGATGTGGTTGCCGGCATCAGAACGCCCGGACCGGTAAATGAATCTTCAAAGAGCGAACACAACGAACAGGAAATCTCGCTTGAAAAGAAAATGCCTGCTGCTTACGAGGAACTGTTTGCGATACAAAAGAAACTCGAAAAGCACTACCGTGATATGCTGGATATTGAGTTTACCATCGAAAACGACAGGTTGTTTATGCTTCAGTGCCGAGTCGGCAAGCGCAACGGGCCTGCCGCGGTGCGAATGGCAATGGATATGCTCAAGGAAAAGCTCATCACAAAGGAAAAGGCTGTTATGCGCGTTACGCCATCGCAGATTGATGAACTTCTGCACCCGATTATTGACCCTGCTGTTGAAAAGCAGCACAAGGCTGTTGCAAAAGGCCTGCCCGCAGGCCCCGGCGGAGCAGCCGGACAGATAGTCTTTTCTGCTGTTGATGCAGTCGAATGGGCAAAGCAGGGCAAAAAGGTTATTCTCGTCCGTGAAGAAACAAACCCGGAAGATGTCGAAGGAATGCGGGCAGCACAGGCAATTCTTACCGCCCGCGGCGGAATGACAAGCCACGCTGCACTTGTGGCAAGAGGCTGGGGCAAGTGCTGCATTGTCGGCTGCGGCGCACTGCACGTTGACTATGAGCAGAAACAGTTTCGTGTGGACGGCAAAAACTTCGGTCAGGGTGACTGGATTACGCTTAACGGCACAAAAGGCCTTGTCTATGAAGGGCAGTTGCCGATGATAGATGCTTCACGGGAAAACAAAGAGCTCAACGACTTCTTGAAAGTTTGCGACTCGGTCAGAAAACTGGGTATTCGGACAAACGCCGATACTCCTGCCGATGCGGCAAAGGCAAAGCAGTTCGGCGCAGAAGGCATAGGCCTGTTCAGAACAGAGCATATGTTTTACGGCAAAGGCTCTGATGAGCCGCTGTTTCTGCTTCGCAAGATGATAATGAGCAATACTGTGGCAGAGAGGACAAAGGCGCTCGATGAGCTTTATCCGTTTGTCAAGAAGGATATAAAAGAGACGCTCGAAGCGATGGACAATCTGCCTGTTGTGATAAGACTGCTTGACCCGCCGCTGCATGAATTTGTGCCGCGCGATGCAGAGAAACTTGCACAGCTCGCAAAAGAGCTGAATATCAGCCTTGACGAGCTCAACAGGCGTGCCGATGCACTGCATGAATCCAACCCGATGATGGGACATCGCGGCGTAAGACTCGGCATTACCTATCCGGAAGTCAGCAGGATGCAGATAAAGGCAATTTTTGAAGCGGCGGCAGAATTGATTAAAGCCGGCAAAAAGCCTTATCCGGAAATAATGATACCGGTTGTCTGCGATGTAAAGGAAATCAATGACCAGATGAATATCGTCCGGGATGTTTATGCGGAAATCTGCAAGAAATTCGGATTGAAAAAGATTCGCCATATGTGCGGCACAATGATTGAGATACCGAGAGCGGCGCTCGTTGCCGATAAAATCGCTGAGGCGGCGGAATTCTTCTCTTATGGCACAAACGACCTGACGCAGATGGGCTTTGGTTTTTCGCGCGATGATATCGGCGGTTTTCTGCCGGACTATGTCAGCAAGGGCATCCTGCCGGGCGACCCGTTCCAGAGCATCGACCAGATTGGCATTGGCGAACTGATTAAAATCGGCATCGAGCGAGGCAGAAAAACCCGCAAAAATCTGGAGGTCGGCATCTGCGGCGAACACGGCGGCGAGCCGGCCAGTATTGAATTCTGCCATAAAGTTGGTATGAATTATGTGTCCTGCTCGCCGTTTAGAGTTCCGATTGCAAGACTTGCAGCGGCACAGGCAGCGGTTAGAAATTAAAGGTTGCGTCAATCGGTTGCGGTTGCGAGGCTCGTCACGGTTACGTTTAACGTAATACGATAGACGAAACGAGCATCGCAACCGATAAACGAAATACGATGTATAGTGGTGGGAGTAGCTCAGCTGGTTAGAGCATCAGATTGTGGTTCTGAGGGTCGCGGGTTCGACTCCCGTCTCTCACCCGTAAAAAAGGCGGCGTTTCAAAACGCTGCCTTTTTGTCATCTGGACAGCTGGAAGTTTTTTGCCCCGACGAGGTTTTCCATCTGGCGGCAGAAGTCGGTTGAAGGATTAACCGCCAGAGATTTGCCCACGGCGGTTTTTACGGTAAGGCCCTTGTTTGTCTTTACCGTGACATAAACGGGACTCCTTCCCCGATGATTCGAACAGATACTCTTTATCTGCGCGATTTTCTCCTTTGTTATCTCGGCCTCCGACAGAAGGATATTTATATTGGCGGCAAGCCTTGAGCCGACCCGGTCGAGCTCAATCAACTCGTCGCAGATAATCTGCGGCGTCTCACGCGTAAAATCCAGTCTCCCCTTTACGAACAAGACCTGGTCAACTTTAAGGATACTGCTGAACCGGGCGTAACAATCCGACCACATCACGACTTCACAGCTTCCCTGCAAATCCTCGAGCGTAAAGACAGCCATCTTTGCGCCGGCATTTCTGCCGTTGCGGGTTACAATATTGCGGATTTTCTGAACCATTCCGCCGATAATGACTGTCCGGCCTGCTCTGTCCTCGGTCAGTTCCGAAGTGTTGGCTGTGCCGTAAACGCTTATAGTATCGGCATATTTACTCAGCGGATTTTTCGTTACATAAAGGCCGAGCACATCTTTTTCATACGCGAGCATCTGCGTTTCCGGCCAGGCAGGCACATCGGGCAGTCTCTGGTGGTCTTTTTCGTATCCTTTTTTTGTTTCAGGCGATTCAAACAGGCCAAGCTGCCCGCTGGCGCGGTCGGTCTGCAGACCGGAGCCGGCCTTCATCGCCGCCTCGAGCGCCGCTGTCATCTGTGCTCTGCTGCCGCCGAGCCTGTCAAATGCTCCGGCCTTGATAAGTGATTCGATTACCTGTTTGTTGACAAGTCGCAAATCGACATTTTCGCAGAAGTGGAACAGGCTGTGAAACTGTCCGACTTTTTCTCTTGCGGCGATGATTTGCTCAACCGCCTTTTCGCCGACGCCCTTTACAGCAGCAAGGCCGAAACGTATCAGGCCGCTGTCGTTCCTGTGCTGCTGCTGATAAATTACAGTAAAATCAGTGAAACTCTCATTTATATCGGGCGGAGCAACTTCGATACCCATCTGTCTGCATTCGTTGATGTAGTCAACCACCTTGTCAGCATCGACCTTTTCATAGGTTAGAAGCGAGGCCATAAACTCTATCGGCCAGTGGGCCTTCAGATAAGCGGTCTGAAACGCAATGATTGAATAGCGTGTTGCGTGACTTTTATTAAAGCCGTAACCTGCAAAGCGATGTATAAGCTCGAATATTTCATTTGCCTTTTCTTCGGCAAGGCCCTTGTTGCCGCAGCCTTCGATGAATTTGTGCTTCTGCTTTGAAATCACCGAGGCCTGTTTTTTGCTTATCGCCTTTATCAGCGTATAGGCCTGGCGCAGCGGGATATCGCCGAGCAGGTTGCAGATTCGCATAACCTGTTCCTGATAAACCATAATGCCGAAAGTTTCCTGGAGCACCTCTGCCATAATCTTATGAGGCACGTGCCACTTTGCTCCGTGTTTGCGGTCGACAAAGTCGCCGATAAGGGCCATCGGGCCGGGGCGATAAAGGGCGTTTGCCGCGATAAGGTCTTCGATACGGTCGGGCGCCAGACGCATAAGCAAATCCTGCATTCCGCCGGATTCGAACTGGAATATGCCCTTTGTTTTGCCGGAGGCGAAAACCTCGAAGACCTTTGGGTCGGTAAGGTCGATTTTTTCAATGTCTATTTTTTCGCCGTGAATCGATTCCACAAGTTCGATAGTGCGCTGAATCACACTTAAGGTCCGCAGTCCCAGAAAGTCCATCTTCAAAAGACCGATTTTGTCTATGACAGGTCCTTCAAACTGCGTGATGATATCTTCAGATTTCGAGTCACGGTATAGCGGAACAAAATTTGTCAGCGGCTCATCGGCGATAACAACACCGCAGGCGTGAACGGAAGCATGGCGTGTAAGGCCTTCGAGCCTTTTGCCTATTTCGATGACTTTTTTTGTTGTCGGGTTTGTATCGTATGCTTTTTTGAGGTCGGGCTCCTGCTTGAGGGCATCTTCAAGTGTAATGCCGAGACTGGCGGGCACCATTTTTGCCAGTCTGTCGGCTTCGGCCAGCGGCACATCGAGCACTCTGCATACATCGCGAATTACTGCGCGGGCCTTCATTGTTCCGAAGGTGATTATCTGTGCGATGTGGCCGTATTTGCTGCGGACGTAGTCGAGGACTTTTGCCCGGCCGTCCTGGCAGATGTCGATATCGATATCCGGCATTTCATTTCGCTGCGGGTCCATAAAACGCTCAAAGAGCAGGTCATAGCGAATCGGGTCAACGTTGCACAAACCTAAGCAGTAGCCGACTACTGTGCCGACACCGCTGCCGCGGGCGCCGGTGGGGATATTATTCTCCGCTGCATATCGGCAGAAGTCCCAGACAATGAGAAAATAACTCGAAAAGCCCTTGCTTTCAATAATTTCAAGCTCACGGTCGAGACGTTGTTTTATTTCGTCAGTGATTTTGCCGTATCGTTTTTTAGCACCTTCATAGCACAGTTTCGTAAGGAATTGTTCCGGCGCTGAGCCGTCTGGCGGCTTGAAAGTCGGTGAATGACGGCTCTTTGTGTCGATTTCGACATTACATCTTTGTGCGACGATTAAAGTATTGTCGCAGGCGCTGGATACATCGCTGAACATCTGACGCATCTGCTGAGGTGATTTGAAAAACACGTCCGGCGGATAAGTCATTCTGTTTATCTCTTTTACGCGCTTGCCGGTGCTTATGCAGGTAAGCGCATCATGTGCTTCATAATCGTCTGCATCGAGAAAGTGCGCATCATTTGTTGCCAAGAGCGGCAGCGACATCTTTTGCGCCAAATCTATTACCGCCTGGCGCACATGCGGAGCCTCTGTTGGCTCGTGCTGCTGAATTTCCAAAAAGAATCGTTCAGGGCCGAAGATTTTCAGATAATCTTCGACGGCTTTTTTTGCAGCCTCCGTATCCTGTTTTGCAAGGGCGGCGTTGACCTCGCCTTTCATACAGGCTGTCGAGCAGATAAGACCCTCATTGAGCTGGGCCAGAATTTCTTTGTCGATTCGAGGCCGGTAGTAAAAACCTTCCGTATAGCCGATACTGGCAAGTTTGAGCAGGTTGCGATAGCCGATATTATTTTCCGCAAGCAGAATAAGGTGATACGCAGCGTCGGAGATGGAGGATTTCTGCCTGTTAAAGCGCGAGTCCGGTGCAACGTAAGCCTCGATTCCGATGATTGGTTTTATATTTGCCGCGAGGGCTGCTGTGTAAAAATCGACAACACCGAACATATTGCCATGGTCGGTTATGGCTACTGAATTCATCCTCATCTCGTTGCATCGGGCAAATAATTTCTCCGGCACAATCGCCCCGTCCAGCAATGAGAATTGCGTGTGAAGATGAAGATGCGTAAATCCTTTTTCCAGCATACTTTAAAATTTTATATTATAAAAACCAATTTTTATTGTTCAGGCTATTATAAAATCAAAAATCAAAAATCAAAAATCAAAATTGAGGAATCTCGACAAGTCGGGATAAATTTTTTATTTTTACCTTGTTTTCTTGTTTTCCTGCTTCCTTAACTAATAGCTTAGCACTCATTAAACCTTGACATTAGTTGTTTTGGGGCTTAAATTCGGGTTTCCTGAAGTATTAGAAGAAAGGTAATTAATGGCAGTAACGAGATTTGCGCCTTCACCGACCGGTTATCTTCACATTGGCGGGGCAAGAACAGCGTTATTCAGCCTGCTGTGGGCCAGAAAGACAGGCGGCAAATTTATTCTGCGGATTGAGGACACCGACCAGAGCAGAAACACGCCCACCGCGGCAAAGCAGGTGATGGATGATTTGCGCTGGCTCGGAATCGAATGGGACTACGGGCCGCAGGTAGGCGGGCCCGCCGAGCCGTATTTTCAGTCGCAAAGGCGAGATATATATGACAGATATGTTGAGCAGCTCATTGAGCAGGGCGGGGCATATTATTGTTTCGATACGCCTGATGAGCTGGAACAGATGCGGCAAAGAGCCGCTGTGCAAAAAAAGAATTTTCTTTACCCTCGCCCCGAAAAATTTCCGGATGCTCAACAGGTCAAAAAAGCGCGTGCCGAAGGCAAGCCTGTTGCAGTGCGTTTCTGTATGAGCGATGAGGAAATTGTTGTGGATGATGTAATACGCGGACAGGTTAAATTTAACGGCGGCGATATAAGCGATTTTATCATTCTCAAAAGCGATGGTTTTCCGACGTATCATTTTGCCTGCGTTGTTGACGATGAGCTTATGGGCGCTACGCACGTTATCAGGGGGCAGGAACATCTGATGAATACGCCATGTCATATCGCACTGCAAAAAGCGCTTGGTTTCAAGACGCCGGTCTATGCTCATATGTCCGTTACCATCAGCGAAGCCGGCGGAAAGATGTCAAAGCGCGACAGGGCGAAGGCTCTGAAAGATGCAATAGAGAAGGCAGACGATTTGGATATGGAAGAGCTTGCTTGTGTCGGCGGGATTTCGGTCGGCCGGCTTGAAGAATTTCTCACCGGCGATTGGTTACCGGATAATCCTGCCGTCGATGCGATGGCAGAATATATGAAGGTTGAACTTCCTGAGATAAACATTGTTGATTTTTTCAAGAGCGGCTATCTGCCGGAGGCACTTGTCAACTTTTTAGCCCTTTTAGGTTACAATCCGCCTGTTGAAAAAGAGATACTTACAATGCAGGAGCTTATCGATACCTTTGACCCATCGCGGTTCAACAAGGCGAACAGCCTTTTTGACCGGAAGAAGTTGCTGGCGTTTAATACAGAGCATATAAAGCTTCTCAGTAATGAAAAACTCCTGAGAAGATACAAAGATTTCCTTGTGGGCACAGATTCTCCCGCCGCCAATGCGGATGACAAGCTGCTTTTACGGATACTGAAGGCAGGCGAAGGCGCAAGAACGCTTGCGGAGATTGAACACAAGAGCAGATTCTTATTTATTGACTGCGATAAAATCGAATACAACGAAAAGGATGTCGAAAAAGTCCTTCTCAAAAACAACGGCGAAGGTCTTGCAATGCTGGTCGAATTAAAGAGTGAATTATTGAAGCTTCAAACAATCAGCGAAGAATCAATAGAAAAGATGTTACGAGGATTAGCGGAAGAAAAGAAGATAGGGCTTGGCAAAGTGGCCCAGCCGCTGCGGCTGGCAATCTGCGGCACAACGGTATCGCTGCCGATATTTGAATCGGTTGATATGTTGGGCGTCGAGGAAACCATAAAACGGATTGACAGAACGTTAAATGAGTTTAGCGAGAGAAAATAAAAATTTAAAAATGGATTTGAAGAGTTATAATAGAGCATAGATGCTTAATATTGCAACGCGACAAACATTGGATGTTATGAAAACGAAAGTCCCACAAAATACGATAATCTGCGGGGATTGTGGCGAGGTTCTGCGGACATTTCCTGACAATTGCATAGATTTTATAATAACCTCACCGCCGTATGCCGAAGCTCGTAAAAATGTCTATGGAGGCGTCAGTCCAAACAAATATGTAGAGTGGTTTTTGCCGAAATCAGAACAGTTTCTAAGGGTACTCAAACCCGATGGAACATTTATCCTGAATATAAAGGAAAAAGTTGTAGGAGGTCAGCGTCATACTTATGTAATTGAACTTATACTTGAAATGAAGAAACAGGGCTGGTTATGGACAGAAGAATTCGTCTGGCACAAGAAAAACTGCTATCCAGGAAAATGGCCGAACCGTTTTAGGGACGCATGGGAAAGGTGTCTGCAATTCAACAAAACCAAAAACTTTAAAATGTTTCAGAATGAAGTAATGGTTCCGATTGGTGATTGGGCGAAAACAAGGCTTCGGAAATTGAGTGATACGGATAAAATCAGAGATGAATCTAAAGTAAAAAGTGGTTTCGGCAAAAATATCTCAAACTGGCTCAACAGAGATAAAGCTTACCCTACAAACGTGCTTCACCTTGCGACAGAATGCGCAAACAGAAATCATAGCGCAACTTTTCCACTTTCTTTACCAGAATGGTTTATCAAATTGTTTACCGAGAAACACGATATTGTACTTGATCCTTTCGTGGGTTCTGGGACGTCGGCTATTGTTGCCAAACAATTAGAAAGAAGTTATGTAGGTATAGATATAAGCAAGGAATACTGCAAAATAGCAAAGAATAAACTTGAGGAGATTGTTGTGCAAAGGAGCTTTAAGTGGAAAAATTGAATCTCAACGATGTAAAAGATTTTGTAAATAAAAATATCTGCATATTTCACCAGAACAAACTCAAGGTACTTGAAGGTATGAAACTGAAAGAAATACTCAAAAAGAAAAATCCATATCTCTTTCGGGCAAAAAATATAACCGTTGCGAGTGATTTAATAAGCAACCTTCTTGATGCTTTTTTGTCTTCTTCAGAAGAAGAACTTTTTGGGAATTTTCTTGAAGAACTTGCAGTTTTTATTTCCAGTAAAACCTGCAAAGGCAGAAAATCAGCCGCTACCGGTATAGATATTGAATTTATTAATAGAGGTACTCTATATTTAGTTTCGATAAAATCTGGCCCAAACTGGGGAAACAACGCTCAGCAAAATAAGCAACAGCAGGATTTACAGACAGCAGTTCGAGTATTGAAGCAGACTAACCATAAATTAAACGTCCAACCTGTGCTTGGTATTTGTTACGGCAAGACCAAAACAACATTTTTGAGGGGTTATATGAAAGTGGTCGGCCAAAATTTCTGGTATCTTATCAGCGAAAACGAAAACCTGTATACGGACATTATAGAGCCTCTTGGGTATAGGGCAAAACAGCACAATGACGCTTTTGTCAAACAAAAAGGAAGGGTCATAAATTCATTTACGCAGGAGTTTATGCCAGAATTTTGTGATAATGGCGAAATCAATTGGAAAAAACTAGTACAGTTTAACAGCGGCAACTTAGACCTGAATCGGACAACTTGATGTCTGTGGTTAATTGGGTTTTACCATTACGATTATCAAATTTAAAGGATTAGAAAAATGAGTCTGCTCGTAACAGGTTCGATAGGGATTGACACGGTAACGACGCCTTTCGGCAAGAGTGAAAACTGTATAGGCGGTTCGGCAGTATATTTTGCGATGGCAGCGAGTTTTTTTTCGCCGGTGCGGTTTGTCGGCGTCGTTGGAGATGACTGTCCCTTTGATTTGGCAAAAGTCTTTGCGGGAAGGGACGTTGACCTTTCGGGGCTTGAGGTAAGAGGCGGCAGCAAAACCTTCAGATGGAAAGGCTCTTATCAGGGCGATATGAGCCAGGCGCTGACAGATGCGGTTCAGCTGAATGTCCTTGCAGAAAGGCCGCCGATTGTGCCCCAGCATTTCAGAGACAGCGAATTTGTATTTCTTGCCAATACTCATCCGTCGCTGCAGATACAGCTTCTCGAACAGCTTAAGGGCCCTAAATTTGTCGCTGCGGATACGATGAACTGCTGGATTGGAAACCAGGCAGATGAGTTAAAGAGACTGCTGCAGCGAATAAATGCGCTGATACTTAATGAGAGCGAGACAAAGATGCTGACCAAGATAGATAATCTCCCCTCTGCCGCCGAGGAGCTGCTGAAGATGGGGCCGAAGGTGGTAGTAATCAAGAAGGGCTCACACGGCGTAATTTCGCTGGAAAGCGGTGATAACTGGTTTACGCTGCCGGGGTATCCGACCAAAAACGTCAAGGACCCGACAGGGGCGGGCGATGCCTTTGCAGGTGCGCTTATGGGTTATCTGGCAAACGCCGGCAAGACAGATACCAGATATATAAGAACCGCCATTGCATACGGAACGGTAACGGCCTCGCTGGTTATTGAGGGGTTTTCGCTTTCAGCTATTGCATCTGTCGGCAGAAGCGTTATAGATGCCCGCCTCGAACAGCTTCGCAAAATGACAGAATTTTAAAAAGGGGCCACAAAGGCACGAAGACACGAAATTTTTTAATTTGATATCAATTTTCTTTGTGCCTTGGTGTCTTTGTGGCTAAGTATTTATGAGATTATTTATTGCGATTGATATTAATGATGATGTCCGGGCAGCTGTTGCAAAGCTGCAGCAGGAACTTAAAGGCAGAATGAAAAATCAGAATGGATTAAAATGGGTTAATCCTGAACTTATGCACCTGACCTTGAAATTCCTCGGCGAAGTGTCCGCCGGAGGCGAGACCTCGCCCGCCGCGACTCGCCTCGGCGAGGCCGGGCCAAATGGCGGGGATGAAAACAGAATTGATGAGATTAACGATGCAGTTGAAATTGCCTGTGCTGATAAAAAAACCTTTGAATTCAGTTTTTCCGTGGTCGGTACTTTCGGCAGACCGGTGAAAGTGCTCTGGCTGGGCAGTGAACCCCCACACCTATTGGCACAGAGTTCAGGCAAAGAAAATCTGAACAGAAGCGGCTATACTGGCAAATTGGATATTCCCAAGGCCGATGTAAATAGGTGTGGGGGTGAAAAACTCAGTGCCGAACTTGCCGGGCTTGCCGGTGATATTGAGCAGGCTCTTGAGGTTATAGGCTTTGAAAAGGAATCCAGGCCTTTCAGTGCGCATCTGACTTTAGCCAGGGTCAGGGATAACGGCGTTGACAAAAATCTGCGGCAGCTTTTGAAAAATTATACGCAGGTGAAAATTCCGCAGGTTTCAGTTGATTCGGTATGTCTATATAAAAGTCAGTTGACATCGGATGGTCCGGTATATACGCTGTTGAGGAAAATCGAACTGAAAAAAGACATTTAACAGGAAGAAATTATGGCAAAAACTACAAAGGAAAAGAAGACGGAAGAAAAGTCCGCCAAAGGCGGGACGGAAAAGTCGAGCGCCAGAGACAGCGCTCTTGAAAGAGCCATCGCGCAGATAGAAAAGCAGTATGGCAGCGGCTCAATAATGCAGATGGACGAAAGCAGGTATGCACGGATTGAAGGCATCCAGACAGGGTCGCTGTCGCTTGATATAGCGCTTGGCGGCTGCGGTATGCCGCGAGGCAGGACAATCGAGCTTTTCGGGCCTGAATCCAGCGGCAAGACGACTCTTGCACTGCATGTTATAGCAAGCGCACAGAAGGCGGGTGGAGTCGCAGCGTTTATCGATGCTGAACATGCCCTCGATACCACATGGGCCAAGAAGCTCGGCGTCAATGTGAGCGGTCTTTTGGTGAGCCAGCCGGATACCGGCGAGCAGGCGCTCAGTATCACGGAGATGCTGATACGCTCCAATGCGGTTGACGTTATTGTTATAGATTCGGTTGCGGCTCTTACGCCGGCCGCTGAGCTCGAAGGCGAGATGGGACAGTCTCACATGGGTCTTCAGGCAAGACTTATGAGCCAGGCGATGAGAAAACTTACCGGCGTTATAAACAAAAGCAAAACCTGCCTGATTTTCATCAACCAGATAAGAATGAAAATCGGCGTAATGTTCGGCAACCCCGAAACCACGACGGGCGGCAATGCCCTTAAATTTTACAGCTCGGTAAGACTTGATGTCAGGAGAATTTCCACAATAAAGGAAGGAAATATCGCTATCGGCAGCAGAGTAAGGGCGCGGGTTGTAAAAAACAAGATAGCTCCGCCGTTCCGTGAGTCGGAATTCGATATCATGTTCGATTCCGGCATCAGCTATGAGGGCGACCTTGTCGATTTGGGCACAAACTGCAACGTTATAGCCAAGAGCGGAGCCTGGTTACTGTATGGTGATATCAAACTCGGCCAAGGCAGAGAAAATGCCAAAAAATACCTTGCTGAGAACAAGGAACTTGCTGAAGAGATAAAGAACAAAATACTTGTCGCAATAGGAGTAAAGAAGTAATTTTAGGTTTTGAGTTAATGGCGGTTATTTAGTGTTAACGGCAGCGGAAATCAGAAGTTCATTTGTCGATTTTTTTGTCGATAAAAAACATACCGTTGTAGCGAGTTCATCTGTTGTTCCGATTGGCGATGATACGCTTCTTTTTGCAAATGCGGGCATGAATCAGTTCAAGGACGTGTTTCTCGGCAGCGGCAGCAGAGAATACAAACGTGCGGTCAACAGCCAGAAATGTATCCGTGCCGGCGGAAAGCATAATGACCTTGAGGATGTCGGAACAGATACCTATCATCACACATTTTTCGAGATGCTGGGCAACTGGTCGTTCGGTGATTCCGCCGGCGAACGAGATCTCGCCAAAGGCGGCCCAGCCTTTGGCGGATATTTCAAAGCCGAGGCAATCGAGTGGGCGTGGGAACTTTTGACAAAAATCTGGGGAATCGACAGGAACAAACTCTACGCTACCGTTTTCGCGGGCGATAAAGAATTCGGTCTTGATTTCGACAAAGAAGCAGCCGAATTGTGGTCGAAGGTTACAACATTGCCGAAAGAACGTGTCCTTTCATTCGGCAGAAAAGACAATTTCTGGGAGATGGGCGATACGGGGCCGTGCGGGCCGTGCAGTGAAATTCACATAGACCTCGGCCCTGAAAGGTGCGACAAAAAGAATGTGCCGGGGCATAAGTGCAAAATCAACGGCGGATGCAGCCGATTCATTGAGTTGTGGAATCTTGTTTTCATTCAGTATAATCAATTTGAAGACGGCAGAATTTTACCTCTGCCTGCGAATCATGTCGATACGGGAATGGGTCTTGAAAGAATTACAGCCGTTCTGCAGAACAAAAGCTCGAATTATGACACAGACCTTTTCAGTCCCATAATTGAAGCGACAAGTCAGATAAGCGGCAAAAAATATTCCGGCAGTCTCAACGGAAAAACAGATATTGCCTTTTGCGTTATTGCCGACCACCTTCGCTGTCTTGTATTTGCGATAACCGATGGCGGAATGCCGAGCAACGAGGGCAGAGGCTATGTCCTGCGAAGAATTTTAAGAAGAGCGGCAAGGTTCGGCCGCCAGCTTGGTATGCACGAGCCTTTTATTTACAGACTTGTCGATGTAGTTGTCGATTCAATGTCGCAGGCGTTTGAGGAACTCAAACAAAGGGCTGAACTCGTAAAGACCGTTATAAAATCAGAGGAGGAAAGTTTCGGCAGAACGCTCGACAGAGGGCTTGAAATATTCAGCACGGCGGCCGAAAAAGCGAAAAGCAGCTCGCCTCGCTTCGCGGGCGAAGCGGGCGGTATTATCAGCGGGGCAGATGCCTTTGAGCTGTATGACACTTACGGTTTTCCGCTCGATTTGACGCAGCTAATGGCAAGAGAGAAAAACCTGAAAGTTGATACAGCCGGTTTTGATAATCTTATGGAGCAGCAAAGACAAAGAGCAAGAGCGGCCCAGAAGACGAATAATTTTGCTTCCGTGGTTACGTCCGCCTTTGGCGAGACCTCGCTCGCTGGCGGGGATACGAAACTTCCTGCCACCGAGGATTCCGCAAAGTATTCTGATGAAAAGATAACCGCAAAAGTTCTCGGCTGGATTGACAATAAAGGCTTTCATACAAAAGGCAGTGTCAGCAGCACAGACGGCGGGTCGGCTATTATACTGGACAGGACCTGCTTTTACGCAGAGTCCGGCGGACAGACCGGCGATGCCGGCAGGATTGTCGGACCAAAGGGCACTTTCGTTGTTGAGGCGGCTGAAAGGATAGCAGATTGCGTCCTTCACAGAGGCAAAATCGAACAGGGCACGATAAACATCGGCGATGAGGCTGAGGTAATAGTCGATACTTCCAGAAGAGAGAGCAAAAAAAATCACACGGCAACGCATCTTTTACAGTACGCCCTCAGACAGGTTGTCGGCGAAATAGCTCATCAGCAGGGCAGTTTGGTCTGTCCGGAATATCTGAGATTTGATTTTACTTCGTCGCGAGCGCTGAAGCCGGAAGAAATCAAGGAAGTTGAAAAACTCGTAAATGAGAAAATCGCTCAGGCTCTGCCGGTAACAAGCGCAACTTTGCCGATTAAAGAGGCCAAAAAGCTCGGAGCAATGGCGCTTTTCAATGAAAAGTACGGGGATACCGTAAGGGTCGTTGCCGTCGGTGCTTCGGATGAAAATAATCTTGCGCAGGCCTTCAGCAAGGAATTCTGCGGCGGGACGCACGTTGCCAACACTGCTGGTTTAGGCGGTTTTAAAATCATAAGGGAAGAAAGCATTTCCGCAGGCGTCCGCAGGATTACCGCTCTGACAGGCAAAGGTCTTGCAGAGCATTACAAAAAAAACAGCGAAATTATCGAGAAACTCAGTCAGACTCTTAAAGTGCCCCCTGAGGGGATTTGCCAGCGTGTCAATAAGATTATTGAGGACAATAAAAACCTGAACAAGCAGCTCAAAAACGCTTCAAAGCAGAGCGGCACTGATTGTTTAAGCAAAGCAAGGAAGCTTTTGGAAAATTGTGAGAAAATCGGCTCAAGCTCGATTGTCGTAAGCAGTATTGAATCTGCGCCGGTTGAAGAGATTCGGGACGCAATTGATATGATAAAGAAGAAAGCCGGCTCCGCTGCGGTGGTTTTCGGCTTGTCCGATGGTGATAAAGTTGTGCTGCTTGCGGGCGTTAGCGACGACCTTATACAAAGAGGGCTCAAAGCCGGTGATATAGTCAGCCAGATTGCTCCGATAGTCGGCGGCGCCGGTGGCGGCAAACCGCAAATGGCTCAGGCCGGCGGGAGAAAAAGTGAAAATCTTCCGCAGGCACTGCAAAGAGCAATTGAGTTTATAAGGCAAAAGCTTCGTAAATAAAATCGTAAGGCGTATGGCAGAGCAACAGACAAAAAGTTCGATGCTGGAGCAGTTAGGCGGCGGTGTGATAGCCGGCATAGGCAACTGCGGCAGATTCGCGAGGTTTCAAGCCGAATCGATAGTTGCCTCTGCCGCAGCGTGTTTCAGACCTGTAACTTATCCGTTGATATGGAATCAGATGCTTGCCATTGGCGTGCGGAGTGTGCCCGTCGTGATGATAACCGGAGCGTTTGTCGGGATGGTGCTCGCGATTCAGGCCTATGACCAGCTTGCGGGTTTGGGCATTGAAGAACATCTGGGCGTACTGATAAACCTGTCGGTTGTAAAGGAGCTGGGGCCTGTGCTCGCAGCGGTTATGCTCGCCGGCAGAGTAGGAGGCGCACTTACCGCCGAACTTGGAACAATGAATGTAACGGAACAGATACTGGCAGTTCGCAGCATGGGCACCGACCCGGTACGGTATCTTGTGGCGCCGCGGCTGATAGCGTGTCTGCTTCTTACGCCTTTTCTGATTATCTATGCGGACGTCCTCGGCATAATCGGCGGTTATCTCATCAGCGTGCCTTATATGGGAATAAACAGCAGGGCCTACTGGAGCCTCAGTGCCGCGGGAGTTGAGCTGTGGGACATCACGATAGGAGTAGTGAAGGGCTTTTTCTTCGGAGCGGCGATTGCGGGCGTCAGTTGCTACAAGGGTTTTCACTGCAAAGAAGGTGCTCACGGCGTAGGCCAGGCCTGCACAGAAGCCTTTGTCGGCAGTTTTATTTTGATTTTGGCAATCGATTTTATTCTGGTTGTGATATTCAAGGCTATTTACGCGTCAATCTGGCCGCTTAAAATTCTGCTTTAAAGAAGGTATAAAAGTGCAAAAGGAAATCAAACCAGGTGACGGGATAATTGTCCTCAAAGGCCTTACCAAAAGATTCGGCAAAAATGTTGTGCTTGATGATATTTCGCTTGGCTTTGAGAAGGGCAAAACAACGGTCATAATCGGCCCCAGCGGCTGCGGCAAGACGGTTTTGATAAAGCATATAATAGTTCTTTTGCGGCCCGGCTCCGGGAAAGTTTATTTTCACGGTCAGAGAATCGACGACCTGCCTGAAAGCAAACTTGGCCAAATCCGCACCCAGATGGGTTTTTTGTTCCAGAGCGGAGCGCTCTTTGACAGCCTGACGGTTTATGAAAATATTACATTCCCAATCAGGCAGCACCATCATATCAAAGACCACACAAAACTCGATGAGCTTGTTAAAACAAAACTTGCGATGATGGGTATGGACGGCTTTCAGGACTACTTTCCTGCCAGGCTTTCCGGCGGGCAGAAAAAAAGAGTCGCTCTGGCAAGGGCGGTTGCGTTAAATCCGGAAGTCATTCTTTATGATGAGCCGACAACCGGACTTGACCCTATCAGGGCGGATATAATTAATGAATTAATTTTGAAAACTCAAAAAGAGCTTGGCGTTACGAGCATAGTGGTAACGCACGATATGAGCAGCGCATACAAAATCGGCGACCGCATAATTATGCTGCACAACGGCAGGATACTCGTTGACGGCAACGCTGATACCATTAAAAACAGCACGTTACCGATTGTCCAGGGATTTATCAGGGGACAGGTAAGCGATAAAGACTTAAAATCGCTGCAGATTTCCTTTGAGGATATAAAGACAGATAGCAAATAAAAATTTTTAATCGCTGATCTGTCTTGAGCCTTGTTTATACTGAGCTTTGTCGAAGTGCCGAAAGATTACGCTGATGACTCGGTAGTATCAAAAATCAAAAACTTGTCCTATTTGCCCTTGAGCCTGTCAAATGAGCCTGCCTTTCCTGTTCTGTCATATTATCAGCCTCCGCATTTTTATCTTAGACAGAAGCGAGATATTCTTCGGGAATGGGCAAACTATTTTCAGGTTTCGCGTCTATCCAATGAAGGATTCCAAGATTTCGAATAGTTGAAGCAATTTCTGTCTTATCAAGTGGCGGACGACGCTTCTGTTTCCACTTTATTACCGCATCAAGAACTTCGGTTTCAGAGATGATTTGTTTTTTCTTCTTGAGTTCCTCTGCCGCATACAGCACTGTAGCCACAATTTCTGCCTGTTTAGTATTCATTCGCATAAATAGGTCTGTGGTTTTGTCCAGTATTGGCCGCCATTGTTCGAACAACATCCGATAGCTCTTGCAAATTGTTTCGAAGACCGAACCGACTTTGACCACAAACATTTTGCCAATGCGTTCTTCTTGAAGAAAATTGCTGTTGACAAGTTTTGTTTCAGCTGTTTTCAAGTCTTTAGAAAATGGCCCAAAGCTGCCTTTTTGATATACAAACCCGGTTGGCAAACCTTCCTGAGTCGCTACATAAGCAATCTTTTGAAAAATTGTTCTGCCTATCGGCCAGTGATATGGTTGTTGTTCCATCCTGTTGAGTATCTCGACAAGAGCAATCCATGCTGGGTTCATTGCCACCTGAACACCATTAGTAGCTTTTGTACGAACAGCATCAACCCCTTGTTCAAGAAATTCAAACGTCAATTCTCGTGGATTGGTTCCATAAGGAGCATAAATCTCAACAGGAATATCCAGATGCTTTAATTTTTTATAAATAAGAGGACCAATAATCCTCCATTCTAATTGTCCATTACCGCAGCCAAGCGGCGGAACAGCTAAAGATTTAATTCCCCATTCCTTATAATGCGATACGAGATAATCAAGCCCTTTTTCAATATCGTTGACTTTCGATAGCGATTTCCAGTGTTCTTTAGTGGGGAAATTAACTATTTGCGGCCCGAACAAACTCTTATACAGATAGGGTGAGCCTACATGTACTTCTTGGCGTTGGCATCGTTGGACGTAATCCTTGAACATATCCGAAAATCGGTTCTTAAACTCCAAAGCGATCCCCTTGCCCATTATCCCAATACAATTGACAGTATTGACAAGGGTTTGTGCCTTTGATTTCAAGATGTCGCCGACGGTAATCTTCATATCTGCCTGTCAGAAGAATATATCATTTTTAATTTCTACGGTCAATCCAATATTGAGTTTATTAAAAACTGCCAAAGCAGTCTGATTTGCAACATACGCACCGAGAATATATTTCGATTCAACCTTATTTGGGATAAGAACCTCCGAACATTTGACAGATTTGTACTCCATCTCCTTATACTGGTTATCAGAATGTTTCCAATAACGTGCAAACACCAAATCCTTATCAAGGGCTGCCAATCCTTCTTGTGCAGAATAAAAACGGGCCCAACCGCTTGCCGCATTTCGGTCAGAGATTATTACGCCGTGCAAATCTAATATCGTAGCATCTATGTGCAAAACGCATATTTCATCATTCTGACTGCGTCTTTTACTCAGCATCGGATTGTGTGCGTCAAAATATAGATTGGCATAATCATGAAGGTTTCCTGCACCGGGTATTTTCTTGTCATGTCGTCTATCTTGTATTTCCGGCATAGCCACAGAACGATGATGCAATTTTTTGGAGAGATTATGTGATAATATACCGTATTTTAAAATTGACGGTACATTCTCAATCGGTGTGATGAAATACAGTTCTTTTATATCTTCGCGATTCATATTGTTACAAGTTAATCACTTTGATATTACGACAAATTATAGCCTTAAAAAGTTGAGAAGTAAAGGAAATACAGGGTTTAGGGGGTAGGGTATAGGGGACAGTTCTTCCTTCGACAAGCTCAGGGCAAGTTTTTCAAAATGCGCAAGAAAAAACTTGCGCGCTTTGGAAAAAATAAAAATTTTTTCTTCATATCCGACAACGACTTACAAATTCAACCCAAATAATTTTTAACGAAATTTCGTCAAAAACGCGCAAGTTTTTAGGTAATACGGAGACTCGTTTAGCCACAAAGGCACTCCGTTAGGAGTCCCAAGGACTAAGGCACAAAGAAGATTTGGGTATTTAGCAGATAGGGGAAAATATCAAAAATCAAACATCAAAAAGCAAAACCTGTCCTCACGAAGCCTGTCCTCGAGTAATCGGGGAGTGGGATGACATATTAAAAATCAAAAATTTACTCTGCAGACTCAGCGTTCCCGATAGGCAGAGTTCGCCGAGAAACACAGAGAAAAATATCATTTCAACTTTTCAAGACAAAAAAATGGATAAGAAAAAAAGAGATTATTTGATGTTCAAAATTCAAGGCCGAGCAGTAAAAGTTGACCCTGACATCTTCTATAAAATCATAAACAATCGGCACGAAGTGCCGGATAAAAAATACAATGGAGATATTGCTGCGATGCGAATCGACGACGGCTATCCGGTAATCATTTTTGGCCAAAAGCCGCCGCAGAGGCGTACCCCGCTTTCACGATTTGTAATGGACGCCCCAAAAGGTCGGATAATCGACCATAGAAACAGGGACAGGCTTGATAACCGAAGAAAAAATTTACGGATTGTTACGCCAAGGCAAAACGGCCTGAATAAAAAATATAAAAACGGGTCAGGATTTATCGGCGTTTGCATTAACCGCAAAAAAGGGAGAAAATATTGCCAGGCTAAATATCAACTGAGCGACAGAAAGACCTTATCGTTTCAACTGCCGGATAGTCCCCAGAATAGAGTCATCGCAGCCTTTGCGCGTGATAAATTTGTGCTGGCGGCGGGAGAAGATGATTTCGCCCCGCTGAATTTCCCGTGTTTCAAAAACGAGCCTTTCAAAAGTTTTCTGCTAAAAGAGGATTTAAGGAGCAGGGCAGAACGGAGGAGAACAGGTGAGCAGGTGAAAAAGAATATTGAACGTCGAACATCGAACAGTTGAACTTTGAACGTTGAATAAGAAGTCCACTTTATATATAATGAGAGATTATGACATACAAACAGCCACAGGAAATTGCAGATGAACTATCGGCGCTGATTAGCGGTGATTGCCTTAGTGACATTTTTACCCGCGTAGCGTTCAGCACTGATGCGAGTATCTATCAGATAATTCCGCTTTGTGTTGTAGCGCCGAGAAATGCGGATGATGTTGCTATCGTTGTAAAATATGCTCATCAGAATAACATACCTGTTGTGGCTCGCGGAGCGGGCAGCGGCCTTGCAGGCGAATCTTTGACCAGTGGTATTATGCTTGATATGACCCGGTTTATGAACAAAATCATCAACACAAGCAGTGACGGCAGCATCGTTACGTGTCAGAGTGGCGTTGTGCTTGATGAGCTGAATGGTTGTCTGTCGAGGTTCGGCAAAAAGATAGGCCCGGACCCGTCGAGCGGCAATCGAGCGGTAGTCGGCGGAATAGTTGCCAATAACGCGACCGGCGCCCATTCGCTCAGGTATGGTTATATCGCTGAGTATGTTGAAAAAGTAAAGGCGGTTCTTGCAGACGGCTCGGTTGTTGAATTTTTAAATAATTTTGAGCCGGCCCCGATTAGACAACAGAAGCTGTGTCTAACGGGGCAAGCTTTATCGCGGATTTCACGAGATTGTTTCGAACTCTTAAGCTCAAATATTTCAGTTATCCAAAAGGCACAGCCAAGGACAAAGCGAAATCACAGCGGCTACAACATCGCCGGTATCGTGCACGAAAATCAAATCGATATGGCAAAACTGCTGGCAGGTTCGGAAGGAACGCTGGCGGTTTTTACTGAAATTACGCTGCGGACGGTTGATGTGCCCCAGGTTAGCGCTGTGGTGCAGCTTGAGTTTGGTTCGCTCGAAAAGATGGCTCTTGCCGTGCTGCCGATTGTTGAAAGCGGCGCATCAGCATGTGAACTGATGGACGGCAGACTGATTAAAATTGCAAGAGATGCATTTGAGCAGTACAGAGACATTCTCAATCCTGTTTCTGCTGCAAGTCTTCTTGTTGAGCATACCGGCCGAACATCGCAGGAAGTTAAGGAGAAAATTGAAAAAACCATATCGGCAGTCGGTATTCTTGCTTTCGACAGAGTAACCGTTTTTGACCCTGCTGTGCAGAAGAGATTGTGGAAGTGCCGCAAGGACGCGGTGCCTCTTTTGAGCAGAGCCAAAGGCTTAAAACAGCCGATACCTTTTATTGAAGATGTCTCTGTGGACAACGCAAGGCTTATCGAGTACGTCAAGGGTCTGGAAGAAATCGGCAGAAAACATGAAGTTGATATGACCTATTACGGCCATGCGGGGGACGGCGAACTGCATGTAAGGCCTTATCTGGACTTGTCCAGCGGCGGAGATGTAAAGAAGATGACCGACATTGCAAATGAGGTTTTTTCACTTGCCTGGTCGCTGGGCGGCTCGATAAGCGGCGAACATGCTGACGGCCTTGTCAGAGCGGCATTTATCAGGAAACAATATGGCAATGAATATTATGAGATTCTAAGGCAGATAAAAAAAATCTTTGACGAGAAAAACATCCTTAATCCGGGCAAAATAATAAATGACAATCCTGATGTGATGACACAAAACCTGAGGGCGGACAGAAAAATCACCGATGAGAAAGTAAAGACGGAGCTTAAATTCAGGCCGGACGAGTTTAAATTTGAGCTTCTGTTGTGCAGCGGCTGCGGGGTATGCCGAAGCACCGAATCTGCTCTGCGTATGTGTCCGACTTTTCGGGCAACCGGCGACGAGATGTTCAGCTCGCGTGCAAAGGCAAATCTGCTTGCTGCCTGTGCAAAGGGGATTCTGACAGAGCAGGATTTTGAATCGGAGCGTTTCAGAGAGATTCTTGCGACCTGTCTGAATTGCAAGGCCTGCCTGGTCGATTGTCCTTCTGGAGTGGATGTTTCAAAAATGGTAATGGAAGTCCGCGCAAGACTTGTAAAAAAGCGCGGGCTAAGTCAGGCTGCAAAAGTTTTAGCTGCTAATCGATATATGAGTATGCTTGCCTCTGTTTTTGCGCCGGTGAGCAATGTTTTTATGAATCTTGCGCCGGTCAGAGGGGCTATGCAACGACTGACAGGCATTGATAGCAGAAGAGTAATGCCGGAATTCGGCTTTTCGACTTTTTTGAAAAAGGCAAATAAATATCTGGCCCGGCAGCCGAAACTACAAAATCCTGTTGATAAGGCAGTGTACCTTATTGATACATTTGTCAATTACAATGACCATTCACTCGGTTTTGCTGTTATAAAATTTTTGAGGCATAATAATATCGAGGTGATTGTTCCCAAACAAAGGCCTGTGCCGCTGCCGGCCGTTGTTTACGGCGATATAAAAACGAGCAAAAGAGATTTTCAATATAACGTCAAATATCTTTCCGAGGCCGCCAAGCAGGGTTACAAAATTATCTGCTCTGAGCCGAGCGCCGCTTTGTGTCTCAAGGAAGATTTGAGATTTTTTGTTGACGGGCCCGACGCAAAAATCGTTTCAGAAAATACGTATGAGCTTTTTGATTATCTAAAAGGTCTTATAAATCAAAATAAACTAAACCCCGCCAAAGTGTTGGCGGGGCTAACCAAACCCCCACCGCAGGGGTGGGGGCTAAACGACAGAATTTTTGTTCATCATACGCCTTGTCATCTTCTTGCTATGGGCGATAAACCGGCGTCAATAGAGGTTTTAAAACAGCTTGCAGGAATTGATGTAAAAGAGCTTGAAGCTGGCTGCTGCGGAATAGCAGGCACGTTCGGTATGCAAAAGAAAAATTACGAACTGTCGATGCAAATAGGTAAAAAACTTGCCGACAAAATAAAAGAAACAGGCGCAGATATAGTCCTTACCGAATGTTCAGCGTGTAAAATGCAAATAGAACAATTGACGGGCAAAAAAGTCGAACATCCGATTAAGGTCCTGGCGGAGGCATTCGGCCTGTTATAATTTAGACGGTTTTATTGTTCACTACCCCTGCTTTCGCAGGGGCAGGCTCCGACACGAAGATAGTATTTGTTAAACACTGATTACGCTGATTTCACGGATTTTTAAATTAACTACCCCCGCCTGCGCGGGGGCAGGCTCCGACACGAATCGACACGAATTATTTAGACACGGATTTGCACGGGATTTACACGGTTCAATTTTTACCACAAAGCCACAGAGTTCACAGAGCGGCACAGAGAGTTTTTTGCTTTAAGGCGGTGTTCTGCGGCTCGACTGAGCTCGCCGAAGTCGAACACTGTAAAATTCAAACAGCCCCTTTTTGAAGTTAAACTTCAATGGGTCTGTAATTGAATTTTTTACCGCTGCGCAATTGCGCCTTAAAGCAAAAGAATTCCTTATACTTGCCGTTTTGCTTTGTCCATTCGCCGCGGTGCGACCGCGTCGCAACGGGCAGGCTGAAAATCAGCCTTTGTTGAAACAAAACACGGTTACAACACGGTTTCTAACCGCGGGTTTCACGGATTACGCCGATTTTTTGGAGAAAAGAAGGTTTGACCCCGCACCGGCTCAAGAATACTTATTTTGGTGCGGGATTGACAAAGAGACCCAGCCGGTAGAAAATAAGGGAGATAGAATTTTATGAAGAATATAGAACACAGAACTCAGAACACAGGAGACAGAAGAAAATCAAAAATTAAAGTGCAAAAATAAAAAAGTAAATTATTTCTATTATGAAGATTAGAAAAAATATAATAGTCGAACGTGAAGGGGTTAATGCTGCCCGATCATTTTTTGAGGCTAATGGGTGCATTTTTCAGGAAACCGATTTGAAGAATGATTATGGCAAAGATGCATATGTTGATTTTGTAGACAATGAAAATGTAACAGGTATATGTGCTGCTATTCAGATTAAAGGAGGAGTTTCATATAAACGCAAAAACGATTATGTTATTCCAATTGAAGATCACTTTGACATATGGCGTAGTTCTACACTGCCAATCATTGGTATTGTTTATGATCCTGAAGACAAGAATCTCAGATGGTGCAATATTTCTAATTATTTAGAAAATATAGGTAGCGTTGTTTCTTCTTGTATTCCGGTTAGCGCTGATGCAATATTGACACCTACTACTTTAAATTTAGAGTTAAAGCCAACTATTATACGATTTAATAGTTCACAACATTTAGAACATCCAATTGTACGGCTATGTTCTAACTCTGTGCCAATTCAGTTGGCAGCTCTATCAGATTGTTTTGCGTTTGGTCGATCAGATTCTCGAGTTTTGATAGCCTTAAGATATTTGGTTAAGATACTTACAGGTAAACCACTTTTGACATCTATTCATATTCTTGCTCATCTAACTCCTCACCCAGATATTTGGTGGAGCGATAAGAATTGGATACCAGACAATGTTAAAAGAGAAGTAAAGCCCCATTTGAGTTGGGAGCTACACGAAATTAGGTATTTTCTGAAACATATAACTTGGGATTTTTGGCAGAGAGGTGAAATTGGAGAAAGTCTATACATGCTTTTTAGGCAAGATCCTCAAATTGAAGTTAAAATGGAAACCGTTGCGGTAGAAGCGATGAGTGATGGTGATGAGGAAGTAGCTTTCACTGCACTTTATCTCACAGTTTATTGGGCTGGTAATAAAGGTTCTGAGAAATATCTGCAGATGCTATCGAAATCTCAAGGTTTTCAAAAATTGCCATTAGCTAGGGAATTAGAACAAATATTACATGATTGCGGATATATTACGCTATTTGAATAATAAGAAATGATTATTATGACAGTGATGATTTTACAAGTTTTGTACTGTCTGATTAATCATTATTGGGTATCAAAATGAAGACCAAAGACTTCATAATAACTCTTCATCGCAAGGTCGCTTTCTCGGCAATTGGTCCATCAGCGTTGCGTGGGCAAGGAAAAGGAGTCTTACGGGCATCACAGGATTTTCTCGCTCAAATGTCTCTTGCGCGAGTACCGAAGACAAGCATAAAAAGATTTCAATTATGGCTGGATAGTCAAACCGAATTACTTCTTGACAGTCTTCCTATCAAGAACCGACCTTGGGGTGTTGCACGAAAGGCTATTAACTTGTTCCTGCGAGATTCCCTGTATAACAAATATCTTAGTAGACAATTCAAACTCCGATCGATTGAAACTTGGCTTGAGATCATTTTGGACAGTGCCGTGGCAAAAGGCCTGAAATTGCGTAGTAATCGAGGTGCACTTCCGAGATGGCCTGGACTCAAGAACTTAAAACCGAAAGTCAGTGAAGATTTTCAAGTTTTCGCATCCAAACAAGCAAATTTGAAGGGAATTGCCAGGGTACATTTGGACATGTATCTATGGCTGGCTAACAGATGAAAGACTATCAGAACATAGGTAATAGTACCTGAATAGGCAAGATATATGATTAATTTTGGGATTACAGAACCCCGATGGGATAGTAGTGATATCCGTTTAAAGTATTACAAAGCAAGTTTGGGAGAGTACGTTTAAATTCTTTCATAGATTTATTATCCCACAGGGTAAACCCCGATGAAGTAGCCTAAGAGGCACTTCACAGGGCAGGCCCCTTCGACAAGCTCAGGGCAGGCAGGAGAACAGAAGAAACCTTCAAGAATAAATGATATTTTTAAAACGAACAAACGGCCAGTTGGCATTTAGATTGTTGTCGGCGTTAAGCAGATCGCCGGCGGCCTTTTGGACCCATTTTTTAGCAAGCCGAATATTTTCATCCATAGATTTTTTTCCCGTCGCGCAGAACTGTGGAAATAAAAGACAAAGGACTTTTCCGTGCGAGTTCGACTTCAGCGGCGGTGTAGACTACAATGTCCATGCCGAAAGGATAAGGGTTAAAAAGTCTGTAAAGCTCCCTGCTGCGTTTATGTTTCGGCAGGGAACTGTCAGCGATAACAAGAAAATCAACATCGCTTGACTCATCTGCCTTCCCACGAGCGTAAGAACCAAAAAGAATTACAGATTCGGCATTAGCCATCCGGCCTATTTTCGCTGCGACTTCCTTAATTTCAGCCATATTTACCATAAGACAAATATTATCCTGTATTTGCCGGATTTTCAATAATCATTGTAATTTTTTTAACTTATTTTACAATAATGCTATGAAAAATGAGCCTAAAGACCTTAAAGAAGCTGTTTTATATCAGCCGCTCGATGATAAAAAGGTTCGCTGCAATCTTTGTAACTGGCGATGTGTTATAAGCGATGGTTCTTTGGGGCATTGCCGCGTTCGCAAAGATATCGGCGGGAAATTATATTCGCTTAATTATCACAAACTTTGTTCGGCAAACCCCGACCCGATTGAAAAAAAGCCTTTGTTTCATTTCCAGCCCGCAAGCAAAAGTTTTTCCATAGCGACACCCGGCTGCAATTTTCAGTGTGTTTTCTGCCAGAACTGGCAGATAAGTCAACAGGCAATAGAAGAGGGTGAAATTGACGGCCAGGCACTTGAACCTGCCGGAATCGTGGAGTTTGCACTTAAGACAGACTGCAGAAGCATGGCATACACATATACCGAGCCTACTGTTTTTATGGAGCTTGCAGCCGACTGTGCGAAAATCGCAAAACAGAAAGGACTTGCCAATGTTTTTGTTTCAAACGGCTTTATGACAAAGGAAGCGATTGATTTTGCCGCCGGCTGGCTTGACGGGATAAATGTTGACTTAAAATCCTTCAGCGAGGATTACTATCAGAATCTCTGTAAGGCGAAATTAAAACCTGTGCTTGATACGATTGATTACATTGCCAATCATACAAAGATATGGATTGAGGTAACGACTCTTGTTGTGCCCGGTGCGAACGATTCTGATTTGGAGCTTAAGCAGATTGCGGAGTTTCTTGTTAAAACCTGTGGGGCAGACATCCCCTGGCACGTGAGCAGGTTTTATCCTCAATACAAGTATTCCGATACGCCGCCGACACCGGCATCCACTTTGCAAAGAGCTTTCGATATCGCAAAGGCCGCAGGCTTGAGATATGTTTATATCGGCAATCTGAGAACGCAAAAGGCGGAAAATACTTACTGCCCGAAGTGTCAGCATTTGTTGATTGAGCGCGAAGGGTTTTATGTAACTAAAAACAAAATCAAAAACAGTTGTTGTCCTGACTGCAATGAAAAAATCGCGGGCTTTGAACTCAACAGTTAAATATATTCCGTAAAAAAGATATATGTTGTTCGCGCCCCATGATGGTGTTAGTATAGCCTGCAATATGTATTAAGTTGAAATGGTTGTTTAATCCGGCATTGCAAGGAATGCCGACGGACAGCGATATTAATTTATATACATATCTTTATAGCCGTTTCTCTTATAGTGTTAACCTTTTTTAATTGAGATGCTTATGTACAAAAATGGCATACCCACTCTAAAGATAGGGAATTTGGAAATTTGCCCGCCGATAATACAAGGCGGAATGGGTATCAGGGTATCGGGGGCAAATCTTGCCTCTGCTGTTGCCAATACCGGTTGTGCAGGGATTATTGCCAGTACGGGAATAGGCCTGTTTGAAAATTACCAGGGCATAGATTTTGTAACTTTTAATGGAGAATCTTTAAGAAGCGAAATCAGAAAAGCCAGGAGCCTTACCGAAGGAATAATCGGCGTCAATATAATGGTTGCTCTTGCCGATTATGAGAACCTTGTGAAGGTGTCGGTCGAGGAAAAGGTGGATTTGATAATTTGCGGTGCGGGCCTTCCGCTGGATTTGCCCAAATTTCTTAACGGAAAAGATATTAAACTTGTTCCAATAGTTTCATCGGCCAAGGCTCTTGAGCTTATTTGCAGAAGATGGAAAGGCCGATACGACAAACTGCCCGATGCCGTAATTGTCGAAGGTGTTAAAGCGGGCGGTCATTTGGGATATTCTTTTGAGAGTTTAGCTGATGACACTGCGCCGAAGCTTGAGCAGATAGTCGAGGATGTGGTTGCTCTTGCTAATTCATTCGAGCCTAAGATACCTGTGGTTGCAGCGGGGGGGATTTTTGACGGCGAAGATATTGCTCGTTTTCTCAGATTAGGTGCGGCAGGAGTTCAAATGGCAACTCGGTTTGTATGCACTGATGAGTGCGACGTTCATCAGAACTTTAAGCAGGCTTATTTAGATGCAGGTCCGGACGATATAACAATTATTAAAAGCCCCGTAGGATTGCCGGGGAGAGTTATCAACAGCAGCTTTGTGGAAAAAATCAAACAAGGCCTAACTATGCCTTTCAAATGCAGTTATAGGTGTCTGAGAACCTGTGAGCCTGGCAAAGCGCCATATTGTATAGCTAAAGTTCTGGCAAATGCGGCAAAGGGGAAAATGGACGAATCTTTCGTATTTGCCGGCTCCAACGCTTACCGGTGTAATGAAATCGTGCCGGTCAAGGTGCTTGTTGAAAGATTAACCGAAGAATTAGCTTTGGCGCTTGCTGCAGAAAAGCAATGCCCTGACACGAAAACAGCCGTTACCGCAAATCCGGTATAAAGTTTCAACAGATTTACCAGTTGTTCATCTGAAAATCGCCACTGGAATCGAAGCTAATATTATATATAATATCTGGCGGTAAGAGTCTGCAGATAAGTTTTAGTCGAACTTTACCAGAGCGGGATATTTATGAAAATTGTTGCAGATGAAAATATACCATTTGTAAAAGGTTGTTTTAGCTCCGCCGGCGATGTTATAACAATTCACGGCCGGAAGATTACGCCTGAAATTTTAAAAGACGCCGATGCTCTGCTTGTTCGCAGCATAACAAAGGTTAGGAGAGATTTGCTTGAGGGTACAAATGTAAAATTTGTGGGCACTGCGACAATCGGCTTTGAACACATTGATATTGATTATCTTGCGGGGGAAAATATCGGTTTTGCCTCAGCTCCCGGCTCAAATGCAAACTCAGTGGCTGAATATGTAGTTTCTGCACTTTTAAATCTGGCCGACAAATATAAATTTGATATTGCTGAAAAATCAATCGGTATTGTCGGTGTGGGCAATGTCGGGAGCAGGGTTGAAAAGAAGGCCAAGGCGCTGGGAATGAAGGTTGTTTTAAACGACCCGCCGCTAAAGAGACAATCGGGCGACGAAAAATATCGGCTGATTGAGGAAATTTTTGATTGCAGCATTGTAACGCTTCATGTTCCGCTCGTCTCTGAAGGAATAGATAAAACTTATCATCTGACTGATGAGAAGTTTTTTAAATCCTTGAAACCGGGAGCAATTTTTATCAACACCTCCCGCGGCAGGGCAGCCGATACGCCGGCTTTAAAAAAAGCTGTAACTGCCGGCAAAATAAAGGCTTGCGTTCTGGACGTCTGGGAAAATGAGCCGAATATCGATATTGAGCTTGTCAGTTTGGTTGATTTCGGCACCGCGCATATTGCGGGTTATTCCTATGACGGCAAAGTTGCCGGAATGATTATGATTTATGATGCGTTCTGCAAGTTTTTCGATATTGAGCCGAAGTTCCGCATCGAAGATTTTCTCCCCGCCCCGCAGATTGAGCGAATTATTATCGGCAAAGACGAAAAAAATCCGTTACTTTCAGCTGTGAATATGCTCTATGATATAAAAAAGGACGACCAGACGTTGAGACAGATAATTAAAGAACCTGCTGAAAAACGCGGGGCGTATTTTGATACTCTGCGGAGAAATTATCATACCCGCAGGGAATTTCAGAATACCGTTGTTTCCGTAAAGGATAAAAAACTCGAAAAGGTTCTTGTGGAACTCGGTTTTAAGCAGAAGTAATTTCAAAATGGCGAGAAGTAAAAATCCTGACATTTTAATCTGGCCGGGCGGGAAACTCGATTTTTCCGCCGGCTGTATTGTGATGGGTGTTCTGAATGTAACGCCCGATTCGTTCAGCGACGGCGGGGATTTTTTCGATACCGAAAAAGCCGTCGAACACAGTATAAAAATGGCTGAAGATGGGGCAGCCATAATCGATATCGGTGCAGAGTCCACGCGCTCCGGCTCAGAAGCGGTAACTGCCAAAGAACAGATAAAAAGAGCTGTGCCGATAATTGAAAAGCTCGCAGCGAAAATAAAAATTCCTATAAGCATCGACAGCAAAAATTATGAGGTTACAAAAGCCGCTCTTGATGCGGGCGCAGTGATAATAAATGATGTAACCGCGCTAAGCGATGAAAAAACAGCCGGATTGGCAGCAGAAAAAAGTGTGCCTGTGATACTAATGCACATGCAGGGCAGTCCCGGCACGATGCAAATTGAGCCGAAATATGAAAATGTCGTCGGTGAAGTGCTCAACTATTTGCTTCAAAGAGCCAGGGCTGCTCAAAAAGCAGGCATTGAGAAAGAAAAAATCTTTATTGACCCGGGCATAGGTTTTGGCAAGACACCGGAACATAATATAGAGCTTCTGCGCAGCATTGATGTTTTTGCGAGTAGCGGCTATAGAGTGCTTCTTGGCACGAGCAGAAAAGGTTTTATTGGTACTTTAACGGGCAAAAAGACGCCAAAGGAAAGAATATTCGGTACGGCTGCAACGGTTGCCTTGGCGGCGGCAGCGGGAGTTTCGATTGTGAGAGTTCATGATGTTGCAGCAATGGTTGATGTGGTGAAGGTTGCAAACAGATTACGGAGGAAAACTGAAGATTGAAATATTCTCCAATCACAGATATAATACGCCCCGGCTTATTCGACTTTGAAAAGGTTGAAAATGCGGCCAAGGGAACAATCATCTGGAAAAACTCGTTGGACCTCGGTGCCTGTTCGCAAACTTGAACCGGTTAAGGGCAAGGACGGTTTTTATCTTGGCATTGATGTGGGTTCAACGAGTTCTGATGTTGTTGTGCTTGATGGGCAGCAGCAAATTGTTTACAGCAGCTACAAGCGCACAAAAGGCAGGGGTGTTCAAACGCTTGTATCGCAATTCGAGGAGCTTTTTAATGTAATTAGTCAGGACAGGATAGAATTTGCCGCCGCTACAGGTTCAGCCTCGAGACTTATAGCATCGCTGCTTGAGATTCCTTATATCAATGAAGTCTCGGCTCAGGCCGTGGCGATTGCACAATTGTATCCGCATTTCAGCCAGGCAACGGTAATTGAAATGGGTGGCCAGGACAGCAAGCTGATTTTCTTGAAGACCGAAAACAGCCGGCTGACCCTGGCGGATTTTGCACTTAACAGTGTCTGCGCGGCAGGGACAGGTTCTTTTCTTGACCAGCAGGCACAACGGCTGGGTGTTGATATTGAGAATGAATTCGGGAAAATGGCACTTTCGGCAAAAAACATTCCAACCCTTGCCGGCAGATGTTCTGTCTTTGCCAAGAGCGATATGATTCATCTCCAGCAGCAGGCCACTCCCACTGAAGAAATAATCGCAGGGCTCTGTCTTGCGCTTGCCAGGAATTTAAAGAGCAATCTCGGCAGGGGCAGAGAATTTATAAAGCCGATAATTTTTACCGGCGGCGTAGCGGCCAATGCAGGGGTGGTTCGTGCAATCGAACAGGCACTCGAACTACAGACCGACCAGCTCATAGTTCCCAAAGAGCATTTCTTTACAGGAGCAATCGGGGCAATATTGGCGGCGCAAGCCGTAAATAAAAAAGACCGCAAATTAAAAATCGACGGCTTATATGAGTATCTTAATTCGCAGGCAGGAATTCTTGAAAATGCTCCGCGCAGGGAGGCTCTTTCAAAACCTTTTTTCACTGCGCCGCAGGGGAATATCTGCAGGCTGCCGGCGGACAGCAAAGAAAAAATTGAGGCTTATCTCGGCGTCGATGTCGGCAGTATAAGCACAAATGTCGTTGTTGCTGACAGTCAGAACAATGTTCTTGCAAAGGCTTATCTTATGACGGCAGGCAGGCCGCTTGAGGCGGTCAAAAGGGGCTTACAGATGGTCGCGGAAGAACTTTCCGGCCGGGTTGAAATAAAAGGCGCTGCAACGACAGGTTCGGGCAGGTATCTGACGGGAGATTTTATAGGTGCCGATATTGTGATAAACGAGATAACCGCTCAGGCAACCGGTGCTGTCATTGTTTGTCCTGTGGTTGATACAATCTTTGAAATCGGCGGGCAGGACAGCAAGTTCATCGCCCTTAAAGACGGCGTTGTTGTTGATTTTGAGATGAATCACGCATGTGCTGCGGGAACAGGCTCATTTCTTGAAGAGCAGGCGGAAAGGCTCGGCATAAGCATAAAAGATGAATTTGCCGCTCTTGCTTTTCAAAGTGCAGAGCCCATAAGGCTCGGCGAAAGATGCACCGTGTTTATGGAATCCGACCTGCTCGATTATCAGCAGCAGGGCGCCCAGACAAAGGACCTGGTTGCCGGTCTTGCCTATTCGATAGTAGCCAATTATCTCAATCGTGTCGTGGGCAGAAAAAAGCTTGGTGATAATATCTGTTTCCAGGGAGGAACAGCGTTCAACAAGGCTGTTTGGGCGGCATTTGAAAAAGTACTCGGCAAACCTGTTCGCGTGCCCGACCACCATGAAGTAACCGGAGCACTCGGCGCTGCTGCAATTGCCGCAGACTATATGAAAAAGCAAAGAGAGAAAAACGCGATTGTTTCAAGCAGGTTCAGAGGCTTTGAAAATCTTATTAAGATTGAATATGAGGTAGAGACCTTCGCCTGTGAACATTGCTCGAACAACTGTGAAATCAAAAAGGTCAGTTTACCCGGCTGTGAACCGTTATATTACGGTTCGCGATGCGACAGGTATAATGTATCAAAGGCGAAAAAACGTAAAAAAACCGCACCTGCTTTTGAATACCGCTCGCAAATACTGCGGCATTTTGCGCAGCTTGACGAACCGGCCGCCGGTTTACGTAAAGAGAAAATAGGCATACCGATGGCTCTTGTGAACTGGCAGTATCTGCCCTTGTTCAGTGTGTTTTTCAAAAGTCTGGGCTTTGACCCCTTTATAACTTCGCCGACCGGCAGGTTAACCGTGAAAAAAGGTATTGAATCAATTACAGCAGAGCCTTGTTTTCCGGTTAAAGTCGCTTTCGGACACATTGCAGAACTTATTGAGCAGGAAGTTGACTATATCTTTCTGCCGAGCATCGTAACTCTTGAAAACTCTTTTGAGCTGAACAGGACATCGAAGCTCTGTCCTTATGTTCAGTCTCTGCCGTATCAGGTAAAAGCGGCATTTGTCCACAAACTGGGCGCCAGCAAAATACTTTCACCTGTTATGCGGTTTGGCGACGGCCGAAAGGAACTGCTGAAGTGTTTTACGGGGCTCGCGGCACAGTTGAAAATAAAACCGGCTTTGGCGAAACGGGCGCTCCAAGAAGCCCTTACGGCGCAGAAGGCTTTTGAAAAGAGCCTTATTGAAAAAGGCGGTCAGATACTGTCTTCGACCCCAGATACAGGCAGGCTGTTTGTGCTTATCGGTCGGCCTTATAACGGTTGTGACCCTCAGATAAATCTGCGTCTTGCTGATAAGCTTGCCGAGCTGGGGGTTGATATGATACCAATGGATATGCTTTCTGTTACTGATGCACCAATCGGCGATGAAGATTTGCACAGCAGGATTTACTGGGGCTGGGGCCAAAGAATTTTGCGTACCGCTGAAATTATAAAAAGAGACAAGCGATTGTTCGCGGTATATCTGTCGAATTTCAGCTGCGGACCCGATTCTTTCCTGATGACGTTCTTCAGGGACATCATGGCAGATAAGCCCTGTCTGTTTCTTGAGTTGGATGAGCACTCTGCCGATGCGGGACTTGTTACAAGGCTTGAGGCTTTTCTCGACAGCCTCAAGTCTTACAAACCGAAGGAGATAACAAGGATTGAGACAGTCAAAACTGCACAGACAATCGGTAATCGTAAGATATTTATTCCTTATATGAGCGATTGTTCCTACGGAATGGCCGCGGCCATGAAGGCTCACGGCAGAGATGCGGAGGTTATGAAATGCGCCGATGAACAGGGGCTGCTTATCGGCAGAAGGTTTACAACCGGCAAGGAGTGCCTGCCCTGCACGATAACAACCGGCGACATGCTTGTTGTCGCGCAAAGAAAAGATTTTGACCCGGCAAAGAGCGCATTTTTTATGCCTTCCACTTCCGGACCGTGCAGACTTGGGCTGTACAACTGTCTGCAAAGGCTTGTGCTTGGCTATGCCGGTCTGGACGAAGCAATGATTGTTTCACCGAATCAGGACACAAGTTTTTATGAAGAGTTTGCCGGTTCGACGGACAAAGGACGTTCAAAATTCATGCTCGATGCGTGGATTGCGATGGTTGGCATTGACCTTATGGGCAAACTTCTTTTGAAGATGCGACCTTATGCAAAAGATAAAGAGGCTATTCGGCAGATTCACGATGAGAGTCTGGAGTTTTGGATAAAAGCAGCGGAAAACAGAGTTTCTTGGGGGCAGAGAAAGAAACTTATGGCCGACATTGCGAAGAAATTTTCTCAGATTGAGTTTGATTATACCGTTCGCAAACCCAGGATTGGTATAGTGGGCGAGATTTATGTCAGGAATCATCCATTCGCCAATAATAATACAATAAAACGGCTTGAAGAGCTTGGAGCGGCCTGCTCGCTTGCTTCGCTTGCGGAATGGATTTATTACACAAACTTTACAAGGCTTGCTGCGGCAAAAAGAAACGGCGAAATCAAAAACTATCTTGTTAATCTTATGACGGATTTTCTGGAGCACAGGATAGAAAAATCGCTTGCCTCGCCGCTTGAAAAAAGATTCGGGAAATTGACGGACTGTAAGATAACAGAGCTTCTGCACTGCAGCAGGCCGTATATGGATGATTCTTTCGAAGGCGAGGCAATTTTAAGCGTCGCCAAGACGGTTGAGTTTTTCCACGAAGGCTGCGCGGGTGTGGTGAATGTAATGCCTTTTAGCTGTATGCCTTCGACAATTGTCAGCAGCATAACGCCGCAGATAGCCGGAGACTGCGGAAATATGCCGATACTTAATGTGAGTTTTGACGGCTCTGAAGATGTGACCTTCGAGACCCGGCTTGAGGCATTTTTTGAGCAGTGCTGCAGAAGACAGGATTCAATATTAAGCGTGTCGGAAGTTCTGCAGAGGATATAGTAGTTTCAGGAAACAGCCTTTCGATTCTTTGCGCAGAACTGGCCCATAAGTTTCATAGCAGTATTAAGTTTTTCTTCTGAGCCGTCCATATTCGCATAAGCTTCGACAAGTTTAACAAGCTCAGGGTCTGCAGGTTTCAGGCCGAACTGGTGGGAGACGTTCAAAATTGCAGCATCCAGACCATACCGCATGGCCACCTCGGCGTATGCTCGTGCGACGCCGATTTTTCTGCCGGGCAGCTCGCGCACACAGTTGGTAATGCCGAGCGAGAAATGGCACTTCTTCAATTGCGGGTCAGTCTTTATCCGTTTGATTGCATTGAAGGTTCGGTAAGTGAAGCTGGGCACGCCCGGCTGCATCGGCAGGTCGATTGCCAGCGGAAATACGGTAGAATCAAAGAAAATTTCTTCGGGCTTAAAGCCGTATTTATTCACGGCGGCGTCGTAAATTGTTTTTGCCAGCCTGTAAAGGTCGTCAACACTGTCGGTAGTACTGGGGTCTGTTGCCTTTCCTTCGCTCAGGAGCAGACCGATGAGTTTGTAATCGAAATGTTTTTTAAGCGGCATCATTTTTTCAATCGTGTAGATTTTTATGGAGTTTATAAGCGGCGGTGCGATTTTTTCGCTGGTGTTATACCATTCCTTCAGGCCTGCAATCAGCACGTTATCGTCACCGCTGTCGATACAAACCGGCACGCTTTTGGCGTATTTGCGGATCAGTTTTACATATTCTTTTATCAGTTTTACGGCAAAAGCGGGGTCCGACTCTCCGAACTGGTCGATGTTGACTGCGATGTAATCGGCACCATCAGCAGCCTGTGATTCTATCAGGGCTTTTATATAATCAAGCTGCGGACCTGGCTCTTCGAAGGCCTTTTCGCCCAGGGCATGGAGGTGTTTCATAATCTGGCCTGTTTTCGGTATCGAAGCATGTACGAGTTCTCCTATGCCGATAAGTGCCCCTTTCTGCGTATGGTCTTTGCCAAAAAGGTAATTGAGTATCGAGGCGGTGTGCTCGAGTTCGGACTTTCTGGACTTGTTGATGATTTTTCTAAGTTTTTCAAGGCCTCCTTTTTGGGCTGCAGCAGCTTTGTAGATACGGTCGCCGATGCAGACTATGTCGAGGTTATTTCCGCATCTGCCGTCAGCAGTTGAGTCTCCGCAGGGTGCGTTGTCCATTCCCTTTTCGCATCCGCCGATTGTGCACAGACTGAAATTTTCAGGAAGATAGCAATCTCCGCATTCCTCACAGTCAAACAGGCAGTATTTGATTGCCTTTTCTGCTGTTGTAAAAGTTTTGTATACGAAACCTTTGCCTTTTTCTGCGCCGAGAAACTTCATTGTTTTTTTAAATGCGCCAAAGCCGGGATACTGCGGGTCAAGAATCGCAGCGTGCATAAAATTAAAGAAACACTGGTTGAGAGTCTTTTTAAATTTTGCACTTTTTGTTCTGTTGCCGGCATCGTCATACAGATAGAAAGCCTCTTTGGCGGGCCAGCAGAGATTGTCTTTGAACTGTTGCCAGTTGTCGCCGATTTCGGCAGCACGTTTGAGTATCTTTATAAACATTTCATAAGCAGGAACGCCTCCGACATCAACACCGGCGGCACCGATGGATTTATACATAGCAACCTGCTGGGCGGCCCGCTCGATGTGCTTCTCGACATTTTCACTGCAGACCTTTTCAAAAAGTTCGTCGCTGACGAAGCAGCCGGGCAGCTTTATATCGTGCATCAGTCTCGGAGCAGGCGTAATTGTGCTGAGAAGATAAACATTTCCAATGACAGGGATATCAAGTTTTTGCTGGGCAAGATATCGCATCAGTTCAATGCTTTTTTTCCAGTCCCACCCGACCTGGGTTATCAGGAACTTTGCGCCGGATACTATTTTTTTCTCCATTTTGAAATATTGCTGCATTTGAGACTCTTCGTTGTATTTGAATGGTGAAACGGCAGCGCCCGGGAAAAACCGCGGCACGGACTGAAGGGCCTCAGGCTTTGCCTTCATGATAGCATCGTTGTTTAAACTGGTAATCAAATTGAGCAGACCTATTGATTCCAGTTCAAAGACGCCTTTTGCTGCTGTGGGTTTGTCACCTGTCGGGGCAAAAATACTTTCAACGCCGGCGGATTTATGAGTATTTAAAAGACTTATAATGCCGTCTTTGTTCATGTCTTTGCAGCTTACATGGGGGATAAAATCCAGTTCGCCAAGCAGGTTGTTGCTTATTACAAAATGGTGAACGTCGGAAGGTTCGAGATTGGCTGCTCCGCCCGGACTCTGAGGGCAGGTTTGCCCGACAAAATCAAAGTCGGCAGGTATGTCTTTGCCGCCGTTTTCCCTGTGAGCCTGGAGGAATTTTTTAATGGGGTCATAACTGAAATTCGGTCCTCCGGCAAGTTCAGCAACAATGATAAATCTGCTTTTGTTTTTTAGGGCCTGACTTAATCTTTTTTTTGTGCCTGATTTCATCCACTGGTCCTTTATTTAGATTTTGATGCATATCAAAACGCCGACAAGGTCGGCACAAACTTACAGTAACGAAATTAACACCTGAGCTGGCGAAGGCTCATTTAATATAATAATTTCGGTATAAATAACCACTATAAATGTAAGGTCTTTTTTTGACACTATGTTATTGATGAGGACATTTATTTGCGAAAAGATAAGTCTTTAATTTTGTGGACAGGATGTTGATAACATTATTGTGGCGTTAAGATGAATACTTTGCGCAGAGCAGAGAAAATAATGAAATTGCATATGTCTTTTAGTGAAGCGGAACGGTTTTAAAATCAGGACCGATAATTGTTTCTGTAACTTATGTTTTAATATACACTTAAGAATGTGCCATTTAGTTAGCCCTCTTTGTCGGCATACCGATTAGTATGTTAATGAATTTAGCGAGGGTTTAAAGTTTGTCTAACCGTTAATTTTTAAAGGTTGCACGAAAAGGTGGATAACTCTTTTGGTTGGCAGGTATATAGCTTTTGCAGGATAAAAGACTTACAGCGGGCTTCTGCTTGTTTTTGTAATTTAGTCCTGGCAGTATTGTAAAATCTTTTGCTTAAGTTTTCTGCACACCTGGCCTGGATTTTCAGCCTTGCAGATACACGAAGAGACCGCGATTCTTCTTGCGCCGGTCTGCAGGACTTTTTCAATCGTTTCCGGATTGATGCCGCCGATTGCAACAGCTTCTACAGGTTTGTCTTTGAGAAACTGAATTGCCTTGGCTATATACTCAAGGCCGGCAACTTTAACCTGTTGTTTGGTATCTGTTGAAAAAACTGAACCTAACCCTACGTAGTGCGGCATCTGTTCGATTGCTTTTGTAAGTTCATCCATTGAATGTGTGCTTATTCCCATAATTAAAGGTCTGAGTTGACATTTGCGAACTTCCTCAAGCGGCAGGTCATCCTGCCCCAGGTGAACACCGTCAGCTTGTGCTGCGACAGCAATGTCCACCCTGTCGTTGATTATGCTTATTACGTTGTGATGTTTGCATAAATCAACAAGGCTTTTGGCCAGTGCAAGAAAGTCGGCGTCGGTTGTTTTTTTGGAGCGCAACTGCAGGCAATCGGCCCCATTTTCTGCCGCAGCCTTTGCGACAGCCAGCGCATCCGGACAGCTCTCAACAGTAATGATGCCATAAAGCCTTACTTTTCTGAATCTTAAGGCACTAAAGCCAAAAAGAACTATATCTTTTTCGAGCACATAACAGTCGTAGCGAAGCTGTTCAAATGTACCGGCTGTAGCTGCACCTATGGTTGCGGCAGCCTCAGCAAGAACTCTCAAGGCCTCGGTGGTTCTTGCAAAGCCGGCAGTGACGCAGTCTTCGAATCCGCCTCGTTTCATCTGGTTGGCAACGTCTATTCCGCAGCCGATGTCGTTTTCGGTATCACGAGCAGTAATAAGCCTTTGCATATCGAGTCTGCTGACTGCGGAGCTTAATTGATGTCTGAGCTGTTTACAGCGACTGCTGAGGGGTTCATTGTTCAGGGCGAATCTGCAGAATTCTTCCGCTATGCGCAGGCCTTCGCGTGCGCGATTGAAATTGGCATCTATAATCCTATAAATCGCTCGATTCATGGCGTTAGATTATAAGATACATGCAGGAAAATTAAAGCAGGAAAGTGTTTATGATATTTTGCGCAGAAAAAAGGAGCTGCCTCCTCCTGGCCAGCTCCAGAACCAAACGCAATCTATATTTAACAGGGTTCCTTTTTTAGGTTTTTTTAACCCTGGTTGCGTCCGCAGGGGGGCTTTCCTACTTCTCCTCCTCCGGATTTTCAGACAGCCCTCTCGGCAAAGTTAAAGTATTTGAAAATTGAGCAAAGTTTATGCCAGGGTTTTTCAGGACACAAGAAAGCCGGTTCAAATTGCTGCAAGATATGCATATTGAAAAAGTTAGCACTAAGCTGGTGGGGTAAAAATGCAGGGAAGGTATGTTAAAGTTTAGCAATGTGTTGTATTTTGGCAACATGAGGGGTGATAACAATACTGAAAAGTGATTTTTTATGGGCTCTAAAACCTTGCAGGACAGAAATATGATATGATGTTTAAAAAAAACAACAGTGATTTTATCCAGGCGCAGCCTTTTTAACGCTTGTCTCGAACGGCTCTGGGCTCCCTGTTATCGGTCTGGCACAGCCAGTTATCGAAAAGGCGCTGATATTTTTCTATGCTGTCGGGGTGCAGGTCGATAGACATTTCTCTTTGCCATTTGAGGACTTCCGAGATTAAGGGGACTTGGTTTTCGGGATTTTTTTCCAGAATGAACTCCCCTTCAGATTCGTCAGGGTCTTCTGCCAGGTCGAATTCGATGACCATTTTGTTTGTCGGGTCATAAATGAACTTATGCCAGCCGGTTATGAGGCCTGTCGGGCCGTTATTCATCCATGTCGAGAAGAATAGATTTCTGTCGGCTGTATCTGTCGCCAGTGCGTTTATACCGTCAAAGCCGGCTTTTGTGGTATCAAAACCCAGAAGACCGAGCAGCGTCGGTGTAACATCAATAATGCTGACAGGAAAATCGATTCTGACAGGTTTCTTAATCAATTTAGGTGATTTTATAAACCAGAATACCTTCAGGGCCTCGTCATAAGGAATTCTGGCATGGCCGTATCTGTCGTGCTGGCCGAAGGCTTCGCCATGGTCGCCGATAACGCAGAAAATAAGTTTTTCTCTGTCTGTTACCTGCGCCAGTCTTTCGTACAGGGCCGCCAGAGAAGAGTCGGTATATTCGATGAGTCTGCGGTATTTTTTTACGGGTTCGTCATTTTCTTTATCAGCAGCAGGTTCATACCAGGCTGGAAGTTCGTAAGGGTCGTGTGCTGCTGAACCGAGTATGGTTATCAGAAATGGCTGGTCAGATTGTTTAATCCATTCGCAGACCGGCTCAATTAGTGCAAATTCATCGGCGGCCAGATAGCCAAGATATGTGTTTGCATCGGGGATATCTTCACGTGCAAAGAATTTGTCGAAGCCGAGATTGTGCACAAGCCCCGGCCTCCCCTCAAAGGTGCCTGCCGCGGACTGGAAAAATGCCGTTCGGTACTGGCAGCAGTTTTTCAGGATGGTTACAATACTCTGATAAGGTTTGTTTTTCACAGCAGCTTCGATGTAATCCTGGCTGACCGACGGGTATCTGCCCGTGTGAATTGCAAACAAGGCCTTTGTAGTATGCGTGGCGATTGTGCGGCAGTTGGTGAACGCACCACAGGTGTCGGCAAGTTTCGCAAGGAATGGTGCGTTTGCGCCGTTTCTGTTAAGAAGGGTTGTTTGCCCCGGCGAGATGCCCTCGAGCACGACAATGATAAGGTTAAATTCTCCTGCGAACCTGTGATGTTGCGGGAGCAATTGTTTTTCTCCGGCCGATGGTATTTTTCTAATCTGCTCTGTTGCGGCCTTCTGTTGCTGATTTCGGCTGATGTTTACAAATATCGATTTGACGGCTTTGAACTGACTGTTGTATCGCAGCTCCGCAAAGGCTTTTGTTTCAATGTTTGCCTGCGAGACTTTTGTTGCGGCGGCAGAGGCGACAAGCAGGATGAGATATATAATCAATCTTATCTGTATATGTTTTTTGGTAAGTTTCGGCACAACAGGCCTTGTCAGGACATAGAAGAAAAACGCCAGAGCAACTGCGCTTGGCCCGAGAAGTGCGATAGCAGCAAGAGGCCTTGTTGCCAGGTGGTGACCTACTATCAGGAATCTGCTGAGAGGGTCGAAAAAGAGCGGCAGCAGGACGGCAGGCAGAACCTGTGTTCCTGTGGCGATGAGCCAGCCGGCATTGATTACGGACCATGTGCAGACAATGGCGGCGAAGATGAGCGCGCTTCTTACCGCCCAATTGCGCTGCCAGAAGAAGCATACAAGCACACAGAGCAGTTCGATGGCCGCAAGCACAACGACATCGGCGGCAATCCAGCCGGGGTACTGGCTGAGCCGGTTTATATGGATGGCCCAGTAGAATTTCGCCAGCAGCGCACATAAAAGTGCGCCGATAACAATAAGACTTACTGCCCTGGCGACAAGAAAACTGAAAAACCTCTTGGATATTGTGTCCGACTGTTCGTCCATAGGGACTGAATATACGTACCGGCCCAACAGATGGCAAGTTATATCATCTGTAACTTTATAAACCGGCGGGTAAACCCTCCCACCTTTACAAGTTGGGCTTTGGAAATTTCTCGCACTGCGGAGTTGTCCGACCATTTATCCGCAGGCTACACATGTGGTCTTCTGAAAAGGTGGGCGGGTAAAGCTATTTGACAAATGAACAGGCCGACGGCAGAATAAAATTGATGAACAGGTTGATAGTTTATGAAGAAAAAAATACTTCGTTATTTTAGCAGTTTTGTGGGCATTTGTTTGTTCATTTTTGCCCTGGTTGTCATCCATCACAGGCTCAAGGAGTACCATTTCAGTGATATTGCGGCGCAGGCACATCAAACTTCTTTTGTATTTTTGCTTTTGGCTGTTTTGCTGACAATTCTGGACTACTTCGTTTTGACGTTTTACGATGCATTGGCCCTTGTCTATATTCGTCATCCGTTGAAATACCCAAGAATCGCATTGGCCTCTTTTGTAGGATATGTTTTCAGCCATAATCTGACCATAGTAGGGGGCAGCACTGCCAGGTACCGGATTTACTCGGCTCTTGGAGTTTCGGCAGTCGAGGTTGCCGAACTGGTTATATTCTGCACTATTACATTCTGGCTGGGATTTTTAAGTCTTGCCGGTATTGTTTTTATTGTTTATCATCAGCAGGTTCCTGCGGCACTGCATATACCGCTTGTATTGGTCAGACCTTTGGGGTTTGTTTTTATTGCGGTTGTGACCGGATATATAGTTTATACCGGCCTCGGTAAAAAATCCCTGAAGTTCGGCGGCTGGGAACTGGCCAGGCCGAAAATGGCGATTTTGTTCGGGCAAATAATAATCGCCTGTGCGGATTGGCTTATTGCCTGCGGTGTTCTTTATGTGCTGTTGCCGACCGGAATCAAATTGGGTTATCCTCAGTTTGTCGGCATTTTTCTGCTGGCGCAGATAGCCGGACTTGCAAGTTATGTTCCGGGCGGTCTCGGCGTTTTTGAAACCGTAATCCTTCTGCTGCTTTCGCCTTTTGCCGAGCCTTCTGCCATCTTCGGCTCTCTTCTGCTTTATCGTCTGATTTATTACCTGATACCTTTTGGCTTTGCCGCCGGTTCTCTGGTGGTATATGAACTGGTTACAGGCAGAAAAGCATTAAGGATGGCTGGGGCTGTGTTTGGAAGATGGACCTCAATAGTTACGCCTCATTTTCTCGCTTTGACAAGTTTTATTGCCGGAATGATTCTTCTTTTTTCCGGAGCTCTGCCTGCCGTTAAAGGGCGAATGGTATTCCTCAGAGATGTACTGCCGCTTCCTGCGATTGAGTTTTCTCATTTTCTGGCCAGTATCGCCGGAGCGCTGTTATTACTGCTTGCGCGGGGTCTTCAGCGTCGGATAAACATAGCATATCACCTGACAATTATGCTGCTTGCTGCCGGTGTGGTTTTTTCTCTGCTGAAGGGTTTTGATTATGAGGAAGCCATAATTTTGTCCATAATACTGCTGGCGTTTCTGCCGTGTCGCAGGGAATTTTATCGTAAGGCTGCGATTTTTGCCCGTCGTTTCGAGCTGTCCTGGCTCGTGCTGGTTATTATCGTGATAATTTGTTCCATCTGGCTCGGCGTCTTTTCATACAGGCATGTTGAATATTCCAGCCAGCTCTGGTGGCGTTTTGCATTTCTCAGCGATGCGCCGCGATTTCTGCGTGCCACATCCGGCGTTGTTATCGTTGTTTTTTTGTATGCCGTTATGCAGCTGTTGCTGCCTTTTAAGCCGACGATAAAAACCTCTCAAGCGGATGAATTTCAGATTGTGCGGCAGATTGTAAATTCATCGCCTAAAACTTCTGCAAATCTCGCTCTGCTCGGCGATAAACAATTTTTGTTAAATGAGCGAAAAAATGCCTTTGTTATGTACGGCGTTGAAGGCAGAAGCTGGATATCAATGGGCGACCCTGTCGGGCCGGAGAATGAGTGGGGCGAACTTTTGTGGAAATTCAGGGAGCTTTGCGACTACCATGACGGCTGGCCTGTTTTTTATCAGATTGAAAATATCCACTTGGAGTTGTATCTCGATATAGGAATGTCTTTCCTGAAGCTGGGCGAGGAAGCTCGCGTCGATATGGAAAGTTTTTCGCTGGGCGGTTCTGAAAACAGAGATTTGCGACACGCCCACAACAAGTTTCAAAAAGAAGGATTTACATTTGAAATAGTGCCGCAACAGCAGGTTGGGCAAATTATTGACAAACTTGAAAATATTTCTGATTTATGGCTGAAAGAAAAAAACACGAAAGAAAAGAAATTTTCGCTCGGCTCTTTTAGCAGAGAATATATAAGTAATTTCCGAACAGCGGTAGTTCGCAAAAACGCGGATATTACGGCATTTGCCAATATCTGGGCAACCGAACAAAAGGAGGAGTTATCCATTGATTTGATGCGGCATCTGCCGGATTGCCCGAACGGCATTATGGATTATCTTTTTACCGAGCTGATGCTCTGGGGCAAAGAGCAGGGTTTCGAATGGTTTAATCTCGGCATGGCTCCTTTATCAGGTCTTACCGATAATGCCCTGGCTCCTCTGTGGCACAAGGTGGGAACATTTGTTTTCAGGCACGGCGAACACTTCTATAATTTTCAGGGGTTAAGACAATATAAAGAAAAGTTTAATCCTGTCTGGCAGCCTCGATATCTTGCCTGTCCGAAGGGGCTGATGCTGCCGAGGATACTGGCAAATCTGGCAGGTCTTATCTCAGGCGGAATCGTGGGAACAATCGCCAGATGATAGTCCGGACAATCAGATATCCAGGTCTTGTTCGATGTGAATTTTGACATTGCTGCTTCTGCCGTTGTTATCTTTATTGGTCTTTATGGCGCTTGTAAAAATTCTGATTGCATTAAAACAGCATATACAGCCCACTACGATAAAAATTGCGGCAGCGATGACGGCAAGGACTTCCTTGAGAATCCAGACGAGCGTGCCGAAGCCAATCAGTAAAAGCCCCACGACAAAAAGCCCTTTTGCATAGTTTTTCGAGAGCTGGTTGAACGAATTTGGATAAAATCTGAAAAACATAAAAATAGTTGTCCCGCACCTATTTGAATTCGTTTTTCGTTTATCGGTTGCGATGCTCGTTTCGTCTATCGTCATACGTCAAACGTAACCGTAACGAGCTTCGTAACCGCAACCGTTTAACGCAGCCTTGCGGTGCCGTACAAACAGGTGCGGGATTCCTTAATTTTTTAGTACATTCCACCGCCGTGCGGGGGCATTGGCGGCGTTTCTTTCTTTTCCGGTATTTCGCTGACGATCGCGTCGGTTGTCAGCAGCAATGAAGCAATAGAAGCGCCATTCTGCAGGGCGATGCGTTCAACCTTTGTCGGAACGATGACGCCGAACTCAATCATATTGCCGTACTCTTTTCTCAAAGCGTCATATCCAAAGTTGATGTCGTTGCTGTCCATAACCTTTTGAGCAACGATTGAACCATCCAGGCCTGCATTGATTGCAATCTGCTTAATTGGTGCCACGACAGCTCTTTTCACGATATCGATGCCGACCTTTTCATCGTCTTTGGCCTTTATCTTGTCCAGAGACTTCAGGACTCTGAGCATTGAGACACCCCCGCCGGGCAGGATGCCTTCCTCTACAGCCGCCCTGCATGCGTGCAGAGCGTCCTCGACGCGGGCCTTTTTCTCCTTCATTTCAGCTTCTGTTGCGGCACCGACGTTAATCTGCGCGACGCCTCCGCTGAGCTTGGCAAGTCTTTCCTGAAGTTTTTCAATGTCATAGTCGCTGGTTGATGTTTCGATTTCCTTCTTAATCTGCTCAATGCGGCCCTTAATAGCTTCGGTAGTCCCTGCACCTTCGATAATTGTCGTGTTTTCCTTGTCGATTGTGATTCGCTTGGCCTGGCCGAGCTGAGAAAGCTCGACGTTTTCAAGCTCGATACCCAAATCCTCAAAAACAGGCTCGCCGCCGGTCAGAACACCAATATCTGCCAGCATGGCCTTGCGTCTGTCGCCGAAGCCCGGAGCCTTCACTGCAGCACACTGCAGGACGCCGCGAAGTTTGTTGACCACCAGAGTTGCAAGCGCTTCACCTTCGACTTCTTCGGCGATAATCAGCAGAGGTCTGCCGGCTTTAGCGATTTTTTCAAGCAGCGGCACAAGCGATTTTACCGAGCTGATTTTCTTTTCATGAATGAGGATGTATGGTTTTTCAAGGATGCAGCTCATGTTTTCGTAGTTATTGATGAAGTGCGGGCTAACATACCCCTTATCGAACTGCATGCCTTCGACCAGTTCAACGGTGGTTTCAAGGCTCTGGCCTTCCTCGACGGTAATGACGCCGTCTTTGCCGACTTTTTCCATTGCCTTCGCCATGGTTTTGCCGATTTCCACATCCTGATTTGCCGAGCAGGTGGCGACCTGTTCGATTTGCTTTCCGGATTCGACATGTGTGCTCATCTTTTTAAGCTCTTCGACGATTTTTTTAACAGCCATGTCGATGCCGCGTTTTACCTGCATCGCGTTAGCGCCTGCGGTGATATTTTTAAGACCTTCCTCGAAGATAGCTTCAGCGAGGATTGTTGCGGTAGTTGTGCCGTCGCCTGCGACGCTGCTGGTTTTGCTGGCGACTTCCTTAACCATCTGAGCGCCCATATTTTCGTAGGAATCTTCCAGTTCGATTTCCTTTGCAACAGTAACGCCGTCTTTTGTGACGGTGGGTGAGCCGTATGATTTTTCAAGTATGACGTTTCTTCCGCAGGGGCCCAGCGTAACTTTTACCGCCCGAGCAAGTTTTTTTACGCCCTGTCGGATTGCCTCGCGGGCCTCGGTGTTAAAAGCAATTTTTTTTGCTGCCATTTTATAATCTCCTATTTCTCAAATCCCTTGATTTTAAATAATATATTATTCTTTCATGCCTTAGTGCCTTTGTGGCTTTCTACTTTTCGATAACTGCCATAATGTCTGACTCATCCATAATCAGATATTCTTTGCCGTCGAGCTTGACCTCTGTGCCGGCATAGCTTGTAAAGAGCACCTCATCGCCTTTCTTTACCTGCATTTTGCTTCTCGAGCCGTCATCGAGCAGTTTGCCGACGCCTGCGCTGATGACTTTGCCTCGCTGCGGCTTTTCCTTTGCAGAATCCGGCAGAACAATGCCGCCGGCCGTCTTGTTCTCGGCCTCGATGCGTTCAACAATCACTTTGTCAGCCAATGGTCTGATTTTCATTACCTTATCTCCTTTCAAGACAAAAAAACCTTATAATCTTAGTTTGTGTTCATTCTAACAATTTAATGCAAAAACGCTACTTCCATACTTTTTCAAAAAAAGTCTATGAAGCTGGCTTTGCAACAGCAGGATATTGACGGGTTTATTTATCACGCTGAATACATCCAGCTCAAGCGCTTCTGAGAGCAGCTTCTGCTCTGCGGTCTCGGCGATGAGAATACACGGCAGCAGCGGAAATCCTGAGCGCATTACTTTTATAATAGTTAGACCACCGGTTTCTGAGTCCATATCGACAATGGCGGTATGAATCCGTCTGTGCTGCAGGATATTCAAAGCCTGCTCGGCATTTTTTACCAGCAGAAGCTGGACGCCTTTTGAGCTGAATATCTGCCTGGCCGCCTCCGGCCAGGCCCAGCCGGCATCATTTATCAGTACATTTATATAGTCTATAACCATAATCTGCCCGCAAAAAATACAACATCGCAATAAGATGCAAATAATGTGCCACAGGTCAGAGAAGGGGGCTATAAATCATAAGTGTCTTTAAAATAAATAGTTATGAAAATATATCACATACCGGCTATCTTTGTATTATCTGCATATCTGCCCTGCTACTGCCAGCCTGACAGCTAATCGTTGTGCCTTGAATTATAGAATACCGGCGTAAAAAATAAATGAATAAGTTAATAATATAAAGAATTTTCTTAATTTTATTCATTTTCTACTTGATATTATTCATTTTAGGGTTAATATTAGTAATTACATATTAGCGCTTTATACAGGTTTTTCGGGATATGGTTTTTTAAGCCTGAAAACAAATTTCGATATGAATAAGAACCTCAAAAAAGTCTTGTTATTTATCGGTTTGACCTTCTTTTTTAGCTGGTCGATGGCAATTTTATTTTTTGCTCTCGGGGGCAAGTGGAATACCCCTGCTTCGCTTACAATGGCTGTTATCTATATGTTTATCCCGATGGTCGTAGCCATTATCGTCCAGAAGTTTATTTACAAAGAACGTATAAAGGAACCTTTAGGCATTTCTTTTAAATTGAACCGTTGGTTTTTGATTGCCTGGCTGCTTCCTCCTGTTATTGCTTTTGCCTCGTTAGGAGTTAGTTTACTTTTCCCTGACATCCAGTATTCCTCCGGAATGGAAGGCCTGCTTGAGAGATTTGAGTCTGTACTTACTGTGGAACAATTGCAGCGGATAAAAAACCAGGTTGCTAATTCCTCATCTATGTATCTGGTCTGGGTCGGCTTATTGCAGGGACTTATTGCTGGGATTAGCGTAAATGCAGTTGCCGGCTTTGGCGAGGAATTAGGCTGGAGAGGGTTTCTTCAAAGGGAACTTGGCTTTCTGGGATTCTGGAAATCGTCGGCGATTATCGGTATTATCTGGGGGGTATGGCATGCCCCAATTATCCTCGCCGGGCATAATTATCCCCAGCATCCTTTCGCCGGTGTATTTATGATGGTGTTTTTCGCATTGTTGCTTTCGCCTATATTCAGCTATATCCGGCTCAAGGCAAATTCTGTCATTGCCGCTGCTGTTATCCACGGCTCACTCAATGCGACGGCTGGTTTGCCTTTGATGCTTATTAAGGGAGGCAACGATATAACTGTTGGTGTTACCGGATTGGCCGGATTCATTGTTCTTATTGTTGTGAATATAAGCTTATTGCTGTTTGATAGGATGCTGGCTAAAGAATCTGTTATGTTTAAAACTTCTGATAGTTGGAAGTTCTTAATGAAATAGATAATATATATTGGTTTTTTCTTAAAGTCGGGTTCTATTGAAAAACTGAAAGCATGGTTTCCAAATAGAAAGGTCAGAGTTATGAAAAATTTACCTTCTATATGCCCAGCGTGCCAGAGTCAGTTGAAAATCAAAGAGTTATTGTGTGAAAAATGCAGTACCGAAATAGGAGGATTGTTTGAACTACCGTCTCTGGCAAGGTTATCTGTTGAAGACCAGGAGTTTACTTTACAATTTGTCAAATGCAGCGGGTCATTGAAAGAGATGGCTCGACTGCTAAAGATGAGCTATCCGACTGTACGAAATCAGCTTGACAATATCATTGAACAAATCAAGGTTTTAGAAGACCAAAAGCAGGATATTTGAAAGGAATAATAATGGTTGATGTAGAACCCGAAAGAAACAATAAACAGAAAAGAATATTGAGGCAATGGTTATTCAATCCGTTTCAGTTTATTGCCGGCAGTGGCGCCTTGTTAGTGGGCTTGGCAGTTATTTTGGTAACCGCATTTTTAGGCTCGCTGAGCAATACGCATTTTGACGGCGTGTTGGATGTCCACACCGGCAGAGCTGCGCCGTTATGGTTCTTTTTAACCGAGGTGTTAATTGACTGGCTCTGTCTTTCCGTAGTGCTGCTGATTGCCGCCCTTTTCGTATCACGGTCATCTTTCAGAATAGTCGATGTTTTTGGCACCCAGGCCTTAGCGAGAGCTCCTCATCTTCTAAGTGTTCTGGCCGTGCTGCCCAAAGGCTCTAACAGATTTGCCGAATATCTATTATCCAAAATTACGCAACAGGCACCGACAACCACAATCAAAAGTACTGATATATTGTTTTTTGTAGCAGGGACTATTGTCATGCTTTTGATGATTATCTGGATGGTGGTCTTGATGTACCGCGCCTATGCCATATCGTGCAATGTCAAGGGCGGCAAGGCTGTCAGCAGTTTCATTGCCGGCTTGATTATTGCAGAGATTCTGTCCAAGTTAGCCATTTGGCAGTTGGCTCTGCGAACAGGCCTGCTCCCATCTTAACATTGATAATTATCTCTGAACGGTTATAATCCCCGGTGTTTGTATTCTCGTTATTTTTTAAGGTTGCATAAGAGAATATGGAGCTACTACAGCGATACACAAAAGCCAAGCAACTGCTGAACAAGTATAACCAAGGTCATCTCCTGACATTTTGGTCTGAATTAAACGAAAGAGAGCGGCACAATCTACTGGTTCAGATTGAACAGCTTGAATTTGACCGAATCGAGGAAAAAATCAGTCGATATGTCAAAAATCCTGCCTCTTCGGGATTGTCAAAAGATTTTTCTGCGGCCCCTGCGTATCCTGCCTTGCCGCAAACCGCCCAGCAGAAGGAGAAATACAGAAGGGCAAAACAACTCGGCATAGAGCTGATATCAAACGGCAAGGTTGCTGCCTTTGTTGTTGCCGGCGGTCAGGGTACAAGACTTGGTTTCGACGGACCAAAGGGAGATTTTGCAATCAGCCCTGTCAAAAACAAAACGCTGTTTCGACTCTTTGCAGAAACTATAAAGGCGGCGGGCATAAAATATAATTTTCAGCCGAGATGGTATATAATGACAAGCCCCCCCAATCACACGCAGACGCTGGAGATTTTCAGACAGAATAATTTTTACGGTCTTGAGCCCCAGAGCGTGTTCATCTTTCAGCAGGGCACCGAAGTAAATTTCTCGACAGATGGGAAAATTTTACTGGCCGAAAAAGATGCTCTGTCGGCATCTCCCGACGGCCATGGCGGCAGTCTGAAGGCTCTTTATAAAAGTGGTGCCGCTATCGATATGAAGGGCCGCGGCATTGAATACATCAGCTATTTCCAGGTTGATAACCCATTAATTAATATTTTTGACCCGCTCTTTGTCGGCCTGCACGTAATGGATAAAACTGAAATGTCGTCGAAGGCCCTTGTGAAAGCAAGTCCCTTTGAGAAAATCGGCAATTTCTGCCTGGTTGGTGGAAAAATCAGGGTGATTGAGTACAGCGATCTGCCTGATGAGCTTGTGGAAAAGAAAAATCCTGATGGTTCATTTGTTTTTTCGCTCGGCAGTATTGCGATTCATGTAATCAGCCGCGTCTTTGTTGAGCAGCTTAATGTAAAAGGTTTTGCTCTTGGCTATCATAGAGCAGTCAAAAAAATACCTTATGTTGATTTGCAGACGGGTGAAAAAATAGAGCCTCAAGAACCCAACGGCATTAAGCTTGAGACATTTGTGTTTGACGCTTTGTCTCTTGCTAAAGCTTCGGTTATTCTCGAGACAATCCGCAGCGAGGAATTTGCGCCGGTGAAAAATGCCGTCGGCACCGACAGCCCGCAGGTTGCGAGAAAGATGATGATTGCACGTGCGGCATCGTGGCTGGCGCAGGCAGGTATAAAAACCCCCACAAAACCTGATGGCTCAATAGACTGCAGAATTGAAGTTGCACCGTCTTTTGCACTGTGCAAAGAGGATGTATCAGAAAAGAAAGATAGAATCCCTCCAATTAAATCGGGCGATACGACCTGTCTGGAGTAAGCAATCCGACATCAGATCAATCAACCTCTGCCTTGATTCGGTTGTTAGCAATTTTTCAATGTTGCTGTTGTTCTTGCAGGTGCTCTTTTAGCCATTCAAGCTCTTGTTGTTTCTGCTGTGCTGCGAGGGTTTGCTCGAACTGCTTTTTGTTTGTCCATTCAACCTTGCCGTTTAACCGCAGCACGATACTGCCGGCCTTTACGAATCCTTTATAGTTTTTTTCTGAATAGGCAAGAATTATCTCGTTGGGTTCTGAACCGAATTCTATCCAGGGTGCCCTGTAATGAAAGTCGAAAAGTCTTACCGCGCCAATTTTATCTATGTATTGTTTTACGTAATATTCCGGCGGCAATGAGCCGTAGGTTTTTCGGTATTGCAGGATTTCTGCACCGAGCAGTTCCATTGCACGCATAGCCTCGGAGCGATTAATTACGTTTTTGATGTTTGCAAAGCCGGCTACCATCGCCACGGTGAAGGTGATAACGACAACAATGTTGGCAACAAGTTTTTTCTGCCGGACATTCAACGAAATTCTAATCCTTCAAGCCCTTTTGGAATCGCCTTCTAAAGGCTGTTTTTCCGGTCCTTTATTTTATAAAAGCTCTGTTGTCTTTTATACTGATTTTTTCCTGTGAAAATAATCTTATCGCCTCAGGGTATGCGATGCATTCCTGCTCAAAGACCCTTGCAGCGAGGGTGTCAGGGTCGTCATTTTCCCTGACAGGACAGCAGCGCTGAATGATAATCGGTCCTTTGTCATATTCATTTGTGCAGAAGTGTACCGTGCAGCCGCTGATTTTACAACCGGCCTTCAAAACAGCCTCGTGCACGTGATGTCCCCACATGCCCTGTCCGCCGAATGAAGGCAGAAGAGCAGGGTGAATGTTCATTACGCGGTTTTCGAGTTCAGCCGGGATTTTCCACAGGCACAGCCATCCTGCCTGGATAACGAGGTCGACCCTTGCAGCAAGAAGGGTTTTTCTTATCTGCTGGCTGAAGCTGTCGATATCAGGAAAAGCTTTTTTTCTTATTATTTCTACCGGCAGTTTCGCTGCCCTTGCCTTTTCGACTCCTGCCGTCTCCGACTTTGAGGAAATGACTACGGCTATTTCGGCGTCGAGCTGTTTTTGCTTTATCTGCTCGAGGATGTTTATCATGGTTCTTCCTGAGCCGCTGATAAGAATCCCCAAGCGCAAATGTTTTGTCTTTCCCGTTGCGACGCGGTCGCACCGCGGCGAATCGCTTTTTTGTTCGATGTCGCCTGTAGTGTCGATAGCGCGGTTTACCAGTTTGTCGGCAAGTTTATTTTCTGTTCTCGGGATATAGCTTATCTGCCAGCTCTGGAACTCTGAAAGGATATCAAGACACTGTTTGAAAAGCTGTCTTATGCTGTCGTTTTTGACCTTGTAATCGCCGTTAAGCTGTTTTACCATCAGCTCACTGTCGCTGAAAATTTTCAGGGCCTCTGCGCCGAGGGATTTTGCCTTTTGGAGAGCGCAGGCAAGCGCGGTGTATTCAGCGATGTTATTTGTGGCGATGGGCAGAAATTTTGCCTGTGCACAGAGTTGCTTCCCATCCTGGTCGATGATAACAAAGGCCCCGGCGGCAGGGCCGGGATTTCCTCTGCTTCCGCCATCAGTGTAAATGGTTATTGTCTGGGCCAAACTATCGGTTCTCCGCCTCTTTCAGGTACAAAATGCGGGTACAGTTTGGACATCTGATGATTTCATCACGGCTCAGGAGGGTATTTGCGGTCTCGGTGGTCAGGCTCATAAAACATCCGCCGCAGGTGTAAACTCCGCTCCTGTTATCGTGTATTTCAATTTCCGCAAGGGCTTCCCCATCGTATGTTTCTGCAACTCTTTTGAAGGTTTCGAGGGTTTCGGTGCTGACTTCAGAAGCGGCCCGTTGCCACTGTTGTTCGATCTCGGCGATTTCAGCCTCGTATTTCTTTGCCAGCTCTTCAGCCTGTTTTCGGATTTCGTTAAGTTGGTTTTTTCCCTGCTCAATCTGCTGGATTATCTGGTCACATTGCTGCTGGTCAGCGTCGATGTTTTTCATTAGTTCCAGTGTTTGCGACTCGGTTTTGCTGCTGTCGGCCTTTGTCGTATTAAGCGCTGTCAGTATTGCGGCATATTCTTTGTTGCTTTTTGCATTGTTCAGTGCCGCTCGGTACTTTACGAGGGTTTGGTCTGCGTCTTTTAGCTCGAGTTCGAGCCTGTCAGC
>Ga0315291_10000345_pt1 | contig 60556 bp, 40 predicted proteins | sample YL17G12_20_MG_FD_203070 | JGI IMG/M metagenome (GOLD analysis project Ga0315291, IMG submission 203070) | Sediment microbial communities from Yellowstone Lake, YNP, Wyoming, USA - YL17G12_20 | ecosystem: Environmental > Aquatic > Freshwater > Lake > Sediment | place: USA: Wyoming | collected... | reverse complement strand
ATCATCAACGAGATTGACAAAAGAGCGGTGCGCGACAAAGAAGGGGTGCATATTGCTTTTCCCTTCGATATCCCCGGCGGGCAGCTGCGGTACGATGTCGCCAACGGGATCGTGCGTCCAGAACACGATCAGCTACCTGGTGCCTGCAAGAATTTCTTCTCCGTCCAAAGTTGGGTGGATGTCTCGAGCGATTCCTTCGGCGTGACGTGGGCCACGGTCGATGCTCCGCTGATTGAAATTGGTGCGGTCACTGCTGAACTGCCGTGGATGAAGACGATTGATCCCTCTTCCACCTTCTACTCCTATGTGATGAACAACTACTGGCACACCAACTACAAGGCCGATCAGGAAGGGCTTGTCGTGTTTCGCTACTCCGTGCAGCCCCATGAAGCGTTCCGACCAGATGTAGCTGCCCGGTTTGGGGTGGAGCGTCGACAACCGTTGATAGCGGTCCTGGCTGATCCGACGAAGCCGCCGGTGAAGTCGTTGCTGCAAGTCAGTTCTTCCAGCGTCCTCGTCTCGTCGCTCAAAGCGATAGAAGGTGGGAAGGCCTTGTTGCTCTATCTGTACAATCCGATGAGTTCAGACCAAAGCGTCCGATTGGAGTGGAACAAGAAGATTTCTGTGGCGATGTACCGAAGCGACCCTTTCGCGCGGGCTGGTGATCGGCTGAGCGATCAGCTCGAAATTCCTGGTTGGGGGAGCGCGTACCTTCGCGCGGAGAGAAAATAGGGAGAATTTTCTGAAGGTTTCCGGAGATAGGTCACACAGGGTCCGCCGAGTCGGAGTTCAAAACGACCTCCTCCTTTTTTTCCCGGAGAAGGTCTAGCAGCTCTTTTCGCCTCTCGTGGACCAATCAGGCGCAAGCAAGTTTTCAAGTTCGTCAGCATTCACCATGTTCCAGTGGAATTCTCCCCACCACCGGGCGCATCGGTTCGCATCGAGAGGTATTCCGACCACCGGCACGTTGAACTTCAGGCACAATCTCATCCCGCGAACCAGCTCCGGGATGCACGCAATTCCCAAGACACCCAGACTGTTCTCTTCCGTTTTCAATCGCTTGAAGAGCGCTCGAAGGTTTGCCGTCATCCAGATGTAAGGTTTCACGCCGTGACGTCTAAGCAACTTGGTGGTGCGATTCACATTGCAGTCGACTGAACATCCTTTGCAGACGTAGTCGAGGTCCCTCTGTGCAGCGCGGCAATCTGCCGTGAGATCACGCAGGCAATGCGGCAGGAAGGCGAGCTTCCTCGCGCATCCGTGAAACTTCTCGCGATAGAGTCTGTTCACCAATTCGATTTCGAGCATATAGAGATGGTACTGCTCCTCGGACGTCGCCAACGTGCGATCCCACCGCTTAAATGTTGACAGCCCTCGCAAGTGAGATGCCACGCTTGAGGTATACAGCGCAAGTTCGTTTCTGAGCGTCTTGATCAGGAAACGGTCCAGCGAGTGATCAGTCTCATCGCGTGCTATTCTTCTCAGTCGTAGCCTGCTCCGGCTCAGAGTCTGTATCTTCGTAAGAAGCAGACGAATATCTGGAATCTGCTTCAGGAGCATGTTGGCCAGTTCTGTGACTTTGTCGTAGTATCCGTCGGAATTCGGCGCGCTTCCGTGCAGCGAATACGTCTTGCCTTGAAGAGGGATCGTGGTTGTTGCTTGCTGGGTCATGAACGAGATGGTTTCGTGTCTCGGTCCCACGCACACCGAAGAGCGTGGCACCTTACATTTCTTCACCTGTCGGTCGGCCAGACTGGCCGACCTACGATGACTAGTCGGGCTCTAACCCCGTCAGCTTAGCGCTGACCTGCCACAGGCGCCGGGCCACCTCGGCATCGTACGAAATCTTTGAGGACCGAATTTCTTTCTTGTCGAGGAAATATTTCCCCGTCACGCCTTCCACGTCCGCGGAACTCGCCAGCCAGATAACAGTCTCAGCGCCTTTCTCAGGAGAACGTAAGAGGAACCCAAAGTTTTTGAAAAAGAAGCCCGAAAGACCGGTCAGTTCTTTGCCGAAGTTTGTCCTCACTCCTCCCGGGTGCATGGTGTTGACGGTTACAGTCGTGCCTTTGAGTCGTCGGGCAAGCTCGTATGTGAACAAGATATTGGCGAGCTTCGACTGGGCGTACGATAACATAGGATTGAACTTCTTCTCCAATCCCAGGTCATCAAAGAATATCCGACTGAACCGATGTGCCTGCGTCGACACGTTGACAATTCTTGCAGCAGGAGACGCCTTCAACTGATCAAGCAAAAGACTGGTGAGGAGGAAATACCCCAGGTGGTTGACAGCAAACGTGCTCTCGATTCCATCAACGGTCACCGTCCGTGTAGGATGGATCCCACCGGCATTGTTCACCAGTGTATCGATCTTCGGATAGCGAGAATTGATCTCATCCCCCAGCTTTCGCATTTCTCTTTGGGATGAGAGATCCGCAATGAGCAGGCAAACGTTCTCGTTCTTGGTTTTTTCCTTGATCTCGCTCAGTGCTGTCTCGCCTCTTTGTTCATTCCTGCAAACCATCAAAACCGTCGCTCCTTTTTCTGAAAGAGCTTGAGCAGTCGCCTTTCCTATTCCTGAGTTAGCACCTGTTACGATGCAAATCTTATCTTTCATCAATCTGAACAGATATCATTTGTTGATTAACTGGTTTTTGTTGCCTAATATAGCGGCACACTTTGACTAATACAACAGCCGTCGAGAACTGCCCGTCGCGATCTTGTCACACTCAACGACCGGTTCTCACAACTCCTTCCCATAAACTCAAGAGATCATGCCTATGAGGTACCTCGCAGCAATTCTCATCGCCTGGCTGTCCGTCGCCCAGACACAAGAGATGCGCACCAGGGATTATGTGCAAGAATCGACGGATGCTCGCGACACCCGTATGAGTTGGTGGCGCGACGCGCGCTTCGGCCTGTTCATTCATTGGGGATTGTATTCTCTACCTGCGGGGGAATGGAAGGGGAGCACCAACCACGCAGAATGGATCCGCACGACCGCACAGGTTCCCCTGGAGGAATATGACAAGTTTGTAAGCCGATTCAATCCCATCAAGTTCAATGCGGATGAATGGGTTCGTATGGCCAAAGACGCGGGCATGAAGTACATCGTGATCACCTCGAAACACCATGACGGTTTCTGTCTGTTCGACTCCAAGCACACCGATTTTGACATCATGTCTACCCCCTTCAAGCGGGACATCTTGAGAGAGCTGGCAGATGCTTGTCACAAAGAAGGCCTCAAGATCTGTTGGTACCATTCCATCATGGACTGGCACCACCCCGACTACCTGCCGCGCCGCGACTGGGAGAAAGACCGATCAGCTCAAGGGGCTGATTTCGACCGGTACGTTGAGCATATGAAGAATCAACTCAAGGAGCTCCTCACGAACTACGGTGAGATCGGCGTGCTGTGGTTTGACGGTGAGTGGGAGGCGACATGGAACAGCAAATACGGCAGAGATCTCTACAACTATGTGAGGAGCCTGCAGCCGACAATCATCATCAACAATCGCGTGGGAGCGGGTCGATCAGGGATGGAAGGATTCACCAAAGGAGGAGAATTCGCCGGGGACTTCGGCACACCAGAGCAGGAGATCCCTGCGACGGGACTCCCGGGAGTCAACTGGGAAACCTGCATGACGATGAACGATCATTGGGGATACAACAAGCACGATAATAATTGGAAATCGACCGAGGACCTGATCCGCAAGCTTGCGGACATCGCTTCCAAGGGCGGCAACTTCCTCTTGAATGTTGGTCCTACGTCAGAAGGGCTGTTCCCACAAGCCAGCGTCGATCGTCTTCGCGAAATTGGCCAGTGGATGAAGGTCAATGGCGAATCGATCTACGGTACCACCGCGAGTCCGTTTGAGAGTCTTGAGTGGGGCCGGTGCACACAGAAGCCCATCGATGGTGGGACACGCCTCTACCTCCACGTGTTCAATTGGCCCACGAACAGAACGCTGGTTGTGCCGGGTATTCTCAACGAGCCGATGCGCGCGTTCTTGCTCTCCGACCCGCATAAGGATTCTCTCGATGTCGGCCGGCACGAGGATGCCATGATCATTGGTGTGCCGGCGAATGCACCCAACGCGCATAACAGTGTTATTGTGCTGGATGTCGCTGGCAAGATTGACGTTACGAGCCCTCCAAAGATCTCTGCCGAGTTCGATGTTTTCGTGGACACGCTTGACGTATCGGTGAAATCGGACCGAGAGCAAGTTGACATTCGATACACGCTCGATGGCAGCGTTCCTTCCGCCCATTCGAATCTCGTGAAGGGGGCCATCCGACTGAATGAGACGACAGTTGTCTCGGCGCGGTGTTTCCGCGGCGAAAAGCCGGTGAGCGGAGCGGTGTCTGCGAAGTTCTCCAAAGTTGTTCCACGACCTGCCGTACAGATTGAAGGCTTGAGCGGCGGAATTTCATACGCCTACTTTGAAGGAGACTGGGATAGTCTGCCTGATTTCGGCAAACTCACTCCTGTCAAGAAAAACAATCTGGCGAACTTCGATTTCTCTCCGAGAAACCAAGTCGAGCATTTCGGATTTCAGTACATCGGATTCATTCGAATCCTTGCAGGTGGCGTTTACGCGTTCTTTACCGATTCCGACGATGGCAGTCGTCTCTACATCGGTGAGACGATGGTGGTCGACAACGATGGTCTTCACGGCATGAAGGAGAAACGGGGTGTCATTGCGCTCGCAGCGGGACTGCATCCGATTAGAGTGGACTACTTTGAGAAGACGGGCGGAGACGATCTGAAACTCTACATCGAAGGTCCGAAGATTGAGAAGCAGCTCATTCCCGACGCAATACTTTTCCGCGGCAAGTGACTCTCTGGTTCAGTGTCAACGGATGCTCGCGAGAAGGCTGTTTCTCATTGTCGGATTCCCCCATAGGCTTCGTCTTAATTTCGAGTCATGAACAAGCCATATCTGTTTTCATTGCTCATCATTTTCGCGTTCACTGTGGCGAACGCTTTTCCATCCGCTAAATCCTTGAAGTCACCGAAGCCTCCTGCTTTCAGCATCATTCCCAAACCTGCAAAGCTCATTCAAGGCGAAGGGAGTTTTGCGCTCTCGCCGGCGACGAAAATTGTGTACGAGGCCAATCAGCAGGAACAGAAGACGGTCGTCGCATACTTCGTTCGGCAAATGGAGAAAGCGACCGGATACAGACTTGAGGCGCGTGAAACGGTGGAGCTCCCGAAAACGAATTTCATCAGTCTGCTTTCCATCAATGACAAGGAGCTTGGGCTCGAGGGTTATCGCGTTGCTGTGGAGCAGAAAGACATCCGTGTCAGTGCAAATGCAGGTGCGGGGTTCTTTTATGCTGTGCAGACTCTGCTGCAGCTCTTGCCTCCAGAAGCGTTTGGCACGAAGGCGCTGCAGCGTATCGAGTGGAAAATACCGTGCGTCTCGATCGAAGACTCCCCTCGATTCCCCTGGCGAGGAATGCATCTGGATGTCAGCCGGCATTTCTTTTCGAAGGACTTCATCAAGACCTATATCGATATGCTCGCGATGCATAAGATGAATGTCTTTCACTGGCACCTCACCGATGACCAGGGATGGAGGATTGAGATCAAAAAGTACCCTAAGCTTACCGACGTTGCGGCGTGGCGAGTTGATCGAGAGCATCAGCAGTGGAGCTATCGCGATCCGCAAGGCGTGGGTGAGAAAGCAACGTACGGTGGATTCTATACGCAGGATGAGGTAAGGGAAATTGTCAAGTACGCCGCTGAGAAGAACATCACGGTCGTTCCTGAGATCGAGATGCCTGCGCACACGACGGCACTCCTCGTCGCGTACCCACAGTATTCGTGCACAGGAGGGCCATTCGCCGTACCCCCGGGAGGAGTCTGGCCCATTACGGATATCTTCTGCGCAGGAAAGGACAGCACGTTTTCATTCCTCGAAGATGTCCTGACGGAAGTGATGGATCTCTTCCCAAGCACATTCATTCATATTGGTGGCGACGAGGCCGATAAGAAAGAGTGGAGGGTCTGTCCCCAATGCCAGGCTCGCATTAAGAATGAGCGCCTGAAGGACGAATCGGATCTCCAGAGCTACTTCGTCAAGCGGATCGAGAGGTTTCTCAATTCACGAAATCGTCGGCTCATAGGGTGGGATGAGATCCTGGAGGGAGGGATTGCGCCGAACGCCGCGGTGATGTCATGGCGAGGGACGGAAGGCGGCATCGCCGCAGCCCGAGAAGGACACGATGCCGTGATGACACCGGCTTCGCACTGCTACTTCAACAGCTATCAGGGAAAGGAAGAGCTTGAACCGCTTGCCGGAGGAGGCTATCTACCTCTCCGCACGGTCTACGCATACGAACCGGTGCCTGATGAGCTCACGCCCGACGAAGCCCAACGCATCCTCGGAGCGCAGGGGTGCGTCTGGACCGAATTCATCATGACGCCTGAGCAGGTGCAGTATATGACGCTTCCTCGCCTGGCAGCGTTGGCAGAGGCCGTTTGGTCACCGAAAGAGGTACGCAACTGGACAGATTTTGCTGCTCGCGTTGAGCGTCAGATGAAGCGCTACGAAGCTGCCGGATACACGTATGCAAGAAGCGCCTATCTCGTTTCGATTTCGACGTCCGTCGACTCAATCAAGAAGTGGCTCAATGTCGCGATGACCACCGAAGTAAGCGATCAAACAATCTACTACACGGTCGACGGGAAGGACCCAACGCCTTCTTCCCGACGGTACGTGAGGCCCATCGGCATCGAGAAGACATCGACAATCAGGGCGGGCGCATTTCGTGGCGGCAAGTTGCTTGGTAAGGTCAGCGAGCAGAAGGTCTATCTGCACAAGGCATCGTTCAAACCGGTGCGGCTGAAGGACCCGTACGAGAAGTACACGGGCGGCGGCGAATACGGATTGACCAACGGGCTGCGCGGTTCCACGTCGTTCGACGATGGTAACTGGCAGGGATATCACCAGGTTGACCTCGATGCAACTGTCGACCTCGGGAAGGTGAACTCATTGTCGAGGATTGCGACAAGCTTTCTCGAGAAGACCATATCTTGGATCTTCTTCCCGACATCGGTGGAGTTTTCTGTGTCTGATGACGGAGTGAGATTTGTTCCTGTCGCCAAATTTGAAGAGCCGGTTCCAACCGCGCATCGACCGCCTGCGATCAAAGAGTTTTCCCAGAAGCTTTCAAAAGCGAAAGCGCGATATGTTCGGATCCAGGCAAGAAATGTTGGCATTTGTCCGGATTGGCACTTGGGAAAAGGGGACAAGGCGTGGTTGTTTGTTGATGAGATCATTGTTGAGTAACGGTATCGACTCCTCTTGAATTTCCCTGAAATTGGCAAATCATGGTAGAGGGCAGAAAAAAAGTCTTTGTCACTGGTTGTTTCGATATGCTCCACAGTGGGCACATCGCATTCCTCGAAGAAGCAACGGCGCATGGTGACGTCTACGTAGGCATTGGATCAGACGAAACCGTCAGACGGCTGAAAGGGCGTTATCCAATTTACAACCAGGACGAGAGGAAGTACATGCTCGAGGCGCTGCGGTGCGTGACTCGTTGCTCTGTGAATTCGGGCGGTGGCATCATGGATTTTGTGGACAACGAGGATGCACTGAAGGCAGGCATTCTCTTCGTGAACGAGGATGGCCACAGTCCGGAAAAGGAAGAATTCTGCCGGAAACACAACATTCAGTATGTCGTCAGCAGGAGAAAACCGCACGGCAACCTGCCGACTCGGTCCACGACGGCCCTCAGAACCGAGTGCAACATCCCGTTCCGCATCGACCTTGCAGGAGGATGGCTGGATCAGCCATTTGTCTCGAAACACTATCCCGGCTCGGTCCTCACGATTTCCATAGAGCCGACGATCGAATTCAACGATCGGAGCGGCATGGCTTCGAGCACGAGGAGAAAGGCCATTGAGTTGTGGCGCACCGATGTTCCGGGCGGAGACAAGGAGAAGCTCGCGAAGACCCTGTTTAGCTACGAGAATCCCCCCGGCACGGAAATCATCGCAGGCTCTCAAGACGCCCTTGGCATTGTGCTGTCGGGGCTGAATAACCTTCACTACGATGGTGAATACTGGCCGTACAAGATCGATTCTGTCCTCGAGGAGTCGATCCTCAGGTTCGTTGAAGACCATCTTTTCCTCGTAACCCTCGAGCCGCGGGAAAGCACGTTCTCCGTGTTAGAGAGCACCAACCTCTCGCGGGATGGAGCAAAGCGCCTTGCCGAAGCAACGGATGACTGCTGGAGTGCGATTCTTTCCAAGAACCTCGCCGACTTTGGGAACTCCTTCACCCGTTCGTTCGAGGCTCAGGCAGCTATGTTCCCGAATATGGCTGACGATACTATTCGCTCAATCATTGATCAGTACAGATCGCGGGCGTTGGGCTGGAAGCTCTCGGGCGCGGGCGGTGGAGGATATTTGATTTTGATATCACAGCAAGAGATTGCGAACACGATTCGCATCAAGATACGACGATGAACTTCGGGTAGGGAGATTGGCCTAGGCTGGCACGGTGTTGACCGTGCCAGTCCCGCTGCTCTGCAGAGAAGCGGGATTCGGTCACGGAATGGTCCATGACCGCCAACTCGAAACCCATCTGCTTGGGAGGAAGAAACAATGACAAAAAGCCAATGGAATCGCAGAGAGATGCTCAAGAGGAGCGGCCTTCTTGCGATAGGCGCTCCCTTTATTAAATCCACTTTTGAGCGAGTCGGTGAGGTGCGCCCGATAGCCATACAGGGTAATGAGCACGTCGTGAAGCCGGAGCGCCCGATTACCGCCGTTGTACTTGGAGCCGGGAATCGCGGCAACGTGTATGCCGGATACAGCGCGAAGTTCCCGGATGAGCTAAAGATCGTCGGCGTGGCTGAACCGATAGAGATCCGTCGCAAGAGATTCTCAGAGAAATATCAAATCCCCGAGAAGTATCAATGGATCACGTGGGAGCACGCGCTGCAGATAGCGAAGTTCGCCGACGCCTTGATCATCACGACGCCTGATGCTTTACATTACGGGCCGGCGATGGGAGGGCTTAAGCTGGGGTATGATCTGCTGCTCGAGAAACCGATTGCGCAGAGCTGGAAGGAGTGCAATGATATTCTGCAATTGACGGAAAAGGACAAGAGAATCGTTGCCATCTGTCACGTTCTCCGTTATTCGCCCTACTTCCGAAAGCTCAGGGAAGTGATGACCTCCGGCCAATTGGGTGAGATCGTGAGCATTCAGCATATCGAGCCTGTCGAGCATGTCCATATGTCACACTCCTTCGTGCGCGGCAACTGGAGAAACTCCAAAGAATCCAATCCGATGCTCCTTGCCAAGTCATGCCACGATCTGGATCTCTTTCGGTGGATGCTCGGCAAGCCTTGCGTGAGGGTCTCCTCATTTGGTTCGCTAACACATTTCAGGAAGGAAAACGCCCCGCCTGGGAGCACCCTTCGCTGCACGGACGGATGCGCAGTTGAATCGACCTGTCCTTTTTCAGCTCTGAAGATCTACTACCGAAACCGCACGTGGCTTCATCATTTCGACCTCCCCACAGACGGAGATAAGGGACCTACAATCCTGCAGCTGCTGAAGGATGGACCGTACGGACGCTGTGTTTATCACTGCGACAATGATGTCGTGGATCATCAAATCGTCAACATGGAGTTCGAGGACGAAATCACCGCTGCCTTCTCAATGGAAGCTCTGACTTCCTACGCGGGGCGCAGAACTCGCGTGATGGGAACAAAAGGCGATGCCGTTGGTGACGAGAACACTCTTACCGTCTTCGACTTTAGTTCAAGGCAACAGACAGTCTGGGATGCGAGCGCTGCGGTGCAGGTGCAGTCCGGTCACGGGGGCGGTGACTATGGTTTGGCGCACGATTTCATCCTGGCGGTCAGTCGACAAGACTCGTCACCGCTGACGTCAACCATCCAGGAATCCATGGAGAGTCATCTCATTGCATTCAAGGCAGAGGAAAGTCGGATGAGCGGCAAGACAGTGGATGTAAAGATGAACTAATGTCTGTTTATCGCAAGGAGGCTTCGGAAATGAAGACAAATCTCGGTGCTCTGGTCATTCTCGCACTTCTTTTGAGCGCGCCCTCTCATCTTCAGGGCCAGCAATTGCCACTCTACAAGGATTCCGGCGCGCCTGTGGAGAAAAGGGTGGGGGATCTTCTCGCTCGAATGACGCTCGAAGAAAAAATCGATATGCTCGGTGGAGTTGAGGGCTTTTACATCCGGCCGAACGAGCGTCTGGGCATTCCGAAAATCAAGATGGCCGACGGTCCTCTGGGAGTGCGGAATTACGGGAAGGCTACGGCGTTTCCCGCAGGTATCGCTTTCGCCGCGACTTGGAACAGGGATCTCACAAAACAAATGGGCGAAATGGTGGGCAAGGAGGCGCGCTCCAAAGGTGTGCACATCATGCTCTCGCCCGGCGTGAACATCTACCGTGCACCAATGTGCGGTCGCAACTTTGAGTATTATGGTGAAGATCCTTACCTGGCAAGCCGAATGGTCGTCGCCTATATCAAAGGAGTGCAGAGCCAAGGCGTTGTCGCAACGGTGAAGCATTACGCAGCGAACAATCAGGAATACGAGCGGCACAGGGTGAGCTCGGAAGTCGATGAGCGTACGCTCCGCGAAATCTACTTGCTAACGTTCCGGGCTGCCGTGGAAGAGGCACACGTCGGGGCCGTCATGAACTCGTACAATCTGGTCAACGGCATTCACTGCTCTCAGCACGGGCACCTTCTGAACGAGATCTTGAAAGGCGACTGGAAATTTGACGGATTGGTAATGTCTGACTGGAGCTCCACGTATGACGGCGTCGCAGCTGCCAACGGAGGCCTCGACCTCGAGATGCCCTCGGGGGAGTACATGAACCGTGACACGCTTCTCCCCGCGATCCAAGCGGGGAAAGTCGCTGTCTCGACGATCGATGACAAGGTTCGCCGAATGCTTCGGGTGATGTTCCGGTTCGGTTTCTTCGATCGCGAACAAGCGGATTTGTCCTTGCCGCTCTATAATCCGGATTCGAGACTCGTTGCGCTCGAGGCCGCTCGTGAAGGGATCGTGCTGCTCAAGAACAAGGGGAACATCTTGCCCCTCGACCGAAAGGAGATCTCGACCATCGCGGTCATCGGCCCTACTGCACATCCAGCCGTCACTGGTGGCGGCGGGAGCTCCCGTGTGCAGCCGTTCCGCTCTGTAAGCGCGTTGGAGGGGATCATTGCTGGAGCAGGAGATGCTGTTAAGGTTTTTTATAGTCCGGGAGTCGTCTCAGATTTTGCAGAGTCCTTCCGGACTTCCGAGTTTGTCACGCTTTCGGCCAGAGATCAAATCGTGAGAGGACTCAAGGGGGAATTTTTCTCCAACAGAGACCTTTCTGGCACGCCTGCTCTCTCACGGATTGACAGGCGGATCAACTTCATCTGGGGGGAATCCGCTCCGGCCGGTGAGCTTTCCGCAGATGACTTTTCTGTTCGGTGGACTGGAAAGGTGAGGATTGAGTCAGAAGGAGAATATGAGTTTATCGTCAAGGGGGACGACGGCTATAGGCTTTACGTGGATAACCGGCTTGTGATTGACAGCTGGCAGGATCAAGCGGCGACAGTGAAGACAGCAGCGCTGGCTCTCACGGCTGGCACGATGCCCGATATCAAGCTTGAATACTACGAGCATGGCGGCGACGCGGAGATTTCTCTCGGCTGGAGAAAACGAATCGGACCCAAGGATGCGGATGCAGTGAAGCTTGCTGCAAGAGCTGATGTCGCGATCGTGTGTGTGGGGTTCAACTCGGAGACGGAGGGTGAAGGGTTCGACCGGCCTTTTGAGATTTCTAAAGAGCAAGAAGAGCTCATCCGCGAAGTCGCAAGAGTCAACAAAAGAACGATCGTCGTCGTAACAGCAGGGGGAAACGTCTCGATGTCCGGATGGCTCGATGATGTCGCAGGTCTCATGCACGCGTGGTATCCGGGTCAGGAAGGTGGGACCGCCATTTCGGAAATCCTTTTTGGTGATGTCAATCCTTCGGGCAAGTTGCCTGTGTCATTTGAGAAGCGATGGGAAGATAACGCGACCTATCATTCGTACTATGATGACGATAAGGACCTGAAGGTGACATACAGTGAGGGTGTCTTCCTCGGATACCGGCATTTCGACAAGGAGAATATCGAGCCGATGTTCCCCTTTGGCTTTGGTCTGTCGTATACGACATTTTCCTATGAGAATCTGAAAACTACGCCGCAAAACCTAAGACGTGGTGGGAAGATCTCCGTTTCCCTTGATGTGACGAACATAGGGAAGCATGCTGGCGCGGAAGTTGTCCAAGTTTATGTCCGAGACATCGAATCAAGCGTTCCGAGGCCGGTCAAGGAGTTGAAAGGGTTTGAGAAAATCGAGCTCAAGCCGGGTGAAACGAAACCTGTGAGGATCGAGCTCGATGAATCCGCGCTTTCGTTCTATGATCCGTCGAAGAAGGCGTGGGTGGCGGAGCCGGGGGCGTTTGAGGTACTCGTTGGTAGTTCCTCACGAGATATTCGATTGAAGGAGCGCTTTGAGCTCTTGAAGTGATCGCTGAATCCTGCGCCTCACACTCGACTACTCATCTACTCACATACTTATATACTTATCTACTCATATACTTACTATTTCTCTGAGGAGGCACTAGCATGGTTTCTCGACGCGGTTTCCTGAAGGTCGGCGGTCTCTCGATCTCGGCATTGGGCTTCGTCAACAGTCTGTTCTCAAACACTCTGCAGTCCCAGCAGTCAAAGCTCAGCAACATGGTGGCTGGAGTCAAACCCCCGGGACCGGAAGACTATGAGAGTCGACTGGAAAAAGCGACGAAACTCATGGCTGAGCAGAATCTTGACGGCCTTTTCATCTCTGGAGGCTCTGACCTGGCGTATTTCACCAACGTCAACTGGTTTATCAGTGAGCGTACGTTCGGGACGATTCTCAATAAGAAGGGGAAGCCCATTTGGGTGTGGCCGGCGTTTGAAGCCGAGAGCGCGCGTGAACTCATACCGAAGGATCAGGAACTGCGAACGTGGGAGGAACACGAAAGTCCCTTCAAGCTCATCGCGGGCGTGATGAAAGACCTTGGTATTTCTCAAGGGACGCTGGGAATCGGGCCGAGCACACGAAGCTTCATTGTCTACGGCTTGCGCAAGGATGCGCCGGGCCTCGAGCTTGTGAACGGCGCGGTCGTCAGCGAGGGATGCCGTGCCGTGAAATCGGAGAAGGAGATTGCCTACATGGATCTCGCAAACAAGATCACGAAGCTTGCCTACAAGGAGGGATTCACACAGCTGCGCGAAGGGATGAGCCCACGGGATCTTTCCTCCGCCATCAGCGCTGCGCATCAGCAAATGGGTGTGAGTGGAGGCGGCGGTCCTCAGTTTGGACCGAGCTCGGCGTTCCCGCACGGGTCTCGGGTCCCGCGCACGTTGAAGCAAGGTGATACAGTATTGGTGGATGGAGGGTGCAGCGTCGAAGGGTATCGATCCGATGTGACGAGAACGATCGTGTTCGGCAAGCCGTCCGAGAAACAAAGAGCGGTGTGGGACGTCGTGAAGAAAGCGCAGAGCGAAGCGTTAAGAGCCGTGCGTCCCGGCGTCGCGTGTGAAGAGATCGACCGCGCTGCCCGCAAGGTCATCGAAGATGCGGGGTATGGACCTGGGTACAAGTACTTCACTCACAGGCTTGGACATGGCATCGGCCTTGACGGTCACGAGTATCCTTATCTCGTCAAAGGGAATCAGCTGAAGCTTCAGCCGGGCATGACCTTCAGCGACGAACCGGGAATATACATTTACGGAGAGTTCGGTGTCCGCCACGAAGACTGCTTTGTCGTGACTGAGGATGGAGGGCGGTTCCTGGGCGGAATGGAGGCACTATCTATCGACCGGCCGTTCGCTGAAGAATGAGGCGGCACATTGGCGTTTGCAGTGAAGAATGGCCAGGGACGAAGCGATCTTCCGCCTCAGATTGGAATGAGATACCACTTCGGCAGCGATCTATATCAAAAGTGCCGGTCCGGATCCTGAAAGGAATCTTGTTCATGAACAGAATCAAGATGAACTCTTCGACCATGCTCTCGATCTTCGTCTGCGCGGTAATGATCCTGGCTTCGACGGTGGGTGTTTTCGACTCGAAGGCCGCTGTTCAGACGAGTTCGGAGTCACGACCGAGGCAAGAACGCTCGCTGAGCCTGGAGAATCCCCACGTGAAGTTGTCCGTGCAGATCGAGAATGACAGACTACTTTCCGACAGGCTCGAGGTCCAGCCGCAGTGGGCCTCGCAGGTTGCCGGCGCGGAAGCGTCGATTGAGACGGATGCCGATTTCGCACTCGATGTGATGTTCACCGATTGGGATGCGCCGGGAAAAGCAAACAATGCCGATAATCTGATCCTGATGACCAAGGAGCGTTTCTCCCTCCTGAGTCACGATCAGCGGGAGCTTGCCGGCGGCGCCAAGGAACTCTCATTGACATTCAAAGGAATCGGACATTCGATTCGTCTCGTCCTGACCTATCGGCTCGAGCCTCACGCGTTCTATGTGAAACGGAATGTTGCGGTCGAGGATTCGAGCGGCAGAAATCACTTCCTCCGTTGGTTCTGGCCGCGCCGCGGCGAGGTCTCGGGAGTTGTTTCCGTCGTGAATGATGGCGGATTTGGCCAACCCGTTGCCGTGCTCACAAAGAACGGCGGTGCCTTTTTCGGATTGGAGTATCCCGCCTCTGAGAATCATTTGGACAATCCCACGAAAGGGAAGTATGAACTCCGTTGCGGTCAAGAATTCGGTGAGCAAATTGGAAAGTCCTGGCTGCAGAGCGATTGGGCGGTCATAGCCGTCACGCCAAATGCATATGTCAAGTCGTGGTTCTTTCAGTACGTAAACGATATCCGTGTAGCTCCGTTGAGACCATTCTCGCTTTACAATACCTGGTACGATCTCCGTTCCCCGGAATTTCCGAATTGGTCGGCTGAAAATGTGATGAGCGAAAAAACGGCGATGAAAATGGTCGATCTGCTCCGGCGGAACATGATCGAGAAGCATAACATCAAGCTCGATGCGTTCGTGCTGGATGACGGATGGGACATGTACCAGAGCGATTGGGTGCTTCGTAAAGAGCAATGGCCAAACGGACTCAGGCCGCTCGTGGATGAACTCAAGAAGACACACACGAGCCTCGGTATATGGTTCGGGCCGACGGGAGGGTATTCCTTCCGCTCGCAGCGTATCGGATGGATGAAGGAGCACGGCTACGAGGTTGTGGCGGACATGATGTGCGTTGCCGGAAAAAACTACAGCGCGTTACTGAAAAAGCGAGTCACAGACTTCGTCGAAAAGGATGGCATTGGGTATTACAAATGGGATGGGATTCAGTTCTCTTGCAGCGAGCCGGACCACGGACACCCGATCGATGTCTATTCACGCCGGGCGGTTCTCCAGTCGGTTGGTGAGATGTGCAAAGCTGTGCGAGAGAAGAATCCGGACATCTTCTTGAACATTACCTCCGGCACGTGGATGAGCCCGTGGTGGGTCAAATATGCCAACACAATATGGATGCAGGGTGCCGACTATGGTTTCGCAGACGTGCCATCCATCAGTATGAGGGATGGTTCGATTACCTACCGAGACTTTGTGCTGTACGAGGATTGGAAGCTGAAAGGGCTCTGGTTCCCCATCGCGAATCTCATGACCCATGGAACCATCAAGGGCAAGCACGAATCCATCGGGGCTGCGGTTGAGCCGCTGGATAAGTTCACGGATGACGTCCTTATTTATTTCGCTCGGGGTGTGGCGATGTACGAGCTGTACATCTCGCCGGATATCCTGTCTGAAGGGGAATGGAATTCGATTTCGTGCGCCATGGCCTGGGCAAGAGATCGGTTTCCCATCTTGATGAATACCGAGCTCGTTGGTGGAAACCCGATGAAGGGAGAAACCTACGGCTACACGCATTTCAAAGGGAACCGAGGCATCATTGCCGCGCGCAACCCCGTTATCGAAGCGAGCAAGCTGAAAGTTCAACTCGACCCATCGCAGGGCCTGGACCCAAAGGCCTCTGGGCTTGTGCTCGAACGTGTCTATCCGACTCGATGGATCTCGCCAGAGCTCTGCACGGCAGGGGATGTTGTTGCACTTCCGCTGGAGGGATTCGAGACCGCGGTCTTCGAGCTCTACCCTCTTTCTGAAGCAACGGAGCCTCTGGTCGCCGGAGTGGCATTCGACGTGCTCTCGAAGAGCGGTGGGAACTACAAGCTGCAGCTCCACAGCTCCTCAGCCGATGTGGCAATACTGAATCCATCTGTGTTGGCTTCGTCGGGAGAAACGATGAAGAGAACAAAAGAGCTTGTTGCTGAGCTTCGCAAAAACCCAACGCCGGCCTTCGTCGCAGGCTATTCGATCAAGTCTGGTGTTGCTGATCGGTCGATGGTGGAAGTGACGCTTTCGGTTGGAGAAACGTCAAGAGATGGAATGTTGGCAGTCTTGCTGACGCAGGATGATTCGATCGCGGGGAAGATTCTGCTCAAGGTGACAGCGAGCCTCGATGGAAAAGAAGCCGCCGTGAAGACAGAGCGTCAAGAGGGAAAGTCGCAATGGTATGAGATCGACGTTGGCGCCGGCAAGCACATCATCACGCTGAAGATGAAAACGACGAAGGATGAAGTGGCGTGGAGAGGCAAGGCGACAGCCTGGTACGTTGCACGGCAGAAGCAGAACTCCGGTGAGCTTTTGCTGACTCTCAATCAAGCCCTGACGGATCGAATCCTGCCGCCCCTCGCATGGCCTGCGGGTGAGATCCGAAGGAACGTGAAGATTGGTCAAGCGGATGTTAGTGCCGGACAATCACACTAGCGAGGAATGCTGATGGACGAGGAACGGGAGGACAGACGCAGCGCACTCTTAAGACTTTCGCACGAACTCGGGCGTGAGGATCGGGGATGGGCGATTTTGGGGGAAGGGAACACCTCGTGTCGCATCGATGCCAATCGGTTTTTGATCAAAGCCAGCGGAAGCAGTCTCGGTACGTTGCGAGGCGAAGACCTGGTGGAATGCCATGCAAACGTGCTCCTGTCGCTGCTGGACAAGCGTTCGGCGGCGGATGAGCAAATTGAGAATACACTGCTGGCGAGCAGGGTTGATGCGAAGAGTAAGAAACCATCTGTCGAGGCGTTGTTTCACGCTTATCTCTTGAGCCTGCCGGATGTCGGGTTTGTCGGCCATACGCACGCGACCACGGTCAATCAGATCTTGTGCTCTCCTCGAGCAAAGCAGTTCGCTGAACGGCGTCTTTTCCCTGATGAAATCGTCTGCTGTGGAGGCAAGTCGGTCTTGGTACCCTACACGGATCCCGGTCTCAGGCTCGCACAGGCGATCAGGAAAGCCGCAAGGACATTTATGAAGAAGAACAGATATGTCCCGCGCGTCATCCTCTTGAAAAACCACGGCATCATCGCGATCGGCCGTACGCCCGAGGCGGTGTTGGCCGCGACGCTCATGGCGGAGAAAGCAGCACGGGTATGGGTCGGTGCCACCTCGTTGGGTGGGCCGACGTTTCTGCGTGAAGAAGATGTCAAGCGGATTTCAGGGAGGTCCGATGAGTTGATGCGGCAACGATTGATGAACCTCTGAACATAACGGGAATATTCACGATGAATCAGAAAAAGTCTTATCAACACGTCAAATACTTGTGGGATGATTCGGTGGCCGCGAAGCTCGACCCCGTCGGTAAGCTCGTGTATCGGTCCAACCTTCTCGGGTCGGATCAACGAATCACGAACACGGGGGGAGGGAACACCTCCTCGAAGATCGAAGAAAACGACCCCCTGACCGGTGAGCAGGTTGAGATTCTCTGGGTCAAAGGCTCGGGCGGAGATCTTCGGACATCGTCAAAAGAGAATTTCTCTTCGCTCTACCAGCAGAAGCTCCTCGCCCTGCAACCGATGTATCTGAAGGTAGACAAACGCGGTCCAAAGACTGAGATTGAAGACGCGATGGTCGGCATGTATCCACACTGCACGTTCAATCTTAATCCTCGTGCGCCGTCGATTGATACGCCTTTGCACTCCTTTATCGCATTCAAGCATGTTGATCACATGCACCCCAACGCTGTGATTGCCATCGCGGCAGCGAAGAACTCAAAGACATTGACAAAAGAGATTTTCGGGGATGATCTCATTTGGACTCCGTGGCAGCGGCCGGGCTTTGACCTCGGTTTGAAGCTGCAGGAAATCTGTAGGCAGCATCCGAATGCCAAGGGCGCCATTCTCAGCCAGCATGGAGTGATCAATTGGGCTCATGATGACCGCGAGTGCTACGAGGTGACGCTCGGGCTGATCGAGCAAGCAGCTCAGTACATCGCAAAGCACGATCAGGGCGAGAGGACGTTTGGCGGTCAGAAATACCGTCCCCTTGATCCTGCAAAGCGCCGCGAAATATTCATCGCCGTGTTGCCGTGGCTCCGCGGGCAATTAAGTCGTCAGCGGCGGTTCATCGCGACGGTACAGGACGATGAGGCCATACTCCGGTTCGTGAACAGCGTCGATGCGGCGCGTCTGGCTGAGTGCGGTACTTCTTGCCCCGATCATTTTTTGCGTACCAAAATCAAGCCATTGTTCGTGGACTGGAACCCGCAGGGTGAAACAGTCGATCTTCTCAAGAAAAAGCTCTTTGAGGGATTGGAGAATTACCGCAAGGATTACGCAGACTACTACACTCGCTGCAAACATCCAGATTCCCCACAGATGCGTGATCCGAATCCAACCGTGATCCTGATCCCGGGCCTTGGGATGATTGCCTGGGGAAAGGACAAGAGTGAATCGCGCGTCACTGCCGAATTCTACAATTGTGCCGTCGAGGTGATGCAGGGTGCGGAGGCAATCGATGAGTACATCCCCTTGCCGCAGCAGGAAGCATTCGATATCGAATACTGGCTGCTGGAAGAGGCAAAACTCCGTCGAATGCCCGCTGAAAAAGAGCTTGCGCGTCAAGTGGTTGCCGTGATTGGCGCTGGAAGCGGCATCGGCAAAGAGATTGTCCATCGCGTCGTCAGAGAGGGAGCACATGTTGTGTGTGCGGACCTGAACGGAGAATCAGCAAAGGCGACGGCGAAAGAAATCACCGACAAGCATGGCGTCGGTATCGGAGTCGCAGGGACAGGGATTTCCAATTGCGGCCCTTCGATCGGGCTCGCAACGGACACGACGGACCGATCTCGTATCCGCGCAATGCTTGATGACATCATTTTGGCCTATGGAGGCATCGACAGCGTCGTGGTGACGGCTGGTGTGTTCGTCCCTCCGGACACGACAGGACACATACCTGATGACAAATGGGCGCACACCTTTGCTGTTAACGTGACCGGCGCTTACCTCGTCGCGGATGAGACAGGCAAGGTGTGGAAAGAACAGGGACTGAGAGGGAATCTTGTCGTCACGACGAGTGTGAACGCAGTAGTGGTGAAAAAGGGGAGTCTCGCATATGACACGAGCAAGGCTGCCGCGAATCATTTGGTTAGAGAGTTGGCTGTAGAACTTGCACCGCTGGTGCGCGTGAATGCCGTCGCACCTGCAACGGTTATTGAAGGGAGTTCGATGTTCCCCCGCGATCGTGTCATCGCTTCGTTGGCAAAGTACAAGATACCGTATTCCCCGGACGAATCCGACGACGCGCTGCGCACCAAGCTTGCACAATTCTACGCAGATCGCACGCTGATCAAGCAGCCGATCACGCCCGGGGATCAGGCGGAAGCAGTGTTTCTACTCTTGAGCAATCGGCTGAGCAAGACCACAGGGCAGGTCCTCACGGTCGATGGCGGTCTCCACGAGGCATTCCTACGATGACAGAAGATATGCCGGCGGGCCCCTTGTGAATCGTGTTTCTTCGCGATATCTTTCGCATCGACTGTAATCGAGCAGTTGCTTTTCTTAACCGACAGAGGAGATGATGATGAGGAAAGTACTCTCACTTATTCTCGCGATTGCCCTCGCCTCCGTCAGCGCGCCTCACCTGGCAGGTCAAGGCAGACTGAAAATCGCCGTCATCCCAAAAGGGACGACGCACATATTCTGGAAATCTGTCGAGGCCGGGGCCCGAGCTGCAGGCAAGGAATTGGGCGTCGAGATCATCTGGAAAGGACCGCTCAAGGAGAACGACAGAGCGCAGCAGATTTCGATCGTGGAACAGTTCGTTACGGAAGGCGTGTCCGGGATTGTCCTGGGACCATTGGATCATACGGCACTCCAACGCCCCGTAGCTGCAGCATTGCAGAAGAAGATCCCCGTCGTGATCTTCGACAGCGCGTTGAAGGGTGAGCCGGGGAAGGATTTTGTGAGTTACGTTGCAACGAACAACAAGAAGGGAGGCTCTCTTGGGGGCGAGCATCTCAGCAAGCTTATGGGAGGTCAAGGGAAGATCGTCCTGCTCCGGTATCAGGTCGGCTCAGCGAGCACCACGGAACGTGAGGAGGGATTTCTCGAAGCCGTCGGTAAGAGCAGGGATCTGAAAGTGATCGTGGATAATCGCTACGCAGGTGCCACGGCAGGTGAGGCAAAGACTGCGGGCATGAACATCGTCGATAAGTTGACAGAAGCCAACGGGATTTTCTGTCCGAACGAGTCTTCCACATTCGGCATGCTCCTGGCGCTCAGGCAAAACAATCTCGCCGGCAAGGTGAAATTTGTCGGGTTCGACACCTCACCGCCCCTCATCGAAGCTCTGCAGAAAGGCGAGATCGATGCGCTGGTCGCGCAGGATCCGACTCGTATGGGATACGAAGGGGTCAAGATCCTCGTAGCGCACATTCAAGGCAAGGAAGTTCCCAAAATCGTCGATACAGGCGTTCGACTCATTACGCGTGATAATCTGAACTCTCCCGAGATCAAGAAGCTGCTGGGAATACAATAAAGGAGATCAACAATGAAATGGATAGGACTTGCAGCTATGGTAATCGCAATCATCACACAGGGTACATCTGCACAGCAGAAGTCGAGTGTCCCAACATTTGGTGACGATCTCGCATTCCTCAAGAAACACGTGGAAGTCATTGTTCTGTCGGATAAAACCGGAACGACTCAAGTTGCAGTCATCCCGGCGTATCAATGCCGCGTCATGACAAGCACTGCTTCAGGCTCGGAGGGTATCAGCTACGGGTGGGTGAATCGGGAGCTCATCTCTTCCGGAAAGAAGCAGCCGCACATTAATGTGTTCGGAGGTGAGGACCGGTTCTGGATTGGTCCTGAAGGCGGGCAGTACTCGATTTTCTTCAAGAAGGGCGACCCGTTTGATCTCGATCATTGGTTTACCCCCGCATCGATCGACACGGAACCGTTCGAGCTTGTCAGCAAAAGCGACGATCGCGTCGTGTGCAGCCGGAAAATCATGTTGACGAATTACTCGGGCACAACATTTGACGTCGAAGTGAGCCGTGAGATTCGTCTGCTGACCACGAAAGAGGCGCAAAAACACCTTGGCGTGACGCTAAAACCGAGCGTCAAGATGGTCGCCTTTGAATCTGTCAACTCAGTCAAGAACACAGGAACGAAAGCGTGGAAGAAGGAGAGCGGATTGCTCTCAATCTGGATCCTCGGAATGCTGAACGCGTCACCCACCACGACGGTGGTCATACCGTTCAAAGAAGGACCCGAATCCAAGCTCGGTCCGATCGTCAACGATGCCTACTTCGGCAAGGTACCTGCCGACCGCCTCGTGGTCAAGGACGGCGTGATCTATTTTGCCGCTGACGCGAACTATCGGAGCAAGATAGGTGTATCCCCGGGCCGCAGTAAGCCCGTCGTCGGAAGCTACGACGCCGTTCAACACGTTCTCACGCTGGTCCAGTTCACGCTGCCGAAAGGGGCGAGGGATTACGTGAACTCGATGTGGGAGATTCAGAAGAACCCGTACGGCGGCGATGTCGTCAACAGCTACAACGATGGACCTCCGAGGGCTGGTGCGCCGCAGCTCGGCAAGTTCTACGAACTGGAGACATCCTCGCCGGCGCAGGCGTTGATACCGAATCAGACAGGAACTCATGTCAATCGCACGATTCATCTCCAAGGTTCAGAAGCCGATCTGGATGCGATTGCTCGTGCCACGCTTGGCGTGAGTCTTAACGACGTCAAGAGCGGCTTGAAGAAGTAATCGCACATACTCCACGAAGCATATGAAAGGATGGCTCAAAACGCTGGGCCCGCTGGTGGGGCTTGTCTTCGTTTTTGCCCTGTTTGCGGCGCTGACGCCAAGCAAATTTGCTACAGCTGCTAACCTCCAGCTGATGATGCTCCAAACCGCCGTCGTCGGCACTGCGGCGCTGGGAATGACCTTGGTCATCATCAGCGGTGGCATTGATCTTTCCGTTGGATCGGTCATCGCTCTCACCACGGTGATCATCGCTTTGTTGCTGAATAGCGGTGCGCCGCCGCTCGTTGCCGCGTTGGGTGGTGTGGTCGTCGGCATGATCTGCGGATCGCTGATCGGCTCCCTCATCACACGTGTGCGACTGGCACCGTTCATCGTTACTCTCGGTATGTGGGGCGCGTTGCGGGGCACAGCGAAGGGCCTAGCGAATGAGCAGATGATCATCGCGCCCAACACGTGGCTCAACAAGCTCCTCAACACCCCTGCGGATGATCAGAAATGGATGCTTCTACCGCCTGGAGTGTGGCTGATGCTTGTACTCGCAGTGGTTGTTGCGATCATGCTGCGATATACGAGGCGAGGTCGCCATATCTTTGCGGTTGGCTCGAACGAGCTAGCGTCTCGAATCTGCGGCGTCCCCGTCGAACGAACGAAGCTCATCGTGTATATGCTCGGTTCTGGCTTCGCTGCGCTCGCGGGCGTCCTGCAATTCTCGTATCTGACCGTCGGTGATCCGACGACTGCCACTGGAATGGAGCTCGATATCATTGCGGCGGTCGTGATCGGCGGAGGGAGTCTCGCCGGCGGTGAAGGTACCGTATTGGGAAGCCTGGTTGGTGCGCTCATTATGACGGTCGTTGGCAACGGCTGCACGAAGATGGAGCTCCCCAACTGGGTGCAAGAGATCGTTGCCGGGGCAATCATCGTGATCGCTGTTTCATTGGACCGGTTGCGACACCGCAGGAGGACCTAGCGCTGCTTCCAAAGAGTGATGAAGTGAAGTCATGTCCTCAAATCTTCTGAATCCCGCATTGCTGCCGGTTCTGTGTTGCATGCTCGTTATTGGTGCGAATCATCCCGTCGCCGACAATACCACCAAAAACATATCTATCATTCCTCAACCGCAGAGCCTGAAGAGGGGTGACGGCACGGTCCGGGTTGTTGATGCCGAGTATCTAGCGAAATAGACCGTATACGAGAAGGAAAGACGCTCTTGGTTCTCGAAGTATGCATTGACTCCGTAGAGTCTGCTGTTGCTTCTCAGGAAGGAGGAGCATCGCGGGTGGAGTTGTGTGCGAACTTGAATGAAGGGGGAACCACGCCCAGCGCGGGGTCGATCGAGTTGGCTCGCAAGAAAATATCGATTGGCCTGCACGTCATGATTCGACCGCGTCCGGGTGACTTCTGTTATTCCGATCTTGAGTTTGAGGTCATGAGGAGGGATATTCAAGTCGCCAAGGATCTTCGCGCGGATGGCGTCGTGCTCGGCATACTCAATCGTGATGGGACCGTGGATGTCGCTCGAATGAAGGAGCTGGTCCATCTTGCCCGCCCGATGGACGTGACGTTCCATCGAGCATTTGACGAGAGCGCTGATCCCTTGGCGGCGTTGGAGCAAATCATCGGTCTCGGAATCGACCGAATCTTGACATCCGGTGGAAAGCGCTCAGCATTTGACGGAATCGCAAGGATCAGGGATCTCGTGAACAAATCGAGCGGGCGAATCACCATCATGGCGGGTTCAGGGGTCACCATCCGAAATGTGAAGGCCATTATCTCTGAAACCCGAGTCAAAGACATTCACGTTCGAAGCGCCGTCTGCACGAGTCGACACGTCGTGCATGAAGCAGGTAGTCTATTTGAAGTACCGCTTCTTGCTGTTGATCCTGCCGCGGTCAGGAACTTCCTCGAGTTCATCACGTCGTCTGGTTAGATGAAGAAGGCACGCTTGATCCTCCTCATTACACCCGCTCCGTTTGATGAGACAGGGCAGGGGATTGTTCCGAGGAGTGAGAATTGCTCATGCGGCGTGGCTCCCTTTCGGCAGTCACGGGGAACCTCAGAGTGGCGTACGATAGACGCTGGAGGCTGCGCGTCGGCGAACGGCAGCAAGTGCTGAAATACGTCTTGACTTTTTCGCAGGTGAGTCGTATGCTTGCCCTCGGTATGTCAGCGATACCATCGCCACAGATTCGCGGTTCCCGCCCTGGGCAAGTTTTCTCCGCTTCAGCTATCGCGACAACATCTCGCGCAGCGATGGCGAGGAGGCGCATTTCTTCTGGGAGTATATTGCGCGGGGCTTGAATGATCAATACTCCCTCGTCCTCTTCTCACACAATTCAACACACAACGATATGCAATCGATTGAGCTGGCATTCTCAGATTGGTTGATCATTGCACTGTATTTCGGTTTCGTGCTCGGCATCGGATTCTATCTGAAGCGGTACACGAAGAACGAAAACGACTTTTTCCTTGCAGGCAGGAAGAACAGTTCATGGGTCGCCGGCCTCGCGTTCCTCTCGGCGAACCTCGGCGCACTTGAACTGCTGGGCATGACGGGAAACACGTTCAAGTACGGGATGTACGTCGCGCACTTCTACTGGATCGGCGCGATCCCGGCGATGCTCTTCCTTGGCATCTACATGATGCCGTTCTACTATAGCAGCAAAATCAAGTCCGTACCCGGATATCTTAAGCTCCGCTTCGATGAAAAGACGCGCGTGCTCAATGGAATAGCATTTGCCGGCATGACGCTCTTGGTGTCGGGCATCAACCTGTACGCCATGGCGTTGGTGCTACACACCTTCCTGGGCTGGAACTGGGATATCAGCATGTGGATTTCCGCTGCGACGGTTGCAGCGTACGTGACGCTGAGCGGCCTTCTCTCGGCGATCTTCACGGAGATCATTCAGTTCTTTCTTATCTGGTTCGGGCTTTTCCTTGTCTCGATCTTGGGCATCATTGAGATTGGCAGCATCGGCGAAATCTTCAAACGGGTGGACGATCTCTATAGAGCCGTCTCGTACACGACGCTCTGGTCGACAAGTGCTGATCCTTCGCAGAACGGAATGGTCATCACCTGGGGTGGCATCGTTCTGGGATTGGGATTTGTCCTTTCCTTCGGTTACTGGACAACGGATTTTCTCGTCGTACAGCGGGCGTTCTCCGCCAAAGATCTCCGCGCAGCGCGCATGACGCCGATTCTCGCCTCGTTCTTCAAGATGGCCGTTCCCTTCATCGTCATTCTCACCGGGCTTATTGCCATCGTGCTGGCAAATGACAAACAGACCGGCTTCGCATTGCTGCAGGATGGGGGTCAAACGAACTATGATTCGGCCCTTCCTCTTCTCATCGCGCGATACTATCCAGCTGGTCTGGTCGGCCTGGGTGTCACGGCGCTGCTTGCCGGGTTCATGGCAGGACAGGCGGGCAATATCAGCGCATTCAACACCGTGTGGACATACGACATCTACCATTCCGTCGTGAACAAGAAGGCGTCGGAAGCGCATCTGCTGCGGATGGGACGCGTCGCGACGATCGTCGGAATCTTGCTCAGCATCGTGACGGCATACTGGGCCAAGAGCTTTCCAAGCATCATGGATTACATGCAGGCGATTTTTTCATGGGTGAATGCTCCGCTGTTTGCCACGATGCTTCTCGGCATGTTTGTCAGGTGGATCACGCCGAACGGGGCATTTTGGGGGCTGCTGGCGGGGATGGGTTCATCCTTTACGCTGTTCCTGGCCGTGAAGTTCGAATGGATCGAAGCACACGTGATAACCCTCTCCAGCGTGGCAAGTGATATGGCGGCGAATTTCTGGCGCGCGTGGTGGGCATGGCTCATCTGCTTTGTGGTGACGATCGTCGTGAGCATGTTCACGAAACGAAAGCCTGAGGAGGAACTCGTTGGGCTGGTCAGAGGGCTGACACCAGAAGTCTCCACAGAAGGCATTCCGTGGTATCGAAGACCCGAAGCGTATGCGATCATTTCCTTGCTGATTCTGATTCTGCTCAACATCTACTACTGGTGAACTGGAGCCTCGTATGGAGAGTGAAACAAAGAAGATGAAACCTATTTGGTACTTCGTCGGATTGATGCTTCTGGCGATGGGGGCGGTTGTGATAGCGTCGGGGATCTATCTTTACCTCAATCCCGGTACTACTAAGACTGTTCTGGCGGATCTGCATCCCGATCTCTGGTGGGGTGCGGTGATGATTGTCGCCGGGGCGATTTTCCTTCTGGTAAACAGGAAGGTCACGGTGGACTAGGAGGTCCCCTTCGGTGGAGGCACGCGCCTTGCATATTGATAAGGTGTTCATCAACGTCTTCGGACCGAAGCAAGGCAAGATTGTTGTCCGGTCGCCCGGCAGAGTGAATCTCATCGGCGAGCACACGGACTACAACGAGGGCTTCGTCCTGCCGGCTGCGATTGACAAGGCAATTGTCTTTGCCGTTGCGCCCCGCGCCGACAACCACTTGCATTTCTACGCAGCAGATCTTAAGGAGGAACTCGCCTGCGACCTCAATGCGATACAGAAATCCTCGAAAGGCTGGCCGAACTATCTTCTCGGTGTGATTGACCAATTCAAGAAAGCCGGATACGCGTTGAGGGGATGCAACGTTGTATTCGGCGGGGACATTCCCATCGGTGCCGGACTCTCCTCATCTGCAGCACTTGAATGCGGGTTTGCCTTTGCCCTCGACGAACTCTTTGGCCTTGGCCTCGATCATCTGGAGCTTGTGAAGCTCGCCCAAAGGGCTGAGAACCAGTTTGTCGGCGTGAAGTGCGGCATCATGGATCAATTTGTCAACATCTTCGGTCGAGACAAGAAGGTATTGAAGATCGACTGTCGCTCTCTGCAGTACGAGTACTTCCCATTCGAGCGAGATGACCTCCAGATTGTTCTTTGCGAGACCGAGGTACGGAGGATCCTGGCATCGTCAGAGTACAACGTCCGGAGACAGCAGTGTGAGGCGGGAGTGCAAGTCCTTCGGCGGTACAATCCGGGCGTGAGAAGCCTGCGGGATGTGAGCCTTGACCTGTTGCAGGAGCACAAGCGAGAGATGGACCCAACCATCTTCAAGCGTTGCGGCTATGTCGTCCGCGAGAACGAGCGTGTGCTTGAGGCGTGCGATGACCTGCGGCAAAACGATTTTCGCTCTTTCGGTCAGCGGATGTATGAGTCGCACCGGGGGCTGCGGGACGAGTATCAGGTGAGCAGTCCCGAGCTCGATGTTCTCGTTGAGATTGCCTCGTCCGTCAGCGGTGTGTTGGGTGCCCGTATGATGGGAGCGGGGTTCGGCGGTTGCACGATCAACCTCGTGGAAGAGCCGGTCGTCAGTCAGTTCGTTGAGATTGTTCAACAACGGTATCCTGAGCGTACGGGAAAGGCCATCAAAGTTTATGTGACGCGGATTCAATCAGGGACAGCGAAGGTCATCGACGAACGAATTCCGGTCTAACTCGGGCGCTTGGTTGATCGAGTGCCTTTGGTCAGAACCCAATCCCGAAGCACACCGTAGAAACCCAACTCCTGCTCATCAGCTTGCCTCCGATGCTGCTGTGCTGAAAAACCCGTTCATATCCGGACGCACCATTTCGAACAGCTCACCGCTGGCCAACAGGTAGAGATTCCCTCCAACCAGCCTGAGGTCACTCATCTCCATGAGCAACAGGAAAGTGATTCTCGTCCTCCTCTTCGTCGCTCCCCTATTTCTGCCGGTTTCTGCTAGCACTCAGTCGATCAGGTCGTTGGGGCTGGTTGCCGGCGATGGAGTGCGCGTGGCCGCATACGAAATGAGCGATGGGAACAGAGTTCAACTTGGGCACAATCTCCCCCTCTTCACGTTTGATCTCAACGACACACTCGTGAGTTCGTTTGCAGCATATGCACAAGTTACACCAGATAGTATGATTTGGACCTTCGGCTCGAGCATCGCCGGTTCTTTAAAGGTTGAAAAAGGATTTCGCAGGGGATGGAAAGCCCTGGTGACGTTCCACAACGCTTCCCAGCAGAAGCAGCAGATCTCAAATGTTGTTCCTCTCGGTGTCAGTCAGGATCACGTCTACATCATCTCAGCTGGCCCTCAGGATTTCATCCATCGCCTCAGCAGATCGCAGCTCTTTCGTCCGGGAGTCGGTCCCATTGGTGTTGTTCTCCCTGACGATGCTTGGGAGTTGGGGTTCAGCGATGTCAATGTTTCCGCAACCCATTCACTCACTGCTCTTGCGCGACGCGTTGCATCATCGAAGGCCGATGTACGACGATTCAGAACGATCCTGGAGCCCGGTGGCTTCGTGCAATATGTTTTCTATGCTGACGATCACCGAGGCGATTGGCGCGACGGCTTGCGGATGATGTTCCAGGAGCGCTGGCTGTATGATCTCGAGACATTTGACAATGGGCTGTTTGAGCGCGCGGACCTTCAGTGGATTCGTCACAGCTATCTCCTCCTGCTTCAATTTGCCTGGGATCAGAAATACTACGAGCGTTTCACGGGCGAGTATGCCTTTGAAAAGTTCCTCGCTGAGCAGGATAAGGTTCTTGGAGGTTATGAAGCGTACATGATTTGGCCAACATGGCCGCGACTCGGCCTTGATCAAAGGAATCAATGGGACATGTATCGGGACCTGCCGGGAGGACTCGCCGAGCTGCGGCGGCAGGCGAATGCCACCCACAAGCGTGGCGCGCGGTACTTCATCTCGTACAATCCGTGGGACGAGAGCACGAGGCACGAAGATCACATCAAGGGGATGGAGGCGCTTCTGCGGGACATCGATGCAGATGGCGTGGTTCTGGATACGTGGGGCGAATCAAGCAAAGAGTTCCAGGCGGCCGCTGATCGAGTGAAGCCAGGCGTTATTCTCTACAGCGAGGGGATGGCCGTCCCGAAGGACATGCCCGGGATAGTTGCCGGCCGAGTTCACGACGCCATCTTTATGCCGCCCCCTCTGAATCTGAACAAGCTGATTAAGCCGGAGTTTGCCATCTTTCGTGTGGTTCAGCTCGCGGAAGGGAGAATCCACCGAGAAATCGCTGTCTCGTTTTTCAACGGCTACGGCGTCGAGATGAACATCATGCGACCGGGGAGGCCTGATTGGGTTGATGAGGAGTTCCAGTATCTTGGTCGCACGACGAAAATCCTTCGTGAGAACTCGTCAGTTTTTCTCAGTCGGGACTGGGTACCTTTGTTGCCAACGATGCTCGACAGCATCTGGGTGAACAAATGGCCGACGCTTACCAAGACACTCTACACGGTCTATAGTCTGAAGCCGGAAGGATACAGCGGCCCGCTTTTCGAAGCGCCGGTTTTCAGCGATTCCCACTATGTGAGTCTCTGGCATCATGATGAACTCAAGCCCGCTCATTCTGGCGGCAAGACGTTCATCCCCGTCGCGGTAGACGGATTCAGCAGATCGTGGCTGGGGACGCGGCGCGAGGGCAACGTCGACTGTGTTGCGATGTTCCCCAATCTTCTGAAGGTTCGGCTCGATCAAGATTCTCTCCATCTTGACGCATCGAAGGGAAAAAAAGTCGTCGTATGGGCTGGAATGCCGTCATACAGCTGCAGGTCGGCGGAATTTCCTGTCGGAGCCAGAACGATCTCGCTCAGAGAACATCTTGGCCGGCATGAAGAGAAATTCGTCATCCAGCTCTTTGATGAGCGAGAGCTTCTTGACGAGCGCACCGTGGACGTCCCGCTGGCCACACCGCGGCTGATCTCACGTGTGGAGCAGACAGCGCTGGCTACAAAAGCACCAGCAGGCATGGTTGAAATTCCAGCGGGCGTGTTCAAGTTCAGCACCGCGAGGAGCTTTCTGAGTCCAAACGAAGCAATTCCATACCCCGACTATTCCGCCGGACGCACAGTCGCAGTGACGAAGTTTTTTATGGATCAATATCCGGTGACCAACGAGCAGTTCAGCGCGTTCTTGAAAGCGACGCGTTACAGACCGAAGGACACTACGAATTTCCTGAAGCGCTGGGTTAAGGGAAATACACCGGAGGGGCTTACGAACCATCCGGTCGTGTATGTGAGCCTGGAAGATGCCAGGGCGTATGCTCGCTGGGCGGGTAAGCGCTTGCCAACAGAGATCGAATGGCAATATGCAGCACAGGGGACAGATGGCCGCAAATACCCATGGGGGAGCGATTTTGATTCCACTAGATGCAACAACGGCTTGGGCAGAACGACACCCGTCGATGCGTACCCAACAGGAAAAAGTCCCTTCGGCGTTATGGATCTCATTGGCAACGTGTGGCAATTGACGGACGACGTCTACGATAACGGGAGTTACTACTTCGGCATTATCCGCGGCGGTTCCTACTACAATCCCACAGCGAGCGTGTGGTACATCAAAGGCGGACCTCAACCCGCTGACAATCCGCAGATTTTGCTGATGGTCTCACCGGGGTTTGACCGCAGCGCGACCGTAGGATTCCGCTGCGTGAAAGATGCAACGCGATAGCGAGTCGTATCACTTCTTCAACTACTGAAGTGGGCACATCATGAGATCAAGCATCATTCGTCTTTGTGTTCTGTGGCTGGGGATTTCGTATCCCCTCTTTTCCCAGTCGGTTCTCGACAAGGTTCTCTCCCCCTCACACCTCCCGTACCTCAAGAACAGCAAGCTCGTTCAGATTTCCAGCTATGACCGGAGCGGAGGCAACGCCGATTTCATTTCCATTCCGGATGGCGCGACGGCAAAGCTCGCCGAGATGGAGGGTCCGGGTGTTATCGTGAATATCTGGGTAACGATCGCGTCCAGAGACACGTACTTCCTCCGCAGGATCCTCCTGCGCATGTACTGGGACGGCGAGCACTACCCGTCGGTTGAAGTGCCGATCGGGGATTTCTTCGGCACCGGCTTTCAGTACAAGCAATACGTCACGCCGTTTGTCGGAATGTCGAGCGGCGGCTACTACTGTTACTTGCCGATGCCTTTTCAGAAATCAGCCCGCGTAGAGGTTGTCAACCAGACGGGGCAGGAGATCAACTCGTTCTACTATCACATTGACTATCATAAGTTGGGGGAACGGCTCGAACCGAATGTCGCGTACTTTCACGCCAGCTGGAGGCGCGACATCAGAACGAGCAGCAAGGAGAACTATCTGGTTCTTGACGCGAGTGGCGAAGGGCATTTTGTGGGGCTGAACATGAGCATGCAGAGCTACCACGGAGGGCTGCAGTATCTTGAAGGGGACGAGATGGTGTACGTGGATGGCGAGAAGCAGCCTTCCCTCTACGGAACCGGCACGGAGGACTACTTCATAAGCGGATGGTACTTCAACCAGGGAGAATTTGCTGCTCCATACCACGGCCTCATCGTGAAGGATGACTCCCTCGGACGAATTGCTGCGTACCGTTTCCATATTCTTGACGCCATCCCGTTCAAACAGTCCATTCGCTTCACGATCGAGCACGGTCATGCAAATGAGGAAATAGCGGACTACAGCAGCACTGCCTACTGGTATCAGCTGGAACCGCACAGGAGGTTCGCCGACATGCCATCCTCCGGACTGAGAATCCCTCTACGCGTTACCGTTCCCAATGGGGCAATTGAAACTGAGTCCCTACGACCTGTAAGCACGGCGCTGACGAGTAGCGTCAGCGACATGTCGGCCTTCGGGGCTGACTGGAGCGGTTTGAAGCAGCTCACGGTGTTCGGACAGAAGGAAGGTGATTCGTTCACGCTGCAAATTCCCGCAGTCGAAGACCGATACGACGTGTCGCTCTATTTTGCGCAAGGTCCTGACTACGGTTCTGCGGACATCCTGTACACCGGGAAGAAGGTGGGCGAGATCAAAGGATACAGCAAGACGAACGTTCCCGGCGGGAAGACTACCTTGAGCAATCTCAAAGCGGTCAGCAAGCAACTCCCCATTCAATTCGTTGCGAGCGGAAAGGACAGCAAATCCTCCGGTTACGTCGTTGGGCTCGACGCGTTCGTCCTGGAGCCGCATCGAACATTCATTCCCGAGTGGTGCTTGATCGGGCCTTTCCCTAATCCTCGTGACGAAAACTCGAATCGTCTCGGCCTCGATGCCGTTTACCCGCCCGAGAAAGAAATTAATCTCCAGAAAACGTATGCGGGGGTTGATCAAAAGCCTGTGAAATGGACCCTCGAAAAGACCCCTGCCAAGGGGAGGGTGGATCTGTACAAGTTTGATCCTTACGAACTTGTTGTTGTCTATGCCTTGACCTACATCTATTCGCCAAACGATCAGATCCTGCCGCTGCTTCTTGGGACTGATGATGGAGTGAAGGTCTTTCTCAACGACCGAGAGATTTACCGGCTCCTAACGATCAGGGTGAGCGTCCCCGATCAAGATCGGGTGCCGCTGGAGCTGAAGAAGGGGTGGAACAAGCTTTTGCTGAAGATCGAGAATAACTATGGCGGGTACAACTTCTACGCGAGGGTTCTGGATCTGGACGAATCGCTGGTCTTCAGCCCGCACAAACAACGCTAGTATCGGGAGGCGGCGAGAAGAAGGAACAGCAGGCCAGGCACCTCCCGATGAACTCTGTAGTGACAAGCGAAAGGAAGTATCCCCATGAAACGACTTCTCCTGCTTCTCGCCTTCTTCGTTACGCCAGCCCTTTCGCAAACGGACTACATCCGTGATTGGTTGATTCTTGGCGTCTTTCCGCGCGCAGATGAGCTGACCCGCCTTTCGTTCGACTATCTCAACGGCGAATCGTCCATTGTCGCCCGCGGCGGCGAGGTTCTTGTGGGGCAACGATGGATGCTGTACCATTCTCCGAGGGAGTTCGTTGATTTCCTCTGGAGTGAATTCCCCTTTGCAGTGAGAGAACGGTGTGCGGTCTACGCGGCGTTCTTCGTACAATCACCGAAGGACCAAAGAGTACATCTCCTGGTCGGAAGCGATGACGGTGTCGTCGTATGGTGCAACGGGCAACAGGTTCATTACAACGATGTGTACCGCGATGTGGTGCTCGACAACGACACCGCAGCTGTCCAATTCAAGAGCGGATGGAACACCATCCTTCTCAAGATCGTCAATGGTGAAGTCGGATACGGGGCGTGTGCACGTTTTGCAGATGGGGATGGACTGGTCCTCAGTGCGGAGAACCCTTTTCCGCCGACACGCTCACTGACTCCAGCCTCGCTCTCGTGTGCATCCACCACGCTCAACTTCCGTTTTTCGATCACGGAGAATCATCAACTGGCGTTCTCATTTGATCTTCCATTGCTCAACCGAGGGAGCACTGCCGTAAGAGATGTCGAAGTAGTCCTAATGTCGAGCAACAGGACCATTGCCAAGAGTGTTGTTCCGAAGATTGCCGAGGGAGAGCTCTTCCGATTCCAACAACGCGCTGCTTTTCATGATGCTTTGGAGGTGAGTGGCGGAAAGGTGCCGTTGAGTGTCCACCTTCGATACGAGGGAAAGGACACAACGCAGCTGTATGAGTTTGCAGGCGAGGTACTCCGCAAGTTCTTTGAGCCGTGGGGTCTACAGGGTTGGACGGAGAAGCGGGTGGATGAGAAATCAGCTCGCTTTGCCCGCACCGTCGTCGTGCCGGCTGAGTTGTCGGGTCTCGGTCTCCAGGTCGCTGTCGACATTGGTGAGACGTGGGGATCGGTGTCGGTCAATGGAGAAAGAAAACTTGCGCGCTTCAGTGGTGACTCCGGAGAACTCACGCTGACGGACAAGTCAGGTGTGCGCGACACGTTCAACATCGAGGTCGCAGTGACTTCAGACAAGCCGATACGAAGGAATGTTCTAGTCGCCTCAACCATTCGGCCTCGCAACAATTCGATCGAGCGATATCTCTCTGATGTCCGATTCGCCAAGGAGATTTACAACATCGAACTCGGTGATCAATCCACCGTCATTTCAGGGCTTGGTGACCTTCTCAAGTCGCATCAGCTTGAGCGCGCGGATGACGTTTTACAGCCGATGAGCCAGAAAATCGCCTCGCTTGCCCCCGAAGCCAAAAAGCTTTCGCTCCATCTCATCGGCAACGCGCACATCGATATGGCTTGGCTCTGGCGATATCTCGAGACCATCGAAGTCACGCGGGCGACGTTTCAAGCAGCCATCGACAATCTCAAGGCATATCCCGATTTTCATTTCTCCCACGGCCAAGCTCATAGTTACCAGTGGATTGAACAGTACCATCCGGAAATGTTTCGAGAGATTCAAAAGTATGTCCGGGAAGGACGTTGGGAAATTGTTGGAGGAACATGGGTTGAATCGGACGCTAACATGCCGTCGGGTGAATCGCTCGTGAGGCAATATCTGTATGGCAAGAGATACTTCAAGCAGAAGTTCGGTGTGAATGTCAAGCACGGGTTCTTTCCCGACACGTTTGGTCATCCGTCCACGCTTCCGCAGATCCTGAGCAAAAGCGGAATTGAAACGTACACCTTTTTCCGTCCGGGCGAGGAGGAACGGATGTTCTGGTGGGAGAGCCCCGATGGAAGTAGAGTTTTTGCACATCATCCGTCGAACTGGTACGGAACGTGGTCAGGGGTTCCAGACACGGTGTGGAGCGCGGCCGTGAGAACGAAGACGAATTTCTCAGTATCGAATGCAGTGCAATTCTTCGGGGTCGGTGATCACGGCGGTGGACCTACTCGGCGTCAGATTGAGCAAATCCAAGAATTAGGTCGGGTCAATCTTTACCCAGAGACCAAGATGTCGACATTTGGGTCATTCTATTCTCACCTTGTGCCAGAGAAGAAGAACGCTGCTGTCGAACGAGGTGAGCAAAACCCCGCATTCGAAGGATGCTACACAAGCCAGGCGCGGATCAAACTCAATAACCGGAAAGCTGAAGCTCTTCTTCCCACTGCTGAAATGGTTTCCGCTCTTGCGATGCGCTATGGCTATGACTATCCTTTACGTGAACTGCAGGAAGCTTGGCAACGAGCCCTCTTCAACCAATTCCACGATATCTTATGCGGATCCGGGATTCACGAGATCTATATCGATTCCGATCAGTTTTATCTTGAGGCGTTCGAACGGGCCGAAGCTGCTCTGCGGGGCGGGTTGAGGACGATCGCCGCAGGTGTATCCACGACGCACAGGTCAAAGCAGGCCACACCGATCGTAGTCTTCAATCCGTTAAATTGGAAAAGGACGGAACCGATTGAGCTGAGACGGAAGTACGAAACTGGGAGGGTCCCTAGAGTAATTGATGAGAAAGGAAAGGAGATTCCCGTCCAAGTCATAGAACGCTCATCGGATTCCGTGACCATTGCTTTCCTGCCGAAAGACGTGCCATCGATCGGATACAGAACGTACTGGATCAGCTCCGGGAGAGAGACGCCAGTGACGGTCTCGGGAGACCTCACGCTTGAGAATCGATTCTTCCGAGTTGAGATCGACAAGCAAACAGGATGTGTCTCCAGGATCTACGACAAGTCAAGAAAGCGGGAAGTGCTTTCACCTCGTGCGCTTGGTAATCAGCTGCAGATTCAAGAGGATAGTGCACCAATGTCGGCTTGGGTGATTGGATTGCGAGGCAAGCCAGATTCCATAACCAGCCCGAGGAGCGTGAGGGTTTTGCAATCAGGCAAGGTGAGGAAAGTTGTGCGGTCGGAGTACGAGTTCGAGAACTCGTCCTTCACGATGGATGTGATTCTGTATAACGAACTCCCGCGTATTGATTTTCGATGCATCGCTGATTGGCACCATCGGAAGAGAATCCTGAAGATTGCGTTTCCAGTGAACATCGCCGATGGTCGGGCGACATTTGAGGTCCCGTACGGCGCGATCGGACGTACGACCGACGGCCGGGAAGTTGTAGCCCAAAAATGGGTGGACCTCTCCACCAACGATTATGAAGTGAGCCTACTTAATGATTCGAAATATGGCTTTGACGTGAACGGAAACGTTATCCGGATGACGGCATTGCGCGCGCCGACGGACCCTGACCCCAAAGCCGACGAAGGGAAGCACCAATTCTCTTATGCCCTGTGCCCTCACGCGCGAAGCTGGGAGGACGGTTCGACGGTACGCCGGGGGTATGAATTCAACACGCCGATGATCATTGTGCAGACCGATCAGCATCACGGGCAACTTCCATCAAGCTATTCCTTCCTGCAGCTAAGTCAGCCGAACGTTGTTGTCTCGACCCTGAAGAAATGTGAAGACGACAACGGCCTTATCCTTCGGTTCTACGAGACCGCCGGCAAAGCCACTCAAGCTCATCTGCAATTCCCTCAACCTATTGTTCGCGCAGGAGAGATGGATTTGATTGAGTGGAGCGAACAACCGATTTCGAGTACTGATCTAAAGGAAGGTGCACTGAACGTCAGTCTGAAGCCCTTCGAGATTAAGACATTGAAATTATTGCTAGGGAAAGAACAATGAACGAGCTGCTTGGAGAGATCCTGAGACAAACACCGGTCATTATTGATGGAGCCTGGGGGACGCAGATCCAACGCCGGGGCCTCGAGCCCGGGGGCAGTCCCGATGCGTGGAATCTCACGCATCCGTTCGAGGTGGAGCAGGTCGCACGGTCCTACGTTGAAGCAGGGAGCCGGATCATTCTGACGAACACCTTCGGTGCGAGTCGCATGATGCTCGAACGCCACGGCCTCGAGCATATGGCACGGGAAATCAACAAAGCGGGAGCTGCAATTTCGCGCAAGGCAGCAGCGAACAAGGCTTACGTCTTTGGGTCCATCGGTCCGAGCGGGAGACTGCTGCTGATGGGAGAGACTACCGAGGAGGAGTTGAGTGAAGCTTTCACCGAGCAGGCGATGGCGCTCGCTGAGGGGGGCGCACACGGCATCGTGGTCGAAACGATGAGCGATCTGACGGAAGCAAAGCTCGCCGTTGCTGCTGCAAGGAAAACCAGCCTTCCTATTGTCGCTTCAATGGTGTACGACTCCGGCAAGGAGTATGATCGAACCATGATGGGTACGACGGCCGAGCATGCTGCTCAGGCGTTGACGGACGCAGGTGCAGATGTGATCGGCGCAAATTGCGGGTTGGGCATCGAACATTTCATGGTCGTCTGCAGGCGTCTTCGCGCGGCAACGCCGCTGCCGGTCTGGATCAAGCCGAATGCCGGCTTGCCAGAGTTGATCGAAGGAAAAGTCGTCTATCACACGACGCCGGAAGAGTTTGCGGGCCACGCCGTAACCATTCGTGACGGGGGCGCGCAATTCATTGGAGGTTGTTGTGGCACCACTCCAGAGTTCATCCGTGCTCTGGTGCGCAAATTCGCGGAAACCTAATCAAGATGTCCGACTTCCCGTCGAATGACCGAGAGTAGAAGTCATGGATCTCCCTGGAGATTGTTATGAGCAGACCCACTGTCCACCTCATCTGCAACGCGCACCTCGATCCTGTCTGGCAGTGGAGATGGGAAGAAGGGTGTGCGGAAGCTCTTTCGACCTTCGGCAACGCCGTTCAGCTTCTCCACGAACACGGCCAGCTGGTCTTCAACCACAATGAGGCGATTCTTTACCAGTGGGTACAGCGTTACGAGCCCTCTTTGTTTAAAGAAATTCAGAAGCTCGTGAAAAAAGGTCGCTGGTGCATCAGTGGGGGTTGGTACCTTCAGCCTGATGTTAACATGCCCGGAATCGAATCGCTCATCCGGCAGATTGCGGAAGGGAGAAGGTTTTTCAGAGAACACTTCGATGCGGAGCCGAAGGTAGCCTACAATTTTGACTCCTTTGGCCACACGGGTGGACTGCCGCAAGTCCTCAAGCAGGCAGGATACAAAATGTACATCCACATGCGTCCGCAACACCCTGACCTGAAGTTGCCCTCCGATCTCTATCGTTGGCGAGGCGCGGACGGCTCGGAGATCCTTTCATGCCGAATTGAAGTCGGCTTCTACCACAGCGAATACGACAACATTGAGCAGAAGCTGCAAGACGGCACGGAGCTCGCGCTCAAGCTGAATCGCGACGTGCCGGTATTCTGGGGAATCGGTAACCACGGAGGTGGAGCGACACGAGAAGCGCTGGCAATGATTGATTCGTTCATCGAAAAAGAACGGCGTGTCAGAATCCTGCACAGCACGCCTGAGGGACTGTACAAGGCTCTTAGGAAGCATGCGAAGACCGCCCCTCTCGTCGACGGTGACCTCCAGCGTGTGTTCACTGGCTGCTATACATCCCTGTCGCGGCTCAAACGGCGGGCGCAAAGAAGCCTTGGCGAGCTCGTGCAAACTGAATCGCTTTGCGCATGGTCGTGGTGGACTCGGAAGGCAGACTATCCGGCAGCTGACATCGAAGAGGCGTGGCGCGATCACATGTTCAACGACTTCCACGATATACTTGCTGGGTCATGCGTCGAGCCCGCGGAACAAGATGCGTTGGACCAGTACGGGCGCGTCTCCGAAACCATTCGTCGCCTCCGATTGTCAGCAGCGAGCACGTTCAACAGCGGGAGGCCGCGAAAGCTCTACATTCCAGCCACCGTCTGGAATACGAATCCGTCGTGCTCCAATGTCCCTGTAGAACTGGAGTGCATGGTCGACCTTCGTCCGAAATGGACAGGGGAGTGGCACGTGAGGCTGTACTCGCTGGAGGGAACTGAAATCCCTTGCCAAGAAGAGCAGCCGGAATCACTGCTCCCGTTCAACTGGAGGAAAAAGATCAGCTTCATGGCAAAGCTGCCCGGTTTTGGGGCCGTTCAATACGAGGTGAGGGCTCATGAGGGAAAGAAAAAGGTGATGGGGGCGGAGCCGGCTATTCGACACAAGGTCGACTTGGAAAGAGGGCTCATCAATAGCCTGGAGGGCGGGGAGGGAACCGAATGCCTTGCAGGTCACCTGCTTCAACCTCTCGTGGTTGAAGATGAGGGTGACTCCTGGGGAGCAGACCGCTGGAGCTATCGAAACGTGGTCGGCCACTTTGAACTCCAACCGAAGAGAGTATGCGTTTTGAGCAACGGCCCGATCCGGAAGATATTTGAGTCGGTTCTTCTGCACGGCAACAGCAAGATCATCTTGCGTACAATTGCCTACACGAACTGGCCTGTGCTGGAGTTTCACCTGCGTATCCACTGGGCTGAGGTGCGCAGGCGTCTAAAGCTCTCTATACCAACGGTATTCAAGGACGATCGCGTGTTGTGCGAAGTGCCCGGGGGCACAATCTATCGACCTGCCGACGGGCAAGAGCACGTGCACGGGCGGTGGTGCTTCCTTGAAGGGGCAATCGCCGGGCGCCATACCGGATTCGCTGTCATCAACAGTGGGCAGCATGGGTTCGACTTCAAGGACGGCGAGATCCGGCTCTCGGTGCTCCGTAGCGCTGCGTATTGCCACGATCAGGGACTGGAACTTGGTGAGAGGCCGATTCGCAAGTATATGGATCAAGGTGTTCACGATGTTCGGCTGCTGATTACCGCCGGGGATGCCGATACGGTTCGCGCTTCGCTCTCCGGACTAGCCGATTGGCTGAGTGCTCCGCCCATTGTGTATGCGCATTTGCCAATCGGTGAAGAGAGTGAATCGCGCGTTGAGTTCCTTTCTCTCCAACCGTCGAACATCAGAGTGACGGCTTGCAAACGATCGTGGGACGGAAAGGCGCTCGTTCTGCGACTGCACGAAACGACCGGTACGGCCTCGACAGCGGAGCTCAAGATGGAAAAGCCGAAGGTGGCTGCGAAACTCTCGTTCACGCCGTTAGAGATCAAGACACTCCGTATTGAGAAGTCGGGCCGATGGCGTGAAGTGAATCTGATTGAAGAACGATAGGCCGGTGCGTCCGTGAGACCCGATATTGAACAGCTCAAACTCACTCTCAAGCTAGCAAAAGGCCGCCATGTGCCCGTTGTCGAGCTGGGTGTGCACCCAAAGATCAAGGCCCGGCTTATCGGCAGAGAAATCCTGACGCTCGCGGACGATATCGAGTTCTGGCAAAAGGCGGGCTATGATTACATCAAGCTGCAGCCGGTGGCGGATTTCAATCCTGCCAAGATCGGCGTTGAGGACAATCTCACGTTCAACGAAGATGGAACGCTCTTCCGCAAGTGGGCCTCGGAGAACAGGGGGGTCATCGCTACTCTTGAGGATTTGGAGCGCTATCAGTTCCCTTCGAAGAGTGATTTTGATTATTGGAAATTTGAACAAGTGAGACGTCTGTTACCCAAGGGGATGGGCGTGGTTGGACAGTACGGCGACATCTTCACGATGACCTGGGAGATGATGGGATTCGAAACGTTCTCGCTCGCGCTGTACGAGAATCCGGAACTGGTTTGCACGCTCAACAATAAGCTTGGTGAGCTAGTTCTCAGCATGTTCGAGTACTTTACCCAATGCGAGGCTGTCGATGTCATTTGGTATAGCGACGACATTGCGTTCACGCAAGGTCTGCTGGTGTCTCCTGAGGCATTGCACCAGTATTTCTTTCCATGGCTAAGAAGGATCGGTGACCTGGCGAAGGCATCGGGCAAGCCATTGTTATACCACTCGGATGGGGTGCTCTGGGATGTGTTTGAGGACATCGTTGCGTGCGGCGTCGATGCGATTCATCCGATCGAGCCAAAAGCGATGGACATTGCCGAAGTGAAACAGCGCTATGGTGACAGGTTGTGTCTCATCGGGAACGTGGATGTTGATCTTCTCGCGAGGGGCACGCCGGCGGAAATCCGCGAGCAAGTGAAGCTCAATATCGAAAAAGCTGGATACAACGGCGGGTACTGCGTCGGATCCGGCAACAGCATTCCGGAATACGTGAAGTTCGAAAACTATCTGGCGTTGTTGGAGGCGGCGAGGGAATACGGGGGGGGATAAGGCTCTCTGAGTCTCCGGCTGAGATGGAATCGATTCAATCGTTTAGAGGAGCACGCAGAAGTCTATGGCTTATAACGGGTTGCATATTGGCTGCAAATTATCTATGTTATACCATCAAAAATTTGCAAAGGATACGTAAGTGATTGAAGTACAAGCAATTCTGCGCCCCTACAATCCGTGGTGGAGTGATCCAAAGTCCGGCTTTAGCAACCTTCCTGACTTTCACCGTCCAATCTTTTACACATTGGCCGATGAGCTTCTGACCCTTCCGCAGATCCTTTCGATTACAGGTCCCCGACGCATCGGGAAAAGTACCCTTCTGTATCAACTTCTCCGAGGACTTTTGGCTCAAGGTGTTCCATCGCAACGGCTTATCTATTACTCGTTTGATGACCCGGTCTTGATGGCTCGACGGGTCAAAGTCGATGAACTCATCGATCGCGCTATGAGAATGGTGTTCAAGCAGAAGTCCGAGGGACCAACATACCTGTTCCTTGACGAGATACAGCGCCTTGATCGCTGGGAACTCTATCTTAAAAAGTACTATGATCTCAAATATCCGATCAAGGTCGTGATCTCCGGTTCAGCGTCTTCTCCGATTTTCAAGAGAAGTCGTGAGAGTCTGATGGGGCGTGTGAAGGATTCGCACCTACTCCCATTTTCGTTTCGTGAATATGTTCTCTATTCGCTTCAAGAAAATCCAACGCTTCACCGAGAGGTAAACGATTTCTATGAGCTTGGGAAAACAGCACAGGGGATGTTTGCCGAAGATCCATCAGTGAGGGCTAAGGAGGTTTTGTTACCAACTCCAAGCCCAGAGCTATGCTCGCATCTAGATGCACTTCTTCGCCACTATTTTCTGGAAGGCGGGTTTCCTGAGGTCTGGAGTCTGCCAACGTGGGTTGCAAAGCAAGAATACTTGTATGATAATCAGGTGAAGAAAGTCATATACGAAGATCTGATTCTTGCCGCGGAATTTCGAAAGCCGGAATTGCTTAAACGCTTCTACATCTCTCTTCTCGAGATGCCCGGCAGAGAGATCAACGTGCAATCTGTCGCCAAGGAAACAAATGTTAGCGCGTTACAGATCGAGAAGTATCTACCGTTGTTGGAAATGACAGACCTTGTGTATAGCATTTCTAAGTTCCGCACGGGTCCGCTCCGCGTTCGAAAGGGGCTTATGAAGTTCTACCTAGTTGATCTTGCGCTTCGAAATGCCGTGCTGCGCTTGAACGAGACACTGCTGTCCGATGAAACAACGTTGGGTCTCTATGCGGAAAACCAAGTGTTTCTTGCTCTGAAGAAGTGGCGTGGGACGATTCAGATGGATTACTACCGGGAGCGTCACGGTGAAGTCGATTTTATTGTTCACAGCGGTCCACATAGGTATCTGCCCGTCGAAGTCAAGTATCGGAACGAGATCAAGGCAAGCGACTTCGCCGGACTTCAAAAGTTCACCAGCAAATTCAAGCATTCGGCTCAACCGATCATGGTGACAAAGAACTGGACAGACCTTGGGCCGAGACAGAATGTCCTTCTGTTGCCACTGCCTCTGTTTCTGATCCTTTTTGATTGAGGAAGCTGCGAAAAGCAGCATCCCAGATCAACGATCGTTTACTGCTTACGCTGTTCATCGGGACACCATAGGCTTACGATAACTGCTTCCCACGAGGCCTCTGAAAGGAGGAGTCAACTCATGAAAACCATATCTCTTTTTCGTCCTCTGATTGCGTCTGGACTTGTGGTCGTCTCCTGTCTCACACTTCCATCTTTTTCTCAATCTCAAAAGCCAAAACACCTCAATGCCACAGCTCCGATCGAAGAACGTGTCAATGATCTTCTCTCGAGGATGACGATCGAGGAGAAGATTGCCCAGCTCCAATCTACGCTGCGGAAGATCGAATGGGGTAAGAACCTCACTGTGAACGGTCTCGGCGGTGTGGGTCCTCTGCTCAGGTCATACGTTGCCAAGGAGGCGGCGGAGAAGGGAAATGAAATGCAGAAGCTCGCAGTGGAGAAAACGCGGCTGGGGATTCCGATGATTATTCACGATGAGGCACTTCACGGGCTCGTCGGAAACAATGCGACGAGTTTCCCGCAAGCAATCGGGTTGGCTGCGACATGGGATACGGATTTGATGACAAAGGTCGCTGCAGTCATCGGAAAAGAAACGCGTTCCCGTGGGATTCGACAGGTTCTCTCGCCGGTGGTCAACATGGCGCGCGATGTGCGCTGGGGACGCGTTGAGGAGACGTACGGCGAGGATCCGTACCTTCAGTCCCGCATGGCTGTGGCCTTCTGCAAGAGCATTGAAGGCGAAGGTGTGATCACGACACCGAAACACTTCGTCGCGAATGTGGGAGATGGTGGAAGGGACAGCTACCCGGTCTTTTTCTCGGAACGGGAGCTGCGTGAAGTGTATTTCCCGCCGTTCAAAGCCGCCATTCAGGAAGGCGACGCGTGGTCTGTGATGGCATCCTACAACGCCGCCAATGATCTGCCCTGTTCCGCTGACAAATGGCTGTTGACGGATGTCCTCCGGAAGGAATGGGGCTTCAAAGGCTTTGTGGTTTCCGATTATGGATCAGTCGCAGGAATCATGAACAAACATTTTGTTGCAGCCACGCCGAAGGAAGCCGCGATCAAGGCCGTTCAGGCAGGGCTCGACATGGAGCTGCCTGACATCTATTTCTACGGTGCCCCGCTGCTTGAAGCCGCGAAGGATGGGTCGGTCTCAAAGAACGCGATCGACAACGCCGTGAAGAACATCCTGCGCGCGAAGTTCCGGCTGGGATTGTTCGAGAAACCGTACGTGGATCCTCAGGCCGCCGCGGCAATCAATGACGCTCCCGAGCATCGCGCGCTTGCTCGCGAGGCGGCGCGTGAGGCGATCGTCCTTCTGAAAAATGAGGGAAACGTCCTACCGCTGAGGAAGGAGATCAAATCAATAGCAGTGATTGGTCCGAACGTGGATGTCGTGAAGCTCGGCGGCTACAGCGGATACGGGATGAAGACCGTCACGATCCTCGAAGGAATCAAGAATAAACTGGGATCGGCGGCGACAGTGTACTTCGAGAAGGGGTGTGATGTCGGATTCACTTCATTACCGCCGATTCCATCTGAATATCTCATCCCGCCGGATGCTAAACCTGGCGAGCATGGGTTGAAGGGCGAGTACTTCACGAACAAGGATTTGTCCGGTCCACCTGCCCTCGTGCGAATCGACAAGCAGATCAACTTCGAGTGGGCGATGGGGTCGCCTGATTCGACGATTCCGCCGGAGCATTTCTCGGCAAGATGGACAGGCAAGCTCGTGCCGACGACCTCAGGTACCTATACGATTGGCGCAAGCACAGACGACGGTCTTCGTCTCTCCATCGACGGCAAGCTGCTGATCGAGAGCTGGTTCGATCGCGGGGCCACGCTTGACGTTGTGACCCTTAGGCTCGAATCAGGTCGACAATACGACATCCGCATTGAGTATTACGAGAATGAAGGTTGGGCCTATGCGAGCTTCGTGTGGGATCTCCAGCGCGAGACCGACCCAAGGATTCAGGCGGCGGTGGATGCCGCCAGGAAATCCGATGTGGCGGTCGTTGCAGTCGGTATCATTGAGGGAGAGGGCTATGACCGCGCCAACCTTGACCTCCCTGGCGAGCAAGAGCGGCTCATCAAATCCGTGGCAGAAACGGGGACGCCCACCGTTGTTGTGCTTGTCAACGGAAGCGCCGTGACGATGAAGAATTGGATGAACAAAGTGCCGGCGGTCCTCGAGGCGTGGTATCCCGGAGAAGAGGGCGGGAATGCTATCGCAGATGTGCTGTTCGGCGATTATAACCCGGGCGGGAAGCTGCCGATTACGTTTCCACAGTTCGTCGGTCAAGTTCCGCTCTATTATAACCACAAACCGACCGGCCGTGGAGACGACTATACGGACATGAGCGGGAAGCCTCTGTTCCCATTCGGATTTGGGCTGAGCTATACGACCTTCAGCTACAGCAATCTACAGATAGCGCCGAGGGAGATTCCTTCAAGTGGAAAAGTCCAGGTAAGCGTCGATGTGCAGAATGTCGGTGATCGAAAAGGAGCGGAGGTTGTTCAACTTTATCTGCACGATCCGGTTGCCAGTGTCACAAGGCCGGTCAAGGAATTGAAAGGCTTCAAGAGGATCACGCTTGAGCCGAGAGAGAAGAAAACGGTCACCTTTGAGATCTCGAAGAACGAGCTTCAGTTCTTGGATGCACAGATGAAAAATGTTGTCGAGCCGGGCACGATTGAAGTAATGATTGGCAGCTCGTCGGATGATATCCGTCTGAGATCGAGCTTTGAAGTAACGAAGTCATTCTGAGCGCACGGGGTGGAGCGGAGAATCTGACAGCACAACCTTCTAAGGATTCTCATCCTTCGGAAGGTTACCAGACGAGTATGAACATCGACATGAGGCAATGGAAACAATCGGTCCTGCAATCCAGGAAGCGGCTTGTTGTGCCCTTGATGACCCATCCTGGAATCGCACTCACCGGTCATTCGGTCCTCGAGGCTGTCACCGATCCGGGAGTCCACGCGAAGGCTGTTCAGGCCGTCGCGAAACACTATCCCACCGCTGCCGCCACGATGATCATGGACCTCTCCGTCGAGGCCGAAGCTTTCGGCGCGAAGATCCGATTTGACCGCAACGAGGTCCCTTCTATCGTCTCCAGAACAGTCGAGAGCGATGAATCCATCGACCGATTGGCAATCCCCAGTCTGAAAAGCGGCAGGCCAGCTCAATGGGTCACGGCTTCGGGAATCGCGGCGCGCATGATCACCGACAGGCCGGTGTTGGCCGAATGTATCGGTCCTTTCTCACTTGCTGCCCGCCTGTACGACGTTACGGAGATCATGACAGCCATCCTCATCGAGCCCGAAACCATTCTGAAATTGGTCGACCGGTGCACTCAGTTCTTGATTTCCTATTGCGCCGGTTTCAAATCGGCCGGCGCAAACGGTGTCTTGATCGCAGAACCAGTCGCTGGCGTCTTGTCCGGGGCTCTCTGCACTGAGTTCTCATCGACGTTTATTCAAAGAATCGTCCGAGCCGTTCAGGATGATCAATTCCTTGTGATCCTCCATAATTGCGGGGAGACAGAGCAGCTCATTGGGTCGATGTCAAGCACCGGTGCCGCGGGCCTGCATTTCGGCAATAGGGGCAATATCATGAAGGCCCTGAACGAGCTTCCTGGCGACACCCTTGTCTTCGGCAACATCGATCCTGTCGGGATCCTCAAACAAGGAACCCCCGCGACGGTTCACGGGGAAACCTCTGCGCTGCTGACGAAAACGAAGGACTTCAGGAATTTCGTTCTCTCCTCGGGCTGTGATGTACCCCCGAACACGCCGATGGAGAACATCGACGCATTCTTCGGTGCGCTGGACGAATTCAATCAGAAGTGAGGCGGGGAGATGATGCGTGGAAGGAACCGAGGACACTGTTCAGACGTGCTCAGAGTGAGATCAAGGAGGCGCACATCCAAGCTGCGGCGAATCACCCTGCGGAATCTCTTTAATCCGAAGCGCGCTCACATGTTTCAAGGGAGGTTGTTATGAAATCCTCGAAAGTCACAGGTCAGAATTTCTCGCTCACGCTTCTCGGCGTCGTGATAGTGTGCGGCATAGTCGCAGGCCAAATCGCCTTTGGTCAACAGAAGGGCCAGCGCACGTTTTCCGGTCCTGCCCTGCAGGAAATAGGATTTCCGATCGGGGGCATTGGGACGGGATCGGTTTCCCTGGGAGGACGGGGGGATTTGCGCGATTGGGAGATCTTCAATAAGCCTGATAAAGGCAGTCGGCTTGATTTCTCCTTCTTTGCACTCTGGGCTCAACAGGATGGCAAGAAACCCGTCGCACGCGTGCTCGAGCGACAGGTGATGCCTCCTTACCGGGGAGGCGGACACGGCGTGCCCCAACGGTTGCTCTCTGGTCTCCCTCGACTCGAAGAGTCCGAATTCACAGGAGAGTACCCGTTCGCGACGATCCGCTTCAAAGATCGCAACCTGCCAGTGCGGGTCGAGCTGGAAGCGTGGAATCCATTCATTCCTCTGAATGTGGACGACAGCGCTCTCCCCCTTGCGTTCTTCTCATGGAAGCTGACCAACCCGTCTTCCGATACAGTCCGGGTATCGTTGGCGACAAGTCTATCCAATCCGATTGGGAACAAATACACGAATGTGAAGGGCGAAAAGCCCGGGCTGGGCAGGAATGTCAATGAGTTCAGAGAAGGCGTGGGCATCCGCGGACTGGTGCTCTCTTCCCTGAAAGTGAAGCCGGATGATCCGAATTACGGCTCGATGGGTCTTGTCACGACGTCGGACGATCTGGATGTGGTCACGAGGTGGTACCGCGGCGGATGGTGGGACCAGTGTCACGTGTTCTGGGATGATTTCTCCGATGACGGTCGAGTGAAAAATGTGCGAGATACACTTTCCTCCGATGAGTGGCGATCAGATGTGGGGAGTTTGATTCTCCATGCCACCGTGCCACCGCGAGGATCTGTCACGCTCCCCATGCTGATAACCTGGTACTTCCCAAATCGTGAGAATTACTGGAATGGCGAAGCAGAAGTCCGCGGGAAAATGATGAGGAACTATGTCGCCAGGAAATTCGGAAGCGCGTGGGAGGTTGCCGGATATTTCTTCAAGAATCAGCAAAGGCTCGAACAGCAGACGCGGGCTTTCCACAGCGCTCTGTTCAACTCCACGCTTCCCGGATATGTGATTGATGCAGTTTCCAGCCAGATGTCCACGCTCAAGACGAATGTCTGCGTGCTGCTTGAGGATGGATCTTTCTTCGGTTTTGAGGGGAACAGCGACAACGGTGGCTGCTGCCCGCTCAATTGCACGCATGTTTGGAACTATGAACAAACGCTGGCGTTCCTCTTCCCGCAGCTCGAGCGGTCGATGCGCGAAACGTCCTTCCTGCATAACACGCTGCCGGACGGTTATATGACGTTTCGAACGTTGATTCCGCTGGGTGAATACTGGTGGAGATTCAAGGCTTGTGCGGATGGCCAGATGGGTGAGATTGTCAGAGTGTATCGGGAGTGGAAGATCTCGGGAGACACACAGTGGCTGCGGAAGCTCTGGCCGAAGGTGAAACTCGCCCTTGAGTTTGCGTGGCGTGGAACCGGCGATCCTCCGCCGAAAGGCTTTGAGTGGACAAAGGAGCAAGTGTCGATGCCGTGGGACCCGGACAAGAATGGGATGATGGAAGGGGAACAGCACAACACCTACGACATCGAGTTCTACGGGCCCAACACGATGATGGGGAGCCTGTATCTGGCTGCACTGAAGGCTGGAGCAGAGATGGCCAGGGCACTCGGTGAAGCAGATAAGGCAGGAGAGTACTTGTCACTCCTTAAGCAGGGGGCTGCGCTCTATGACGAGAAGCTCTGGGGCAAGGACTACTACGTCCAGGATGTGTATGTGCTCAAAGGCCTTCAGGTGCCGAAGCATCTGATTTCCCCCGAGGGCGAGGAGTGTGGTCCGGACTGCGAGTGTAAGAAGACACCCGGCGACAAAAAGCCCGCGCTCGACACCTCGATGGTGAATGTAAAGTACCAATACGGCAAAGGATGCCTCTCCGATCAATTGCTCGGTCAGTATCTTGCGCACGCTGTTGGGCTTGGACATGTGCTGAATCCTGATCACGTCCGAACGGCCGCGCGCTCGATTTTCAAATACAACTTCAAGAAACGGATGACGGATTTCGCAAACGTGCAGCGAGTGTATGCCTTAAACGAGGAAGCCGGCCTGTTGCTCTGTTCCTGGCCTCATGGTAATCGGCCTGCGCTCCCGTTCGTCTACAGTGATGAAGTGTGGACGGGCATCGAGTATCAGGTAGCAGCAATTCTCATCTATAACGGATTGGTTAAAGAGGGGCTTGAGATTGTCAAAGCAGTGCGTGATCGCTACAACGGCCTGCACCGCAATCCGTGGGATGAGGAGGAATGCGGGCATCACTATGCTCGGGCAATGTCAAGCTGGGGAGTGCTCCTCGCTCTGACGGGTTATCGGTGTGACGGCTCGGCTCAACGTCTGGAATTTGCGCCGGTCGTTTCGAAGGACAATTTCAAAACGTTTTGGTCGAACGGAACGGGGTGGGGGACGTTCAGTGAGAGATCAGAACGCGGAACGCTGAATGTAGAATTGCGGATGGATAACGGCAGCATGAAATTGCAGACCCTTGTGCTGGGGAAATGGAAGGCAGGGAAAGCAAAGGTCACACTGAACGGCAAGGCGGTTCCGGCCAATCTGGAATCTGAAGATGGGAGGATGGTGATTCGTCTTAAGGAGCCGGTTTCGCTGGCGGAAGGCGGCGGGTTAAGGGCCTCGATACACTAGGATCATCCAGACCTTGCGAAGGTTTTTTTGGTTTACAGAGTACCTTCGCAAGAGTATCCTTGCTACCCACAGCTGTAAACGCAGCGTCGTGCCTCGTCAGCAAACGCCTTGAGCAATTCAACATCAGCATCGAAGAAGTGGTCGGAGGGGGAGAGAATGTACCCACCCCCTTGGCCCGCGTCGTTAAAGCACTTCCGCACTGCTTTGCGTGTTTCTTCCGGCGCGCAGCCCTTGAAGTGGTGAAACTGATCGAATCCTCCGATCATGCACACCCGATCCCCAATGCGCCGCTTCGCTTCCGCTAGAACCGTGTCTCCTCCCATCGAAGCAGGCGTGAAGGTTTCCATCGCGTCAGGCTTCATGTCCGCAAACCTCTCAAGGAAGGGCATCATTCCCCCGCACGTGTGATAGACAACCCTCTGTCCGACCGAATGAGCCAGCTCGATGAGCGGCGCGTCGTACGGGGCGACGAATTGATCGAAGATCTTGGGTGAAATCACGGTCGATGACGCATCGCCTCCCCCGTGCTCCACGATGTCGTACTTCGCTCCTTTCAATGATTCGGTGAAGACTCTCTTCCGCTCGAACAGCATCTTCAGGAACGTGTGCACCCATTCGGGGTCCTCGAATGTTGCCATAATGAGGTCTTCGATCCCGTAGAGCACAGAGGCATCTTGCCAGCAACCTGGCTGACCGTAGACGTCGAAGAAGTTGATGAAACCCCGCATCAATCCCCGTTCGCCGAATTGCTGCGCCTCCCGATTGACAGCGTCAACGTCGCACTTCGGCTTCGTCGCGTATTGAGCGATGATGTCGACGTCCGACTTTTCCTTCACGAGCCGTTCCACGACCCACGAGGTGTGTTCATTGCTCTGAAGTGTCATTGTGAGGGTCTTCTTGGGCGTGATGAACTTGTACCGAATCGTGTCATACCGAGGATCGGGGATGCTTTCATGTTCGATCCTCCAACTGTCAGAGGAGATTCGGCGCGCCTCGAGGTAGCCGGGAACGTGGTTCGGATCGTAGTATTCGCCTTTCGACTCATCCGGTTTGTATGCGATGAACCATCTGATAGGGTCCAGGCCGATCTGGTCGAAGAACTCATCATTCGAAATGCTGTTCATGTATTTCTTCAGAAAGGACGGCATTACATGATGCGTTGTGACTGGCAGGCGGTCGGGCTTCTTCCTGTCTAGCGCTGCGATGAAACGCTGCTTGGAGGTCATAGTTCGTTGGTCCTGTTGTAGGTCGGGCAACCCCTCGACCTACATTTCGACGACCGGTATACGCTTGATGTTGGGATCGGTGAACACGTCATCCTCATCCACGCTTGTCGAGGAAAACTCGGAGACGATCGCTCCCTTCGTTCCTGCCTGAAACCAGTGCAGAGAGTTGGGTTTGATGGTGTACTGGTCGCCGGGTCTCAAAACGATCTCTCGCCACACGCTGAGGTAACGCTTGTACTTTGGCAATACCTTCGCTTTTGGCCTTGGCGCTGGATCACCTTCCACATAAAGGTAGACTTCTCCCCAGCGGCAGCGAAACGTCTCCTGCTTGCCGATGTTCTTGTCGCTGAGCGGCGGGTGTCTGTGCTCGGGACACATTTGTCGCGGGAACATGACCAACTCCTTCGCGCAATATCTATCGTTGTTCTCATACACAACAAGCTCAAGCCCCACGTGCTTGATGTCGTTGAGACCGAAGTCGGCGATTTCAATGTTCTCCTTTTCGTTCTTGCTCAGCTTAATATGCGCTCTCTCCAAAAACCGGCCAGCCTGCCTTCGGACTTTCACGACTTCGTTGAGTCTCATTGGTCAATCCTCCTATCATTCCCAACATCTACCAGAGAGCTCTGCTCTTTCCACGCAACGACTTCCCGTGTATCGATTAAGGACTTGTTCTGACGTCCCCAAAGCTAAGATAGGCAATCAGCTTCTCTCTCGCAATTCCCGCACGACAGGGGTTCAGGACTTCTGCCGATTCAGGAATTCTTCGATTTCGTTTCGGAATGGGGCTGAAGGCTGAGCTCCGAGTTTTGTCACGGAGAGAGCTGCGGCGGCGTTGGCGAACCGGACAGCGCGGGGCAGATCGTTACCTTCAGCGAGTGAAACCGCAAGCGCCCCGTTGAACACATCTCCAGCTGCCGTTGTGTCGATTGCATTGACTGTGAATGATGGGATAAAATGCTCCTCTTCGTCGTCCGCAACGAAGGCACCGCGGGCCCCAAGAGTAATGATCACCCTTTGGACCCCCTGTGCCAACAACTTCTCCGCTGCCGTCGCCAGGCTCGTGCCATCCGAGATCTTGATGCCCGTCAGAAGCTCGACCTCCGTTTCATTGGGGGTGATGATCGAGACGAGTCTCAGAAGGCTCTCGTCTAGCGGTTGCGCTGGGGCGGGATTGAGGATGACCCGGACATCGGCCTGTGACGCCAACTTCACTGCAGCCTCGACGGTCGGAAGCGGAATCTCGAGCTGCAGAAGAAGGATGTCTGCGGAGATTATTGCTTCCTTAGCTCGTGCGATATCAGAAGGGCTGAGCCCGGCATTCGCACCCGAGGCCACAGCGATACTGTTCTCACCATGTTCATCGACAAGGATGAGGGCAATGCCGGATGGAGAGTTCGGGTCTGTCGGCACGTACTCTGTATGGATCGCGTCTCGAACAAATCCCTCTCGTGCCTGCTTACCGAACATGTCATCCCCCACTTTTGCAATGAACGTCACCTCCCCGCCCGCACGCGCAGCGGCGACAGCTTGATTCGCTCCCTTTCCTCCCGCCGCCATTGAGAACGCGCCCCCAAGGATTGTCTCGCCCGGCTTCGGCAGTCGCCGGATCTTGATGATCATGTCCGTGTTGGAGCTGCCTACAACGACGATCTTCGGTTTCATGGTTGTTCAACGTCCGGTGAGAGCTCATCCCGCCGCCTGAAGCAATCCTTCAGGTCGCAGATCGAGCAAATGGAGGCATCGCGTTTCACCGTTATCCCAAGGCCGATAACGCCGCTGACCGACTTGATGGGTATCATGAGCGAGCTCGGGGTGAGCACAACCCCGCAGAACCGTTCCGGCAGAAAGGAGAAAAGCTTGTGTTGCTCTTCGACCGACCATCCACAGTAGCCCGGGCTGTACAGGTTCGTGATGTTCCACCCGCGTGGTTGGCCACGTTCTGCGACTCTCTTGTCGAGCCAGTCCGCCACCTTCTCAACCGTTTCGGACGCAATTGCATCGACGAGATAACCTTTGACCGGATCCCCTTCGTCCATGAGCTCACGCGACCACTCCTCCATGCGTGGACCGATGGTCGCAACGAATAACGCCAGAGTGGTTGATGGTCTGAGGCGACTGGCGATGATCGGCCCCGTGTTGAACTGGACGCCATCGCAGGAAAGAGAATCGTTCGTGATGGAGACGGAGCCAACGGGTAGAATGCGAAAGCCGCATTGAACGGAAATGCGGCTTGGGACATCAGGGAGGATTTCCTCAATCAGTCCGCTAACGATTTCAGGCGTACCCCCGCCTCTGTACCCGAGAACCTTCTCCAGCCGCTCTCGGCTTACGGTCAGGTCTGCGAACGAAGGGGAAAAGACACAAGTATCGATCACCGTTCGACCGGTCATTCCTAGTTCTGGAGACCATGCGAATTGAGGTACTCGACCGCGCCCTGCGGATCAGGCGAGTATCCATCGGCACCGATCTTGGATGCGAACTCCTGCGTGACCGGTGCTCCGCCGATGATGATCTTGGTGCGCGGGTGCTTGGCTCTGATTTGCCGTACCGTGGTTTCCATGTTGATCATCGTCGTTGTCAAGAGCGCGCTCAGGCCAACGACGCAGCCCGGATGCTGGGCGACGGCGTTTAAGAATTTCTCCGGCGATACGTCCGTTCCAAGGTCCACCACTTCCCACCCTGCTCCCGCGATGACCATCGAGACAATCTTCTTTCCAATGTCGTGCAGATCCCCCAGGACTGTTCCCATCACCACGGTCCCGCGATGCTTCAAGGTCTCAGACTTGAAGAAGGGTTTAAGATGTTCCATGGCTGCCGACATCGCCTTGGCGGACATCAGGACATCAGGAACGAAGATCTCTTTGTTGCGGAATCGCTCGCCGACATGTTGCATACCGACAACCAGTGACCTGGAGAGAACATCTTGCGGTGGAATTCCTGAATCGAGCGCTCTTCGAGTCAATTCGTCTGCGCCATCTTGGCCTTTCATGTCGGGTGGATGAGGGGACTTGCTGTTGACCTTTCCGCGCTCGATGCAGCGCTGCAACGAATCAAGAATCTCATAGGTAGGCACGGTGTTCTCCATTTCAAGTTGTGAAATATTTCAAAGTTTGTTCTATGGGTCGTGGCATTCGCGAGCCCTCGAATTATAAAAGTAAGATTCAACAAACTCAAGGAATAACGGTTCGGGATTTCACCGACTCCCTGGTCTCCTCGGGAACCGATACGCCGTTATTACCAGGTGTCACTCTTCAGAACAAAGCGATGGAGATGGCACGTCAGTTTGTCAGAGGAAATCGTGCATTTTCCTTCTGGCGCCAGTCAAGATGGGGCGGTGCTGTGATCTCCGAGGACTTCAGATTTCCAGGACTCGCAGAACCGAGAGTCGGGAAGTGAGCGAGAATTGGCTGGCTCGACAGCGAGCAGCCAACTCACGTCGCGGTGTCTGATTTGACAATTGGCGGCAAAGTTGGTAGCTTCGTTCTGTCCGTACACCCTTTGATCGGATAAGAATAGTACTCCAAGCCCCCGGTCATGCATCCAAAGCGAGCCCACGTCGTTCTGAACCCCCGTTCCTGCGCTGGCAAAACAGGCAGGAGACGGGAGAGCATCATCACCGAGATCGGTCGCCGACTCAAGGGAGATTTCTCGGTGTGCGTGACGAAGGAACCGCTTGAGGCGACGTGGTCGACACGGTCTGCCATTCAAGAGGGGGTGGAGTTGGTCATCGCGATCGGTGGTGATGGAACAATGCAGGAGGTCGTGAACGGGTTCTTCGCCAACGGGACGACGATCAATCCATCATGCCAGCTCGGGATCGTCTGTAGCGGCACGGCTGAGGACGTCGCCAAGAGCTTTTCCTTGCCGGAACTGCTGATTGACCAAATCGAGGGTGTGTGCGGAACAGACGCTCGTGCGATTGATGTCGGGAAGGTGACCTACCGCGATCCCAGCGGTCAAGAGCTCGAGCGGTTTTTCATTAATGAATGTCAGCAGGGTATTGCGGCTGTGGTCGTTCAGCGAGTCCAGAAGCAGCGCAAGAGACTGGGGGGCTTTCTCGGATTCGGACTTGCGGCGGTTCAAACGGTTGCTACCTATCGTGAGCAGCGGATGACGGTGACCATCGATGACCGTGAGCCGGTGACCGATTTGTTTCTTGGGGTTGTCGCGGCGAATGGCGGGTTCGCAGGCGGTGGAATGAACTTCGCTCCGTACGCAAGGGTGGATGATGGGCTTCTCGACGTTGTCATGATTCACAAGCAACGGATCCCGGCTCGACTGGTAAACTTCCCGAAAATATATACGGGAAAGCACATTAACCTCTCGTGGGTGAGCTATGTTCAGGGGAGACGAATTAGCGTCACTTCGGAGGAAAAGGTTCCCGTCGAGGCCGACGGTGAGCTCCTGGGCTCTGTGCCATGTAGAATCGAAGTCCTGCCAGGTGCACTGCAACTGAGATCATCTTTGAGACCTGAACGACCGTAGTCTCCCTCACTGCTATTCCTCACGAACGACGAAGAGAAGTGTTGACAAAGTGCAGAAGGCTCGTAGCAGGAGGGGCCAACGCCTTGGCTGCTCTCTACGGGGCTCAAGGCTTTTTCGCTTGTTTTTTGGCAGGCTCTTGGATTCTCTCATCCCTTTTCATATTTTATAGGGTAGGCCACGGCGAAGCGTCTCAAAAGGGGCTGGATCGATCTTCCATGACAAGAGTCCTTGTAATCGACGATGAGGCGTCAATTCGCGAAGTGATCGTGATGACGCTTCGGAAGAATGGGTTTGAAGTCTTCAGCGCGACCAACGGTGCGGAGGGGCTCGAACTTGCGCGGAAGCAGCTGCCGAACCTTATCGTCTGCGACGTGCGAATGCAACTCGTCGATGGCTATCAGGTCCTCACGGCCATACGGAATGATCCAACGACGGCATGGATACCGTTCATTCTCATTACTGCTGAACAGAGCACGGCGAGCATGCGACAGGGCATGCAGCTTGGCGCGGACGACTATCTTCTGAAGCCTTTCTCTCCAAACGACATTGTTGCGGCTGTCAAGACGCGACTACAAAAGCATAATGTACTCGTTCAGCAGGCGGAGACAAAGCTCGAGATCCTGCGTGTACAACTCAGCACAGCATTGCCGCATGAGCTGCGGACCCCCCTGAATGGCATCCTGGGATATGCGGACATTCTGCGGAAGCAATTCGGTGAGCTGGAGCCGATTGAGGTCTCGCAGATGGCAGAGCGGATTTACAAGAACGGAAAACGGCTCCACCGGTTGGTCGAGAATTTCTTGATCTACGCCCAGGTGGAAATCCTCAAGATGGACTATCAGAGGATCGAGCAGCTCAGGAAGAATCAGGCGCCGAATGTCGATAAACTGATTGATACAACGGCACGACAGCGAGCGTACGAATCGGGTCGCACGACGGATCTCCAGCTCCAGCTGGCCCCCGCGTGCGTTGCCATGTCCGCCGACTACTTCACGAAGATCTTTGAGGAGCTGTTTGACAATGCCGTCCGCTATTCGAAGAAGGGATCTCCTCTTCAGGTCGCGACGGAGATCATGGATAACCGGTATATCTTGCACCTGCGTGATGAGGGGCGCGGGATGACCCCGGACCAGCTCCACGGCATCGGGGCATACACGCAGTTTGAACGTAAGATCTACGAACAACAAGGTTCTGGCCTTGGCCTCACTGTGGCAAAACGTCTGGCGGAAATCCATGGTGGAACGCTCGATATCCAGAGTGAGTACGGCAAGGGAACGGCAGTAACGGTTGCCCTGCCCGTGGCCATCAACCAGGGTGAGGCGCAAGCCGTCTGATGTCTTTGCGGCGATCGAAGATTGAATGCCGCAGGGAGACTCGCTGTCTGCCAGAGCTGTAGAAATATGTTTGAAGAGTCATCACGAACGAAGAAATTCATCGAAAAGACACCTCGGATGGTGTCTCATAGAACAACGCTGGAGTGATCCTTCACTGAGAACCTGAGCATATCGTGACAAAAAAAACACACCACTCGCGAAAGACCAGAGCACCATCAAAAAAGGGCGTTCGCAAAGGCAAGGCCCGTTCTTCCGGGCAAGGGCATCCGGAGGTCCGAAACGGGAAGTCGGTGCCAGAATTGCAGCGTCCTGCTCAACCCGAAGCGGTCAGTGCGTCAGAGGCCGAAGGACGCTTTCTGATGCATGCCTTCGAAAGCACGTCCGACCTGGTATGCATTACTGATCTCACCAATCGTCTGCGATTCGCAAATACGGCATTCCTCAAGGCGTTTGGATATGAGTCGGATGAACTCCTCAATAAGCCGCTGTCGGTTTTTGGGAGCCCAAGGAATCCGCCGGAACTTTCTCAGCAAATGTTCCGTGAGACGCTCCGCGAAGGTTGGCAAGGTGAAGTGTACAGCATGAGGAAAGACGGCTCAGAGTTGCGGGTCTACATGACGATTTCTCTCATCAAGGACCGTGACGGTCGGCCAATCGGGTTGTTGAGAGTTGCGCGAGACATCACGGCGCAGGATAGTGCATTTGAAGACATCCGTGCGATGGTGACGCAGCTGGAGCAACGTGTTCTGGAGCGCACGGCGGAAGTCTTCGAGCAAAAAGACAGACTGGAGCACGTGAATAAGCAGCTCGGCGAGCTGATCGACGAGCTCAAAGAGGCGAAGAAGAAAGCCGAGGAAGCCAGTAGCGTCAAGAGCAACTTCCTGACACACGTGAGCCACGAGCTTCGCACTCCCCTCAATTCGGTAATCGGTTTTGCGAATATCCTATTGAAGAACAGGGAGAAGAGCCTCAATCCGCAGGATCTTTCCTACCTTGAAAAGATACTCGCGAATGCCAAGCACGTGCTCAGCGTCATCAGCCAGATGCTCGACCTCTCGAAGATCGAATCAGGACGACTTGAATTGAACTTCTCGGCATTCTCTCTCGAGGAGCTGATCAGCGAAACGATGGCCGAGATGCAGGGTCTGGTCCATTCGAATGCCGTTGCGGTGTTAACTGATATCCCGAGGGGCATGCACCTGCTCGAAGCCGACGAGCCGAAACTCAAGCAGGTGTTGATCAACCTGCTGGGAAATGCCCTGAAGTACACGGAGCGAGGTAGCGTGACCGTTGGAGTTGCCTTGGATAGCGATCAACGCCCCACCCGTATCGATGTGGTCGACACGGGAATTGGTATTCCACCGAGCAAGCTGAAGGCAGTTTTCGAGCCGTTTGAACAGGCGCACGTGGACGAGTTGAGGGAGCAGGAGGGGACCGGCCTTGGTCTCACCGTTTCGCGCTCGCTCTGTCAGCTGATGGGATACAACCTCGTAGTTCGCAGTGAGTTGGGTAAGGGCTCAACATTCAGCATCCATCTCAAGCTGGAAACGCCGACGAACTGAGTGATTCGGCTGCAACAAACTCGGCGCCAGGATTGAAATGCGAAAGGGTGGAAAGGCCATCAAAACGTCTCTCCACCCTTTTCCATTGATTTGCCACCCGCCGAGTAGGAGAGAGGCCGGTCAATGTCTGCTGCTACTTCACCCCTATCAACTCTACCTCGAAGATCAGTGTAGCGTTTGGTCCTATGTCGGCTCCGGCGCCGTTCTCCCGGTAGGCGAGTTGGGGTGGGACAAACAGCTGCCATTTCGATCCCACTTTCATGAGCTGTAATGCCTCGGTCCAGCCGGGAATGACGCCTTTGACGAGAAAGGTTACCGGCTCACCGCGATGGTAAGAACTATCGAATTCCTTTCCGTCGATCAGCGTGCCGCGATAATGGGTAACGACCGTATCTGTCGCCCTCGGCGTCCTTCCGGTGCCTTCTTTCAGGATCTTGTACTGGAGGCCGCTTGGAAGTGTTTTCACACCCGGTTTCTTCTTGTTCTCCGCCAGGAAGGCTTCACCCTCCTTTTTGTTCTTCTCGCCAACTTTCTTGGCGTTTTCGCTCATCTTTGCCATCTGCTCTTTCTGAAATGTCGTCATCACTTCGCGCATGTCATTATCACTCAAGAGAGCCTTTGAGTCAGTGAGCCCATCTTTGATACCTTGCATGAGAAGATTCAGATCGACATCTATAAGCTGCTGTTTGAAGTTCTTTCCAATATTCAATCCAATCGAGTAACTGACCTCGTCTTTCTGAGTCTTTAATGGACCTTTCTGTTGAGCACCGGCAGTCAGCGCTAGCGGGACAAGGATGATGAATGCTCCTGTGAGGGTTTTCAATCGAGCGACCTTTCGTTCTATGATGGAAGTTGGATGATGACGGATCGTAAGGTAGAGCTTTTTTGGGCGAAGGCCAAGGAAGATCTCAGTTCCGAGCAGCCTGGTCAACGTTGGAGTCGAAAGCTGCTTGGAACGCGGGGTTGTGCTCGTGAACGGTTGGATAGAGAACCACTGTGAGCGATGGTTTTTGCACCGGCGGCTTGAAAATATGGCACATATCCCCTACCTTCGTGCAGCAACATCCTACCGTGAGAACCACAACTCACTTCTATGGAGGAGCTCCCATGAACCATTTCATCAGAATTGTCTGCTTACTTATCGTTGGAGGCGTTATGACGAACCAACTCGATGCACAAGGATCGGCATTCAATGGACTTAACTTGAACCTGGGAAACCTCTCCCGGCTCTCCAAAGCCAAGACGCGGTCCATCTCACCTGAGAACTTCACCGGCGAAAAAGGGAAGGCGGGCATGGCGACGAGCGGAACAGGTGAAAAGGCAGCGCGGGGATTGGGTCAAGGATGGAAGGTCTCCCCATCGGTAAAAATTGAAAAAGGAACGGTCTTTACGATGGCGGAGATTGACGGGCCCGGCGCGATCCAGCATATCTGGATGACACCGACCGGCCATTGGCGGTTCTTGATCTTCCGCATGTACTGGGATGGAGAAAAGGATCCGTCGGTTGAAGTGCCTGTGGGCGACTTCTTTGGCAATGGCTGGGGAGTTATTACGCACATATCATCGCTCCCGGTAGCGGCCAATCCTGGAAGCGCCTTCAACTGCTATTGGGAAATGCCGTTCCGGAAATCGTGCAAGATCACGATGGAAAACGTTGGCGAGAACGATATCACCCTCTACTATCAGATTGACTACGCGCTGACAGAAGTACCGTCAGATGCTGGGTATTTCCACGCTCAGTTCCGGCGCGTGAATCCCCTGCCGTACAAATCCGTGTACACGATCCTGGACGGCGTCAAAGGCTGGGGACACTATGTCGGCACCTACCTGGCCTGGGGGGTCAACAATAATGGATGGTGGGGAGAAGGCGAAATCAAGTTCTTCATGGACGGTGATGACAAATTCCCGACGATCTGTGGCACGGGAACCGAGGACTATTTCTGCGGGTCGTACAACTTCGAAAACCAGGTCACGCATCAGTATCAGGACTTCAACTCGCCCTACAGCGGCCTTGCGCAGGTGATTCGCCCCGATGGCCTGTACAACTCGCAGCAGCGGTTCGGCTTGTATCGCTGGCACATCATGGATCCCGTTCGATTCGAGAAGGATCTGAAAGTGACGATTCAAGCTCTTGGCTGGCGTGCCGACGGCCGATACTTGCCGCTGCAAGACGACATGGCTTCGGTTGCATATTGGTATCAGACGGAACCGCACGCCGCGTTCCCGAAGCTGCCGGATAGGGATTATCTTGAGGTACGGTAGCGGAATCGCCGGTAGTCACGATCGATTTATGGTCTGCATTTCAGGAAGGCATCTCTATGGATCTGATACAACTTCTCCACGATTCGACCGGTGAAATCTTGACGGGGGCAAAAGCGGCTGTAGGCCGCACGCACCTCAAGAGCTACGAGCAGGCCGGTAGAGATCAGACGCATCAGCGCCTCAAGGCGCTCTATGTCCTGACCGTGCGTGGCGTGAAGGAGCGAAACCTGGGCCCGATGATCGCACACGCAGAGACCATTGCGAGGGAGCGCTTCGCAGCCGGCTTTGACCTATCGGAGGTGCAGACGGCGTTCAACGTGCTGGAAGAAGCGATTTGGAAACGAGTCCTGAAAGGCCTCCCGGCCAACGAGTACGGGGAGGCATTGGGTCTGGTGAGCACCGTACTTGGGGCAGGAAAGGACG
>Ga0315291_10000344_pt1 | contig 60595 bp, 48 predicted proteins | sample YL17G12_20_MG_FD_203070 | JGI IMG/M metagenome (GOLD analysis project Ga0315291, IMG submission 203070) | Sediment microbial communities from Yellowstone Lake, YNP, Wyoming, USA - YL17G12_20 | ecosystem: Environmental > Aquatic > Freshwater > Lake > Sediment | place: USA: Wyoming | collected... | reverse complement strand
GGGGCTTGACTAGGTGACTTAAAATAATTATCTTATAAGTCAATGTCCCATAATAAATTATCAAGATATTACAAGCGAAAAATTATTAATTGTTTTTCGCTTGAATTAACAGCTACACAATCAGCCAAGTTATTAAAGATCAATCGCAATACGATCAACCGGTATTATCGTATTATTCGTGAGTGTATTACTGAATATGAAGACCGTTTAATCTATAACTTTGCAGGTGAAATCGAACTTGATGAAAGTTATTTTGGCGGTCATCATAAGGGCAACATCGGCCGCAGTACTAAAAGCAAAATACCGGTTTTTGGCATACTTAAACGAAACGGTATTGTATATACACAGATAGTACCAGATGTTTCAGCCAGAACACTTAAGTCTATTATAAAACATAAAATTAGTAAAGGAAGTACAATCTACTCCGATTCATGGAAAAGCTATCAGGGACTTGTGTTCTATGGCTACGAGCATATTCGTATTAATCATGACAAAGAGCTCGTAGATAAACAAAAAAATCACATTAACGGTATTGAAAGCTTCTGGGCCTATGTTAAAAATAAACTATCGAAATTCTACGGGATTCGACCAGAACATTTTTATCTATACCTTAAAGAATATGAGTTCCGTTTTAATAATCGCAATCAAGATATTGAAACATTATTAGTTAAAATATTACGACAATTTAAACCCTTTATCTAGTCAAGACCCTAATTTTATTTGCTTTTATATTTCAAATATCAGGAATTGGCAAACTATTGGATCCTGTTCCAACAATAAATGCGTTGATTACAACTTTTGGTATTACCTCTGGTATGGCAATGCTTATTGTTGTTTTCATTTCAAATGGGGAAATAGTTCTTTCACTATTGCTACCTCTTAAACGTTTTAGAAAAAAAACTATGCCCATTCTGCTTTTTATATTGGTTGTATTTCTTTTATTTCTTTCGTATGTGTATTTCAAGGGTATAGTTATTGAAGACTGTGGGTGTTTTGGTGGGATATGGGTGCGTACAATCCCTGAAGCAATCGTCGAAGAAATAATATTTATAATACTCTGGGGAGTATATTTTCTTTTACAATATAACGTTAATTATATAAAGGCTTTAATTAAGCAAGTATTCCAGATCAATATTATTCATTGAATTCCAATATCTCATTTGAATTCTTATGAAGCAAATTAAGGTTTATTCGGAAAGGAAAATAATAATATTATGCCTCTCTCCATTAAAATAATCCACGAAGTTATTGATTATATTAATCTAAACATTTTCAGCATAAGAAATACTCAACAACTTGCGGATTATTTTAAAGTATCTTATGAATCATTAATGTTAAGCTTTAAAATATATACAGGAATTAGATTAAAAACATTTTTACTGAGTGTACGTTTCAAAGAAATAACAAGAAAAATGTTAAATAATAACAATTCACGGTTATCCGGTAGCAGTATCGCTTTTGATTTAGGATTGGATTCAAGAACAAGTGTCTATTACATTATAAAGAGAAAAACTGGGTTGCGATTCATAGATTATCAAAATTATGTGAGATCACTTAGTCAAGTCACTCCCAAATTTAGTTGAAATTTCTTATTGTATATCATTAACTTAACCTCTTGATTATCCCATATCCGTTAAGGAGAAAAAAGATGGATAACTATAAGAATTCTCTGCTTAGAGAAGTGGACGCTGAACCGAAAAATACAAGAAACAGAGAAATTCATACACAAGGTTCGAGCAATAAAATACCCTACGATTTAGAAGAAATCCAGAAGAATTATGGAAGAATAGGAGACATTTTATTAGAGGGAAAACAGGTAATCGGATTTGACTGGCGGTATTTGTATTTGAACCCAGTTTGTGTTAAACAGAGCAAATACCCAAAGGAAGCACTACTTGGTAAAACGATGATGGAAAAGTATCCCGGAATCGAACAAACACAACTCTTCGCAAAAATGAAGCAATGTATGGAAGAGCGTATCCCAGGGAAATTTGAAAATGAATTCCACTATCCCGATGAAACTACCAGCTGGTTTGAGTTAATTATACAACCAGTTCCAGAAGGAATTATGATATTATCAATTGATATAACCGAAATTTATAACGCTCTTAATATGCTTAAAGAAAGCGAAGAACGGTTTAAGATACTTTTTGAGGATGCCCCAGATGGGTATTTTATCTGTGACAATAAAGGAGTTTTCTTGGATTGCAATAAAAAGATGACCAAAATATTATTCTGTCAAAAAGATGAAATCATAGGCAAATCCTATTCAGACATCGGAATAACAATTCAAGAAAAATCTGAGAAAGTAAAAAATGCTTTCCTTGGACAATTTAAACAGGAAGTACTCATTTCGATTATCAATAAAGCCCAAAAAACAAAAGTTACCGGAATCGTTACAAGAAAAATAACAATGAGAAGTGAAAAAATGATTTTAGGGATAATCCGCGATATTACCGAAAGCGAACGACTGAAGCAAATGCTAATGCAAAGTGAAAAAATGGCAATGTTAGGCACCCTCGTCTCCGGCGTCGCCCATGAGATAAATAATCCATTAGGATATTTAGACAGTAACCTTCATGTGCTAATGTCATATTTTAAAACACTGCAGGAATATAGACAAATGGCGGATTCATTGGTAGAAATCGCAAGTAAAAACGAAGCCACAATGGAACACAGTAAACAGTATAATACGTTTGTAAAAGATAAGAAAATAGATTTCTTGCTTACTGATTTCGAATGTGCATTAAAGGAATCGATCGAGGGTGTCAATACAATAAAACGAATCGTTTTGGAACTCAAGGATTTTGCCCGCCAAGAAAAAAAGGAAATGAAATTATGTAACATCAACAAAGGATTTGACCAAATCCTGCAGGTAATATGGAATGAATTGAAATATCGTATAACGGTAGTAAAAGAATACGGAGAATTACCAAATATAGTGTGCGACATCAACCGTCTAAAACAGGCATTTATGAATATCATAATGAACGCTGTGCAAGCAATTAAAGAACGAGGAACAATTACGATAAAAACATTCGTAGAAAACGAAAACACTGTCATCCAAATAAGCGATACCGGCATTGGAATCCCTCAGGACAAAATTCCAAAGATTTTTGAAGCATTCTACACAACAAAGGAACCGGGGAAAGGAACAGGATTGGGATTAAGCATCGTACAGCAAATAATACAAGAACATTATGGAACTATCTCGGTAGACAGCGAACTCGGAAGAAGAACAACATTTACAATCCGCATACCATCGCACCTTGACCAATACATCGAGTGATACTGAAGACGTCTTTTATAATTTTTGTTTCATTTCCGATTTAGGTGCTATAAAAAAGACTTTGAGAATGTATTAAATTTAGTTGAAAAAAATAATAAAAAGAATTAAAATTGACCCAGTCTAACATCGCTTATTATGCCTACGGCATATTAATTTAACAACTTATAGAGTCACTTAATAAAATATCAACCAAAAAATACCATTGACTCTATACAGTCTCTTTCCTCATAAAACACAAAAGAGAAATCTATGAGTGATTTCGGTTTTCTTGAATTTGTTTTTATTCATTTGATGATTTCCCAATGCCCGCCTTTTCTTGAACCAACCCTTTGAATTATATTTTCTGCTTTAAGTTTCCTGATATTCCACTCAATACCTTTAACAGTTAATCTGGTTTTAGTAGCCAATTCTTTCATTGTTATGTATTGGTTTTCTTTAATCAAATCAATTATTTTCTCCCTAGATTTTAGGTTCGTCGAGAGATTATATAAATTAATCCATATTCAGAAATTTGTAAATATTATTGAATATCAAATAATTAATAAACGACAAGAATTAGAAAAAGAATTTAAACTCAAAACTGCAAATACATATGATAAAAAACGAAGTATATTAATCAAAGAGTGCTACAATATTATTGATGAGTTTTTGCCTCGTTTCTTTCGTAATCCCATTATACTTGTATTATGGTCTATTTTGGAGACTGTATTGTCTGAAATTGCTAATTATTTAAAAGATAAAAATAATGTTTAAAAAAAGTTCTCCACGGGTAATTCGGGGACACAATACCTATTTCATTGCTTTTGGTTCTCTTCAGATTAGTAATGTGTCCCCGAAATTTTTTATTTAATCAGTTTTGTTATTTCTTTACATACGGCTCCATCAGGTAGCGGTAGAAGAAATCCATTTGGGTATCGTTTCCACCGAAGCCGTGCATTGAAGTCGGGAAGAATCTGCTTTCGTATTTCTTTCCCGCTCTATCCAGCGCATCAATAAATTGGAACGCATTTGTCGGATGAACGTTGTCATCTATTAATCCATGCATAATAAGCAGTTTGCAATTCATATTTTGCACGAATTTCATTGCACTGCCATTATCGTACCCTTCGGGATTATCCTGCGGCGTGCTCATATACCGTTCAGTATAAATGCTGTCATAATTTCTCCAATCTGTGGGACCTGCGCGGTCAACACAAGCTGTGAAAATGTCTGAATGTTTTACTGCCGCCATTGCTCCCATATAACCACCGTAGGAGTGCCCGACTATTCCAATTCTTTTCGGGTTAATATATGCCCGTTTCGCTAAATATCGTGCTCCATCAGCCTGATCCTGAATATCTATATCCCCTAACTTCTTATATTCAGCGGCTGAAAATGCTTTTCCTCGTCCCGAAGTACCCCGATTGTCTATCTGCGCAACAAGGTACCCATTCGGATTGTACGTATTTTCACCATTTCTGTATGTGTTATTTACTGCTCTTGAATCAGGTCCACCATAGACGCTAATAATCAATGGATATGTTTTATTGGGATCAAAATCAGCCGGTTTATCAAGAATACCATAGATGTCAGTCTTTCCATCATTTGCTTTAAAGGTAAAAAGCTCCGACCGGTTATTAGTAATTTTCGGTCCCTCTGCTAATACTTTCAACAATTTTCCTTCAGTTGAATAAAGTGCAGATGAGGGCGGTTGTTCTACTGTTTCGTATTGAGCAACAAAGTATTTGTCGTCATTAGAAATGTAGATTCGTGAATAATTCACCGACCCGCTGGTGAGTTTTACTTGTCCGGTACCGTCAAGCCGTACTTTATGCAATTGCTCGCACAGCGGATGAACATCACTGCACGCCTTGAAGAACAACCAGTTATTATCTTCATCAACCTTTACAATACTGGCGACGGGATAGTCACCCTTCGTCAGGGTTGCAATCAACGTCCCGTCCAGATTACGGAGCTCATAATTCAGCCACATCGTTTTTTCGGTGGGCCATAAAAACCGTTTTCCGTCATTCAGGAACGTCATACGGGGAGAATCTTCCTGCCAGGAATCCTGATGCTCGCTCAGGACCTTTCTGATTTTCACCGTTATGTAATTCAATGCCAACATATCCAAATCATGATGATACCGGTCTTTTCGGTTAAAGAGCAATTCTTTTCCATCAGGAGTGAACCGCATATTGTAGATATACTGGTCTCTGCTTTTTTCACCAACATCTATTCTTGTTTTTTTCTTTGTCGCCAGCTCATAAATTTCCATCGTAACAATAGGATTGGGATACCCGGCTTTGATATACCCTTCTGACATAATAGTGGTATAAGTACCGGTCAAGTTGCCAATAAGGTAAAAATCTTTTACATTTTCTTCACTGAACACATAATAAATAAGATATTTTGAATCAGGCGACCACCACATACCATTCCGGACAGACAATTCTTCGCCGTATGTCCAGTTAGCTGTTCCATAGCGGAATTTATTATTGCCATCCGTTGTTACCTGAATTTTTTCACCGGTACTATCATTTTCCAGCCAGACATTCCAATCTTTACACACGGCATACCATCTACCGTTTGGCGATGCTTCAGTCATAAATTGATGCCCTCTGGTAGGAGCTGATATTGTCCGACCGCCGGTTGGTCTTTGAGGCGGCCGTGCCGCAGCTGGAGCCCGCGGAATCTGTGGTAATGAATCAATTGTTGTTATTTCAAGAGTCTTCAAATCCACTCGATAATTCTTGCTTTGATTTGAATAATAGAGGAACTTCCCATCCGCACTCCATTGCACATTTGAAACGACACCGATTTGAGCAGGACCCTGCTGAGGCCTGCCCTGCCCCTGTTTCGCTTGTAATGACGCACTGAAAAACAGAGAATTGAAAACCGCAATTCCCGTCAGAATGACAAAGTACATCATTACTCTGTTAAAAAAACGATTATACATAATTACTCCTTCGCTAAAACACTTCAAGTTATTTATGATATATTGTTTATAATATTCGATATTATAATAACATAGCAAATTATTAAAAAACTTTATATGCTTTATTTTTATTTTACACAATTTTCTATTAAAAGAAAAGGGAATTTTATAAATATTGTGGAATAAGACCACACATAATATCGCCCTCGAGCAATTAAAATATTGGTCTATTACTATTATACATTAAATCGGAAGTGAATGACATCCCCTTCTTTTACGATATACTCTTTGCCTTCCAACCGCAGGCAGGCATCTTCTTTAGCATCGGAAAAGCCCCCGAAACGGACAAAATCATCATATGTTACAACTTCTGCCCGGATAAATCCCCGCTCCATATCGGTATGTACTACTCCGGCGGCTTTATGGGCATTTGAGCCCGCCGGAATTATCCAGCTCTGGACCATATTTTCACCTCCGGTTAAAAACCGGATAAGATGTGCAGAATCCATCAACCGCTCTGCAGTACGGACGTGCGCCGGCTTCTCTATTCCAAGCTCTTTTCGAAACTCATCTTGCTCTCCTTCAGTCAGCTCAAGCAATTCCTGCTCTGTACGGCAGGAAAGAGCAGTAAATAGCCCCTTCTGGGCGGGAAATTGTATATCAAATTGCGATTCCCATTCAGATGTATCGGGAATTTCCGATTCATTAATATTAATAACTGTTATCCTCGGTTTTAATGTCAGCAATTGGAATCCCCGCAGAATCTTTTCACGCTCAGCGTCTAACGTTACTGTGGATAACGGAGTCTCGTGTTCCAATGATTCCCTACACCGCTGGAGGAGCTCAGGCTCGTTCGGATGAAACGCTTCTTTCATTTTATTTTTCATTCTTTCAATACGGTTAATCCGGTTTTCAACAATTATTAAGTCCATTAAAATCAATTCCGAATCCAGTGATGATTTTTCTTTTAGTGGATTTATTGCACCGGATTCCGGTGGTACAACGGGATTTGTAAATTGACGGACAACCTGAATTAAAACATCACAATTCTTTACTTCTTCAAAGATTTTACTTAAGACAGAAGATTCAACAGAGGTTTTTATAAACGCAAGTGGAGGTAAATCAATTATATCAAATAAGGGATGGATTTGTTTTTTTGCGTTAAATATTTTCTGAAGCATTTCAAGACGATCATCTGTGATAGTCAGAATTCCGAGATGTGTTTCGCCTAACCGTTCATGGGTCTTTGTAATATGTCTCGTCAAACAATCAAACAGTGTAGATTTCCCGGAATGTTTCATACCGATGATTCCGACACGCATAATATTATACCTTTTAAGTTAAACAAGTTTTAATGATGGTTCGGCAGAAAATGAAAAATTATCTGAGTGACCGGATTGTAATAAACGATACCCCACTAACGCAATCATAGCGGCATTATCGGTGCAAAATCGCGATGATGGAATATATACTTGTACATTATTTTGCGTTTCTGCGCGGTGCATTTTTTCCTGAAGTGTTTTATTTGCCGCAACACCACCCCCCAGAACGATACGCGAAACAGAATGCACCTGCGCCGCACGAATACTTTTTTCTACCAGCACGTCAAGCGCCGCTTTCTGAAAGCTTGCGGCAATATCAGCTTTATGAATAATCATATCATTCCGATTGAGTTTCTTTAAATAATATAAAACCGACGTTTTTAATCCACTGTAGCTAAAATCATAGGTATCACCTTTCAACCCAACGTGTGGAAATGAATGAAATTCACTGTTTCCGATGCGGCTCAATCGGTCAATCTGCGGACCGCCCGGGTAACCCAGCTCAAGCATTTGCGCGACTTTATCAAATGACTCGCCGACAGCATCATCTAATGTCTGGCCAAGAAGTTTATAATATCCGAAATCCTGGACGAGCCATAATTGCGTATGCCCGCCTGAAATAATAAGCCCGATAAACGGAGGTTTTATATCGGCATATTCAAACAAGGGCGCCCACAGATGACCCTCAATATGGTTTACTCCTATTATTGGAATATTTCGGGCAAATGCGGCTGCTTTCGCATACGAAATCCCGACCAGTAGAGAACCCACCAATCCAGGACCTCTGGTAACCGCAACGGCACTGATGTCATTCCAGCATACTCGGGCTTGTGAAAAAGCTTCTTCAACAATAGAAACGATATATCGGATATGTTCCCGTGATGCAAGTTCAGGCACAACTCCGCCGTATTTCCTATGTATTTCCTGGGTGATGACACAATGAGCTAATAATTGTTTCCCATCAAATAGTGCCGCAGCCGTTTCATCACAGGAGGTTTCAATTCCCAATACAATCATACTCTATCGTCCATTGCATACAATAATTGCAGTAATAATATACAATTATTTTATAAAATAAACAGTACTTCAATGAAAATATTACTCGTTACCGAACAAGAACCGTACAAGTTTGGGAAGACAATTCATAATTGAGGATATATTCCGGATATTCAAGTTTGAGCGGAATGGTATATTCTTTACCCTTAATCCACTGTTTATCAAAATTGATTGTCAATTTAAATGTTTCAGTTGAAAGGTTCTTAATATAGTCAACTCCGCCGGAAACGGTAACAGTACATTGAGGAGGAATCACATCGAGAGTAATACCTCTCGGAAGATTTTGTACCACGACAGGGATGTTTGGGATAGAAACTTCGCCAATCTTTTGGACAGCAACTGTTAAGATAACCTTTGACACTGAATATTTCATTGCCGTATTCTGGGGCAATACTAATGAACATTCATCGGTGAAACTTCTGGGCTTATTTTTATATATTTTCGATTTCGTGGTAATTTCAATTAATTGATTTATAATACGTTTTGGTCCAAATACAACAATTGAATCAGGGATAAATGTAACCTTTCCCACCTTAGTAAAACCTTCTCTGGGAATCACCGTAATATCTTTCTCACTCACCATAACCTTTAAAGAATCATACGCATCAATGGCAATTTTTAATACATCAGGAGATACAATTCCATTGACAGTTATATTTGCTCCAAGATCTTTGGGCATTTTCACCCAGGAAACGTAATTTTTAAGCTGTAATTCATCATACTTTGTAAAAGACTGCATATTAAGATTAAATACTACATTGGATTTCCAAAAAAAATAAAGCCATAAGATATCCGTTCCTTTCCCGGTTATATTAGCAATAATATAGTCAGGTAAGGGTGATATTATTGTTTTTCCCGGGGGTATATTTATCGGAACTACCTTGCATTGGATATCATAGGTAATAGTCTCATTCAATGCAACGTACAGCCACAAAAATACTGCCAGAGCTCCTGCAGCAATTTTTGGGCGCAACGAAGTCAATCGCTTCTTGTAAACCGAAAAACGAATCATAGAATGTACATCAAAATAAAAAGGACACCAAACCGTAAAAAACGTAAGGTTCCATTATTTGAAAAACGCAATGCTAAAAAGGCATAAGCCCTTATTTATTCGATAATCCAATCGTTTTCCCCATACTTATATCACCGTTATCAATACGTATATTAAATCCACAATCAGGATTTGTACATACCCATGCTTTAAAGTGAATTGTAGCGCCTTCTCGTCCATAATCCGAAAGTGGTATCAGTACACCTTTTAAACATTTGAGGCATTCTGGATATGTCTTTTCCATATTCACTCCCGTTTTCTATCTTCTTCCTGTATTCTAATCAATTCGTTTAATGCCGAGATAAATTTAGCTGATTCCGAATTATTAAGAAAAATGTTACCTGTTTCAATCTTAAATATAAATATTTTATTTATTCAAATCAATTATTTTTTTACTATTTTATTTATTATTACAACGACAGCACAATTTTCTGTTTAAAATAAAAGAAATATGAGACATTTGAAAAAATCAGTTTTCAGTCCCGAGTACTCGGGATTTTGTGGGTGTTTTGAATAATCATTTGTCCAAACTCCATAATTTTTCAAAGGTCTCGAATATATTACAGAACTTTTGTATATTAATAATGTTTTTCATAAGAATTATACAAATCGTTTTCTTCCAAAGATAAGTGCAATTGAAATCCTGCCAAGTGCGCATAGAAACAGTTCACATCCTGAAATAACATTTGGAATAAACCAATACCATCTGCGGTAATATTTCCAAAAGTATCGGTTAAATGCCCAGTGCGATGACATAATCATCCGAACAGGATTCTTCCGAATGCTGTATCCATATATATGGGTAATATGGGCGGTTGAAATAAAATAGGCACTCTTTCCGACATTATAAAATCGCTTACACAAATCAACATCGCTAAAAAATAACCAAAAACGTTCGTCAAGATATCCAATAGCACGTATATCTTCCCGCCGTAATAAAATACATGCGCCCATCGGTTGGTCTACTTTCAGTGAAGAGTTATGATCAAAGTACCCCATTCTCCAGCCATTGAAAACTTTACTGCGGGGGAAAAGTGCACTCAGTCCGATAATTGAAAAAAATACATCAAGATGGGCTGGGAATTCCCGGCAGGACGGCAAAACAATACCATCAGGGGTAAACTGTTTTGGTGCAACAATCCCAACAGTAGGATTGGCTTCTAAAAATGCAACTAATTCTCTAAAAAAACCGGGATGGACAACCGTATCAGGATTCAGCAATAATATATATGTTCCATCAGCGATACAAAGTCCTTGATTAACAGCTCGGGAAAAACCTACATTATTTCTATTATCTATTAACTGGAAAGGAATAGTGTGCTTTTCCCGGATTGATGTAATATTTGCAACCGTTTCATCCTGCGATGCATTGTCTATAACAATAATTTCGCCTGTTACATCCCGCAGATCAGCAATCACAGAATTAAGACATTCGGTAATCGTTGCAGAATTTTCGTACGTAACAATAATACAGGATATATCAAACGTGCTCATAGAATAATCGGACCGCGAGAACTTTTCGTTAAAACATAAACATTCGTATCTTGAATATAGACAACATCCTCAATTCTTACTCCACCAACCCCGGGCAGATAAATACCCGGTTCTATAGTAAAAATAGTGTTACTATGAATTGGAGCAGAATTTTTTGGAGAGATTTTTGGCACCATATGGACATTCAATCCAAGACCATGACCAATTGAATGGCCAAAATATGCACCATAACCAGCCTTTTCAATGACCGACCGTGCCGCAGTATCTATTTCATTTGCCGGTATTCCGGCTGTACATACCGATAGTGCTTTATCCTGAGCTTCTTTTACAACTTGATAGAGTGCAAGGAGCTGACGGGATGGCTTTCCCTTAAAAACGATTCGTGAAAAATCTGCACAATATCCTTTATACACTGCTCCTAAATCAAGCTGAATAATATCTCTCTTGCTGAGCTTTGTACCGCCCGGTTTTCCGTGAGGATACGCTGAATTTTTACCAAACAGCACAACCGGTTCAAATGCGTCTCCATCTCCACCGTACCTTCTTATTTTATATGAAATTTCAGTAGCAATATCCTGTTCAGTTACCCCCGCTTGAATTACATTACATACTTCCTGAAACACCGAAACAGTAATATCGCAGGCTTTCCTGATAAGTTCCGCTTCTTCGGTTGATTTTTGGGCGGCAATAGTCTCAATAGTATCAGTCAGCGGTACTAACTGAGCAAAATAAGCAATCTTTTTAAAGTGCTCAAAATTGCTCACTGTCAGATAGTCTGCTTCAAATCCGATGGTTTTAAGCTGTCTGAACTTTGGAATAGTATTTAATTCTTCAAGGAGTGTTCCAGGAGCTTGGATTATCCTATCGGCAAGAACTTCTATAAGTGCTTGTTCTTTATAGCGAAAGTCAGTAATAAAATAAACAGCCGTATCAGTTATTAAACCCACCCCGCTTGAACCGCTAAAACCAAGAAGATAGTGTAAACTTAATGGCCGAGTTGCAAGAAAGGCATCTAACTGATGTTGAGCGCATACCGCCCGAAGCTTCTGCAGTCGAATGCTATCCATTCATCTTATTTTTCATTTCTTGGATTTTCGTCAGATACTTAGGGTTTTCCGGATTTTTTTCAAATAAAAGATTTAAAACTCGCAACGCCTTTTCATATCTTCCCTGGGAGCTATAAATTTCTGCAAGGGTCAATGTTGCAATTTCGCCGCTAAATCCTTCTTCATCCGACAGGTCAGTTGGCTCCAGTATATTTAAATCTTCCTCACTTAAACCGGCAAGTGTATCAGCGGTTTCTTCCGTTAATTCTTCCACGGGTTTCGATTCAAAGTCCGTCTCGAAATCCTCTAATAATTCTTCATCTGACTTTTTCTTTATTTTTATATCAGTTTTATCTTCATCGAAATCTTCAATAAAATCTGTCTTCATAAACTCATCATAATCTACTGTTTCCTTTTCAGCTTCTTTTTCTTCAGGTTCTATTAACGGTATTGTGTCGTCATATTCAACCTTACTTTTCGGACTGACTTTCATTTCAATAGGTTTTTCTTCTTTGCCCTTAAATTTAGATTTTATTTCAGATTCTTCCGGCTCCTCAAAGGTTCCCTCTTCAGCCGGTTCTTCTTCAATATCAGCCTCTAATTCTTTTTCTGGTTCTATGTTAAAATCAAAATCTTCAAGTTCTTCTTCCTTTTTTTCCAGTGTAACTTCGGTTTTCTCAAGCTTTATTTCCGTTTCTTTTGGCTCAGTTTTTTCTTCTAACTCAAGAGATTCATCTATTTCAAAATCCTTTTCAAGGTCCAACGATTCAATAACCGGTTCTTCAAGCTCTTCAGATTCATCCTCATCATACGTAATATCAAGGTTTTTATCAGATTGGATATACTCATCAAATTCCATAGCAGGTTGTTCAAATGTATCTTCGGCTTTTTTGCCTGCATCGTTTTTGTATTCATCCTCTGATACAAAGGTAAGTTCCTCTTCACCAACAAGTGGTTCCGCAGTCTCGATTTCACTTTCTTCAACCGATTCTTCCGGACTCACCGACAATTCTTCAGTCATTATCGCTTCTTCTTCAGGTGTAATTGTCTCTGCTTCTTCACCCACTGCCAGTTCTTCTTCAATATGTTCCTCTTTCTCAATTTCAGGGATTTCAAAAGCTTCTTCAAGCTCGATAGTTTCTATCTCTTCTGCTGGTGCAGAAACAGGTTTAGCAGGTTTTCCTGCATCTTCTTTTTCCTCTTCAGACAATAATTCAAGCTCACCAGACTCCAATTCGATGGTAATATCACTCTCAGAGGTTTCAGAAATTGATTCCTCGCTTACTGAAGGAATACTTTCTGGTTCTTCTATTTTTTCCGCTTCCTCTGGGAGGATAAACTCACCCGCTCCTTCTGCAGCACTCACTTCTTCTTCAGATACTTCTTCAGGAATACTAAAAACTTCTTCACCTTCAAGTGTTAATTCTTCCGGTACTAACTCTGATTCTATAGCCTCTTCTTCTTCAGTAACTTCTTCTTTAACAGCTTGTTCCGGGGATATCATCTCCATCTTTGAAATTTCAAAAGCTGATTCCGCTAAAATTTCTTCAGGTAACTTCTTAGCTTCACCTTCACCCAACGCCTCTTCACCTTCAGCAGAAATTTCTATCTCTTCAGGCAAAACAGGTTCAATCTCCGGAACCTCAACTTCCTCTTTAGAAATACCTTCTTCCCCAAAACTGGTATCTAAACCTTCAAGTTCCTCTTCAGCATGTCCAGCCTCAGCCTCTGGCAATTCTGCGAAGGCTTCTTCCTTTTCAACGACCTGTGGAGGAGCAGGAGAAACACCCAAAGCAGGAATAATAGTTTCTGACTCAGAATTCAATGGATCTGCCTGTATAATTGTTTTCAAATGTTCTTCAGCGGATTTAACGTCGCCTTCTTCTTGAAATAATTCTGACAACATTTTATTTGCAGAAACATTATATTGATCAAAGGCAAGCACACGGAATAATTCTTCTTTCGCCTGATCATTTAACTGCGCATCACGATAGCATTTCGCCATTATAATATGTGCAGTAATATAAAAGGGGTATCGTTTTAATCCCAATTCACAGAGTTCGATTGCTTTTTCAAGCTCTTCATTCAATCTCCGCATATCAGCTAATCTGGCGAAGAGAATCGAATTTTTATCTTTAGCAATCTGTTCAGTGAGAAATTTTATTTCTTTTTTTATATTTTGCTCCATTGCCGAGTTCCATAAATTTATCAACTAATAATATATTAAATTATTTGTCTATATACAAATATAATCACGATTTAAAGATAAAATACAAAAAAATAATATCATCATAGTTTTCAGAATAAAAAGACTTTCATATACCCATTACCAGTTAGAGAGTATTTTATTCGCAATATCCCGTGACAATTGCTGAAGCGCCTGGTCAATTGCATCATCTCGCAGTTGCAACTCTTTGTAAAATCCTATTCTGCTTAACTGTTCATTTTGCATTTGTTTGCCGGTTTTTTTATTTTCAAGCTTTATACGAACCACAATCCTCAGTTCGAATTGCCGCGCTTCTTCTTTTCGTGTTGGTGCAGTCGGCACATCTTTTACTTCTTCAATAACCCCTCGTAAAACAACGTCAGCCTCATTCTCTCCGACAACCTTTAAGATATTTTCATTCTGAAACGTGCTGATTAACATACTCTGCAACCGGTCGCGAATTTGAACTTCGGGTGATTGATTCGCAAACGGAGGGATTGCAATTGTTTTAATACCGGGCAGCGATTTCCCGGAAAATGAATAATACCAGCACGAGCACAAAGAAACCGAAACACAAACAACAAAAAATACTACTTTTTTCTGCATAGTAATATACGTACCTATGATAATTTTTTTAATCGCCGATAGAGTGTTCGTTCGCTTATACCGAGTGTCTTTGCTGCCAAGCGCCGATTCCCATTAAAACGTCTGAGAGCTTCTCTGATTGCATCGGCTTCTATTTTTTTAACTGAAATATCATCCAGAGGTTCCTCATTAACATCAACAATCCCTGACACATCACCGATATTTTGCTCGTGAGGAACATAACTCGTTTGCCTCCGAAAGAGCGGCAACGTGTCCAACACTAAAGTTTTTAATTCTTCTATATCGGAATGCAAACTTAAAAGCGCCCGATAGATTAATTCCCGGTCGGCCTGCTCTGCACTTTTATGTGTCGGTACCGGAAGACCACTGATTCCTCCATCAGCATTCCCGATGTTTTCCGGAAGATCAGCCACTGTAATCCGCTTGCCTTTTTTTAATAAGATAAGGCTTTCGAGGACGTTTTTCAACTCCCGAATATTCCCGGGCCAATCATAGTGATAAAACCGATTGAGAGCTTCCGGCTCAAATCCTTCAAAATGAATAGTATATTTTTTTTCAAGCTGCTCGGCTACAGAATTCATTATCAATTCAAGGTCTTCTCTTCGTTCACGGAGAGGCGGAAGAGAAATTGTTACCGTCTTGAGCCGATAATATAAATCCTGGCGGAAATTTCCCTTTTGAACTTCATAATGCAAATCTTTATTTGTTGCGGTAATGACACGGGCGTTTGTTTTCTGAACCTGATTACCGCCGACACGGAAGTATTCACCCAGCTCCAGCACCCGAAGCAGTTTCACCTGTGTCTGCACGCTCATTTCACCGATTTCATCAAGGAAAATAGTACCATTGTGTGCCATTTCAAAATAGCCTGCACGACGTGACACTGCACCGGTAAAAGCCCCTTTTTCGTGTCCATAGAGCTCACTTTCAAGAAGTCCTTCGGGGATTGCACCGCAATTCACCGACACTAATGGATTATTTGACCTGCCACTTGCCTTATGGATGGCGCGGGCAACCATCTCCTTCCCGGTACCGCTTTCACCCAAGATGAGTATGGTAACATCGGTATCCGCCACCTGCCGAATTATTCGCAAAATGTCCAGTATTTTTTGTGAGGTACCAATTATCCCCCAATTTTCACCACTGCTGTCAGCCATAGTTCTTTTACATTAATTCAATATTTTTGATTAGTTAAGAATATATTCTTAGTTTTTTGAATCAGTTAAATTTTATTGTGTGTTAGTGACAACGCTTACACACAGCAAAAAATTGTATTATTTTAACTGCTGTTGCAATCGTTGCAATCCCTTTTTCCCAATGTCAGTTCGATAATAAGCCTTTTCAAAATGAATTGATTTCACCAGCTCATACGCTGAATTAATCGCTTCATTTAACTTCGGACGAAGGGCGCATACACACAATACTCTGCCGCCGGCTGTTACTATCCGCCCGTCTTTATAAACCGTGCCGGAATGAAACACAACCTCATCTTTTGAAGAAACGATCGAGTTCAAACCGGTAATCTCTTTCCCTTTTTCGTACAAACCGGGATACCCCTTTGATGAAACAACAATACACACTGTATATCCTGAACGTGTTTTGATTATATGCTTGTTGATAGTACCGTTTATTGATGCTTCAATAAGGTCGAGTATGTCATTTTCAACCAGCGGCAGCACCGATTGTGTCTCAGGGTCACCAAAGCGGCAGTTAAACTCCAGGACTTTGGGGCCATCGCTGGTAATCATTAAGCCTGCATAAAGTACTCCTGTATAGGGGATGTCTTCAGAACGCATTGCATCAATGGTAGGTTGAATAATGGTAGTGCTTATTTGTTCAATCATTGCATCATCTGCCAAAGGCGCTGGAGCATACGCCCCCATCCCGCCGGTATTCGGTCCGACATCCCCGTCATAGATTGCTTTATGGTCCTGTGACGTAGGCAGAAGTAAAAAATCCTTCCCATCGGTAATCGCTAATATTGAGAGTTCCTCTCCCTGCAAAAATTCTTCAATAACAATCCCATTCCCGGATGCACCAAATACTTTTTCAATCATAATACTGTTCAAGGCATTATGGGCGTCTTTCAGAGATTTGCATATTATTACCCCCTTTCCGGCAGCAAGACCATCGGCTTTGACAACGACAGGCAGTGAGCAGAAATTTATATAGTTTCGTGCATCTTCATAGTTATAAAACGTTTGATAGTCGGCGGTTGGAATATCGTATTTCTTCATCAAATTTTTTGCGAATATCTTACTGCCTTCAATTTGAGCGGCTTTTTGCGTGGGACCAAAAATTTTTAATCCATTTGTCCAAAACACATTAACAATACCGGCGACCAGTGGGGCTTCGGGTCCGACGACTGTTATATCAATGGCAGTATCCTGTACAAATTTCAGTAATCCAGCACTATCATCCGTTGAAATTGTTACACACTCAGCCAATTCCCGAATTCCACCGTTGCCTGGCGCACAAAATATTTTATCCACGCGCGGTGACTGTTTCAGCTTCCATACTAATGTGTGCTCCCGTCCACCGCCTCCAATAACTAATATCTTCATATTATCTTCCAAAGCTATGTTTTATACGCTCCTTTTTAATACGGGCAATTTCATCGCGCAATTCCGCCGCCCGTTCAAATGATAATTCTTTTGCAGCTTTTTCCATTTCATACTGTAACTGTTCTAACAATTCTTCCCGCTCCAGTGGAGATGTGTAGGTATATTCACGCTTCTCCCGAACAACTTGCTGAGTTTTTGCATCGGCAACCGTCGTTGAAATCAGCACTTCATCAATTGATTTATAGATTGTTTGTGGAGTAATATTATGATCCTTATTATATTGCTCCTGCCGTATCCGTCGCCGGTTGGTTTCATCAATTACTTTCTGCATTGATCTAGTAATAGTATCGGCATATAAGAGCACTGTTCCATTTATATTACGGGCTGCACGGCCGGCTGTTTGCATCAGAGAACGCTCGGAGCGGAGAAATCCCTCTTTATCAGCATCAAGTATTGCAACAAGAGAAACTTCCGGCAGGTCAAGCCCTTCCCGTAAAAGATTTATACCAACAAGTACATCAAATTCTGCCAATCGAAGCTCCCGCAGGATTTCTACACGCTCAATGGCATGAATAGAGGAATGCAAATATTTAACTCGTATACCTAATGATGACAAATACTCCGAAAGGTCTTCAGACATCCGCTTCGTAAGCGTGGTTATTAACACCCGTTCTTTTCTATCAGTTCGTTTTTTTATTTCATCTATGAGGTCGTCTATCTGCCCTTTCACCGGACGCACCTCTATAGCCGGGTCCGTTAGACCGGTGGGACGAATGATTTGTTCAGCGTATACCCCCTTGCACTTCTCCAATTCAAAATCACCAGGGGTGGCAGAGACAAAAACAACCTGATTAATCAGCGAGAGAAACTCCTCAAAGTATAACGGCCTGTTATCAAGAGCTGACGGTAATCGGAAACCGTATTCAACAAGTGTCTTTTTCCGTGACATATCACCTTCATACATTCCGCGAACCTGAGGAACAGTTGCATGAGACTCATCTATAAATATCAAGAAATCTTTCGGAAAGTAATCAATCAATGTATACGGCCGCTGACCGGCTACTCTTCCGGTAATATGCCGTGAGTAATTCTCAATTCCGCTGCAATAACCTAATTCCTGCATCATCTCAATATCGTATTTTGTGCGCTGTTCCAACCGCTGGGCTTCTAATAACTTATTATTTGAACGAAAACAAAAGAGTTGTTCGTCTAACTCCAATTTAATCTGTTCAATGGCACGAGTAAGTTTTGGAATCGTGGTAACAAAATGCCGTGCTGGATAAATAAATGCCCGCTCTTTTTCAGCGGTTATATTCCCGGTGATTACATCAAACTCAACAATACGCTCAATCTCATTATCAAACAGTTCAACTCGAACCGGTATATCTCTATATGAAGGAAATATCTCAATAACATCTCCCCGTGCACGAAATGTTCCCCGATGAAAATCAATATCATTACGGGTATACTGAATATCAATTAACCGCTGGAGTATAGTGGTTCGGTCTATTCGCTGACCAAGCTCAAGCTGAACGTGCATATTTGCATAATCCTCCGGCGAACCCAAACCGAAGATGCAGGAAACTGATGCCACAATAATAACATCATTCCGCTCTAACAGAGCACTGGTAGCTCGAAGACGTAATTTGTCTATCTCTTCATTCATTGAAGTGTCTTTTTCAATATACAAATCCTGAGCCGGTACATAGGCTTCTGGCTGGTAATAATCATAATAACTGATAAAATACTCGACTGCATTCTGAGGAAAGAAATTCCTGAACTCACCGTAAAGCTGAGCCGCAAGGGTTTTATTATGGGATATTACCAGCGTCGGCTTTTGAATGTTCTGGATAATGTGAGCCATTGTGAAGGTTTTACCGGAACCGGTAACGCCAAGAAGCGTTTGATATTTTAATCCCCTTTTAATCCCATCGGTTATTTCAGCGATAGCATTCGGTTGGTCACCTTTTGGTGTATAATTTGTTACTAACGAAAACGACTCCATAGGAAATTCTATTAAAGATTTAATTTATTTGGTTATTGTTATTGCATTCGATATAATCCACGGGACTTCTATCGTTTTGGTTCTCAAGAACGATTTTCTCAATTGATAAACCTCCACATAATAACTTCCCGGTGATTGCGGGGTGAATTCAAAAGACGGAATGCTTGTTGTAGCTACCGTCGAATCTGCTGTTTTTATATACGTTCGTATATCCACCGAATGAGGAGCAGTAACACATAACTTCTTCCCATTATTTCCTTTTATAACACTTCCCATAAAGAGAACGGTATCCGGCACAAGAATCGTATATGAAAATCCTGTTGTTTTCCCCAATGACTCAAATCCGATATAACTCGCACCGGATTTTAAAGCGGAATAAATAATCCGTGCATCGTGTTTATAATCTTTGTTTAATTGCCAATTTGACATAATGGTAGTATTAACCGTTTGAAAAATTCTCTCATACGAGGGAAATTTCCAACTTATAGATTTAGTAATTTTTATTTTGGAATGCGCATCAACACTACCGAGGATTATAGACTGATGTTTCGATACTTTTAATATATCCCGCCAGAGCTGAATCGGTTCGGGATGATAGTTTACAAATACATTCAGTACATAATGCACAAACGGATATAACACAACTGCCTGAACAAGTTTTGACAGTGATGCCCTCCGCCACAGTCTGTCAGCATTGACGATCTCTATTCCGTTTAACTGCGATGAGCTGTCTGCCGTAACCGGATGTTCTTTTAAATCCGGATGCGCCCACAGTATAATTCCTGCATCACCGAAATGATAAAGCCTTTTTCGAACATCCTCAACACTGTAAAATATTGAATCCGGATGGGGAATATATAAGAAATGTCCATTAACTGCTGAAACCTCAGAACCGATGATCACGAGCACATTCCCATAATATCCTTCAAAATGACGGACTTCTGGACCAGCATTATGGTCGGATATAATAACAAAATCAAGACCTATTTTTTCCGCAGCATGGGCAACTTCCTCAATCGTACCTCCTCCGTCAGAGTGTACTGTATGGATATGAATTGCACCTTTATAGCTATTAAACGGCGCAGTATGTACCGGTTCACTTGTTAAAACAGGCGCAAATCGTAAACTATCACAGTAGAAAATAATATAAATAAGAACAAGTGCAATGAGGATGCCTGCGATTATTCGACGTAATTTCAATCCTCCATCTCCTTTATCCATTGTATCAATGCTGTTGTTGATTTTCCAACAGTGAGCGGAATCGTTACTACCTGACCGCCATTTTTTGTAACTTCATCATACCCAACAATGGTTTCCACTGAGTAATCAGAACCTTTCACCAGAACATCTGGTTTAATTGCCTTTATAAGCTCCAATGGAGTATCTTCATCAAAAAGACATACAGCATCAACAAACCGGAGAGCGGATACTATCGCGGCACGGTCATCTTCTGTGGTAATGGGACGCCCTTTGTCCTTTATCCTTTTTACTGACGCATCGGTATTAAGACCGACAACCAGAATATCGCCAAAAGCTTCAGCGGCTTTTAAATAATCAATATGCCCACGATGGAGAATATCAAAACATCCATTCGTAAAGACGATTTTTTTTCCTCTCTTCCGGGCATTTTCACAAAATACAATGAGCTCGCTTCGATTCAATATTTTCATATTATTCAAACAACCATTAGTATTAACAAAACTTTTACATTTTAATTAACTTTGAAACCTCTGAAAGAGTCTTCTTTTAAACACCCTCAAAAATATTTAAATCACTTTATTATAAATTTTAACGAATAAAATCTAATTGCGTCCTTTGCGTTTTTTGCGTGTAAATAATTTATTTATTTTTCCGGGTCTCTGCGTCAAAAATACAAAAATTGTCTTATTTATAATCGTTTTTAATTGCAGTAATCAGTTTTTGCGGTTCAATCGGAACAATCCCCACTTCTCCGCACACAACTCCGGCGGAGTAATTTGCTATCGTTGCCGCTTCAACAACATCGGCGCCCGCAGTCAGCATTGCTGTCAAAACACCGATGACAGTATCACCGGCACCTGAGACATCGTGAATCTCGCGGGCTTTCGCCGGGACAGTCCGTTCCGAACCATCGCCAGAGAAAAGGGACATCCCTTCAGCACCGCGAGTCATCAGTACATAGTCACACTCAAGGCGCTTCAATAAAATTTTACCTGCTTCACGTATCTGCTCATTTGAATCTAATCTAATACCCAACGCATTTTGTGTTTCAACAATATTCGGCTTGAACACGGTAACCTTTTTATATTCAAAAAAGTTATTAAACTTCGGGTCAACAGTTATCGGGCAGTCATTCCGTCGGGCGAATTGAATTATCGAGGGAATAACCAATTTTGTAATAACACCTTTATTATAGTCTTGTATTATAATCCCATGTATTGATTGGATATTATTTTTTAATAATTTCAGCAATTTTTTAGCAATTGTATCGGTGATATCATTCGTTAATTCACGGTCTGCCCGGACGACATGCTGGTTATGAGCGATTATTCTTGTTTTTACCGTTGTCGGACGGCCGGAATCCTGTATGATTCCAGCATTTGAAAAACCCTTTTCCATAAGTAATGCTTTCAGCGATTTCCCATCGAAATCATTTCCAATAACGCCGAATAGCAGCGGTTTTACCCCTAAATTTGCGATATTATTTGCAACATTTGCCGCACCACCAAGGCGCACTGATTCCTGCTGAATTTCTACAACTGGAACCGGCGCTTCAGGTGAAATACGAGCCACTCTTCCCCAGATATACCGGTCAAGCATCACATCACCAATAACTGCGATTTGCTTCCCTTTACACTGTTCAAGAAGCTGGAGCAGTCGAGTTTCGGTAATCTTCTTCATCTTCTCAATCCATTCTGTCTAAAAAATTTCATTGTGAAAAGCTGTTATGCGAAATTCTTTAAATGAGATTCATATTAAAGTCAATATTCAATTATTACCAAGTGCAATAAATAGATGTTCTCAAAGAATGTAATGATACTACATCATTGCTGTAAAATGTTCCGATATAACTGCTCATAGATTGGTACAATCTGCTTTGTATCAAAATATGTTTGGGCACGTTCTCGACCTGCGCGGGACATTTTTTGATGAATTTTTTCATTGCTCAGCAGTTCAATTGCTGCTTGAACAAATCCGTCTATATCATCCAGTTCTATTAGAAATCCCTGCTGTTCATCCAAAACGACTTCCGGAATTCCGCCAACAAGTGAAGCAACCACCGGGACGCCGCAGCTCATTGCCTCAAGAAGCGACAACCCAAAACTCTCACTGCTGCTTGCCGATAATAATATATCGGAAACTGCGAGAAAATCCTGAACATCAGCTTGTTTACCTAAAAACATCGTATGATCTGAGATGCCAAAATCCCTGCTTAATTTTTCAGCCTTGCCGCGATCCGGACCATCCCCGATTAAGAGCAATTTTGCCGGAAAGACATTCACTATTCTTGAAAAAATCTCTACTACTTTTTCAACCCGCTTAACCGGTCTAAAATTGGAGATATGAATGATAATTTTTTCATTATGAGGCGAAATCTTTTTCCGCAATTCATTGTTCTTCTTTGGAACAAAAACTTCTGTATCAACAAAATCATAAATAACCTCTATACTTTTCGAAACTGAGAATAATTTTACTGTCTGATTCCGAAGAAATTGTGAAACAGCAGTAACACCATCGCTTTTATCAATGCCAAACCGTGTAACGGGTAAAAATGCCGGCTCGCTTCCAACAATGGTTATATCGGTCCCGTGTAAAGTGGTAACGACCTTTACCGGAATGGCGGTTATTTCACGCGCCAACACGGCACTTATTGAATGCGGAATTGCATAATGAACATGGAGAATATCTAAATTTTGATATGTAATGACTTCACACATTTTCGCCGCAAGGTTCAATGCATACGACTGATGAAAATCAAACAGGGGGTACTGATTAACTTCAACTTCGTGAAAAAAATACTGCCCATCATACTGCTGCAACCTAAACGGAAGCGATGAGGCGATAAAATGAACCTGGTAGCCGCGTTTTATAAGGAATTTTCCCAATTCAGTTGCAATAACTCCGCTTCCTCCATACGTCGGATAACAGGTTATCCCTACTCGCATTACTATCCTCTCTAATTAAAAAATTATATCTTGTTCCAATTACTTTTTTGGGGATTCAAGCAGAACGATATCAGGGATTACTGCTTTAAATTCACCTTCTTTAACTGCTAACTGCACATTATACGGGTCAATAATATCAATATTTATTAGTCTATCCGGAAATAATATACAGCAATGATTTTGAATATTTATGAGAACTCCGGCGCGCGGAAGTTCCGATGCTCCTACTGTTATCTTTTGCTTTAAAAGCGTTACCTTCCCATCATCAATGACCATCAGAGTATCACAACGAGATTTTAATTGTTGTATCAGGACTTTGTCGGACAAGCTGCAAACTTGATTTACTGATTGTACTGGAATGCCGTAATGCCTTCCCTCACACATAAAATGGAGCAATATAAGTTTCTCCTTATTCCCGGTAACATTAAACTGAGATATTTCTTCCAATGTATGAAAATCATAGATTAATACACCGGCGATCTGCCAGATACCAGGCTCTTTTTCTTTTCCGCCAACGGCAGACCTTTCAGAAAAATAACGCTCTTCACAGTGCGTTATCAATTCAACCGGTTCGAGCACATAAGCAACATTGCCGTCTGGGAGGAAAGAAAATCCTGAAATATATGGCATCCGGGCAACAATATCCGCTTTCGGTTTAATAACAATATCCTGATGGTCTAAACATTGATCAACTTCTATTGCAATCCGCTTATCACCGGAACGAAGTAAAATAATATACCCTCCAGAAAGTACGGTATCTTTTTTCTTTATTGAGAAATAATCTCCCAAATATATATAGGGTACTTGCAGAGAACCAATTGCAATTGTCGTAATTATATCTTTAGGTCGTTGCTGACCGGGAACGACACGAATAATGCGGTCAACCGCAATTGATTGTATATAGAAGTAGTGAACATCAACCCGGCATAATATAGCCTGAAATGCGGCTAATGTAATCGGTATTTTCAATACAAAGCGCGTTCCCTTACCGGGAGCAGTTTCAACGGCAACAGAACCGCTGATTTTTTCTATATTTGACTTCACCACATCTAATCCGACACCCCGACCTGAAATCTGAGACACCTCGTTTTTCGTAGAAAATCCAGGTAAAAATATCAAATTAATACTATCATCTAAAGACATCTGTTGAAGCTGTTCTCGCGAATAAAGGTGTTTTTGAAGCGCCATAGTCTTAATAGATTCTCCATCAATACCTTTGCCGTCATCTTCTATAATAATCGTGATTTCTTTTCCGGTTGCGTGGGCAGAAATAGTTATTTTCCCTTCCACAGGTTTACCCATTCGCAACCGTTCTTCCGGTGGTTCAATGCCGTGGTCAATTGCATTCCGTATTAAATGAATCATCGGGTCTTTTATTTTTTCAATGATTCGACGGTCAAGCTCAGTATAGAGACCGGAAAATTGCAGATTTATCTTTTTAGTGCTCGATTTAACCACATCACGGACCGTGCGTTTAAGCTGACGGAAATACTCATTGAGCGTTACCATCCGGGTTTGAAGCGTTTCATTATATAATTCTGTCACTAATCGCCGGGTTTGTTCATTCCAAATATCTGTCTCAGAAATAATTGATTGAAGCTGGTGAATTACTGTTGTTGATATATCTTCTAACCGACTAAGAAAGTGCATTAATTCAAAATTATCGCTTGAAAAAAGTTTTCCCGTTTCACCGTTTATTAGCTTGACAGCAGTAAGCCATTGTGAATATTCACGGAGCAATTCTGCTGTTGATTTTATTTTTTTTAAATGCACTTCATCAAAATATTTTCTGAGCATCAGTTCACCCGCTAAAGCGACCAGTTTATCAACTTTTACTGATTGGAGTTTAATATATTCCTCCTCTTTTTCAGGAGTTGATTCGACCACTGCTGTTTCAGAAGGATGAACAGTGATAACCTCCTGTTCACCAGAGGCGAATTCGTCTTTGACAGACCGTTTTTCAGGCGGGAGGTCAAAATATTCCAAAATTTCCTGGAGGCAGTGTTCGAACTGTACCGTCTGCTTTCGGGATTTTATTGCAGAATTCAATTGCTTGAACAGATCCAAAGATTGGAGCAGTTTATCAATAACTATGGTATCAACTTTGAGTATATCGCTCTGCACACGGTCAAATACTGTTTCAAAGCGATGAGCAATTACACTCACTGCGGGATAACCGAACGTACCGCCCGTTCCTTTAATACTATGGTAGATTTTCAAAATATCATTGATAGTTTTGTCTGAAGCGGGATTTTCTTCTAATTCGATAAAATAATTGGACAATTGATCTAACTTTTCAGCTAAATCTTCATAAAAAACTTCAAGCAGTTCAGTAACCTCTTCATCCGGCATTCCAGCAAACGGGTCGGCAGAATCTGCTACTTGATTGATTTGTCCACTGTCTACCATACGTCTGTGTTCACATTATGTCAAAGCCTTCATTTGCTGTGCCAGGTCGAGGAGGTTTTCGCTTGATTCTACCGTGGCACGCACATTTTCAGCAGTTTTCTTAATATTGGTATTTATTTTCGTTACAGATTGATTAATCTCTTCTGTTGATATTGTTTGCTTGCTTATTGCATTGCTAATCTTTTGAACTAACTGGACTGCATTATTTGAAAAATTCACCATTGTGTTAACAGAACCTTGAATTTCTTTTGTTAAGGAAGCAATTGTATCTGTAAATCCTCGTGTATTTTCTGCCAGTTTACGAATTTCCGTTGCGACAGCCGAAAATCCTTTCCCCTGCTCCCCCGCACGAGATGCTTCAATTGATGCATTAAGAGACAAAATATTAATCTGTGTTGTAACTTCTTCAATTGTCGTAGATATTTTATCAATCTGCTGGGCTTTTTGCTGAAGGTCGGACATTCGGTCTGCCATATTTTTCATTTGGAGGTAGGCATTATTTGCATTCCCTGCAACCTGATTTGCCGATTGAGAGAGCTCACTAATTGATTTGGCTGTTTTATCAATCGAAACTGATTGCGTCTTAAAGGTGCGTTCTTCTTCATTTGCCGTTTCAAGGATATTTTCAGAGGCTCGGTGGAGTTGTTCCGAAATCGAATTTATTTTTCTGGTCAATTTTTGAGCAAAAATATACGCAAAAATAAAACTTAAGAGGGTTACCGCAGTAAAAAGAATATATAAAAGCTGAAAATTCTTCTTCATAATTGCAGGAATCATATCTACTTTATTCTGAATATTTTCCTGCAATATTTTTGACTGAATCGTTTGAAGTTCAATGCGAATTAAATTGATTACGGTACATTGTTCAACAAATAAATCTGTACCGGCTCCTGTATTAGGAGTACCGAAAGTCAATGACTGTATCTCAAGTCTTTTAAAATACCCAACGATATTAGAAAAATGAGACGCATACCGACTATTTAAATCAGAGGGAAGATTTGCAGTAATGGCTTGAACTTCATTATTTAAAGACCGGACTCTTTTATTAAATTCTGAAATAGTTTCACTTGAGGGACTCTTAATAAATTTTAAATGTGCGCCGGTAAGACTGCTTAATTCAGTTAATTGAAGCTCGTTAATTGATTGATCAATTTTAATGATATTTGTTATTTGAGCTTGTAAAGTATCTAAATCCCCCGTATACATAAGGCGAAAGACCCAGAACCAGATCACCATTAAGAGGATGATTATACTAAATCCAATAAAAATAATGCGGCTAATTTTGAATTTCATATTCGCGCCCTTATCTGGTTAGATTGTTTTTATTACTGAATTATCCGATGCAGTCATCCAGAATGACTCTAATTCAGGATAATGAATTATCTTTCCCGGTGAAATAATTGGAATTGCTATATTTTTATTGCGATAAATTCCTTCCAGTAAGTAATCAGGAATAAATGTTTTATTATCCGGCGGGATTATTTTTGAGGGTGATACTGCTTTGACAGTGAATATTTTTCTTACCTGAACACCGAACTCCATATTTTCAAATCTGAGTACGACTATATCTCCACTTGTTGATTCACTTTGAATATGAAAAAGATGATATAAATCAACAAGCCCAATAAATCGTCCCCGATAGATTAAGAGCTGTTTAATACAAGGAGTAATGGGTAAAAATGGTTGGACAACCGGTGAATGAACAATTTCTGTTAAATAATCGGTTCTTACTCCTGCTGTATATTTAAATATTCGAAAAAACAAAATCTCCATAGTTTGAAATGTATATAAATTGATTTTGAAAATCAATATTAATGTCATAATTCCCGTGACATTTTGGCAGAAAAAGTACATTTTGTATACTTTAATAATCAATATCATTAGCGTCCGGTAAAAAGTAAAATGGTTATATGCAATTAAATCAAGTATAACAAGTTACAAGAATTAACTTCTATTTGAAATAATGAGTAAATCCGCCGTTGGCGGACTTGATTTGAGGGATAATTCTGTAATCATCGCCCTTTGATAAGAGAGGATAAACCACCCCTAACCCCTCTTTAAAAACAGGAGGGGAATTATATCTCTCCCCTCCGCCGTCTTTGTGGCGGATTAAGGGAGAGATTAAGAGGGGGTCTCTCCCCTTGTTGGAGTTTTCCGATAGGAACGGGAAGAGAGAGGCTCATATTTATTCACACAATATCAAATTTTAACCGAACAGTAATGAATCTATATGTGGAATCAGGGAGATAATGGGAGATTTAATCTCACTGAAATTGAATTATTTGAAATTTCTTTTGGAGAAGAATAAAAATAAAAAAGCAGGATTCCCATACCCTGCTCTTATCCCTTCATATACTCCCCATTTATTCTGAATAATCACATATCTGAAACTGAATTATTATATTATATACAAAACTGAATTATTTTTTACCGGAACCAAAAATGATTTTTCCTGCATAGTTCCCGGTATGCTTCCCGTTTTCATAGACCATTTTGCCATTTATTAAAACATACCGCACACCGGTGTCATAATTTGGAGTAACCACGTATGAAGTAACCGGGGATATTTTTGACATATTAAAAACGGTAATATCTGCATAATTCCCTGTTATTAATCTCCCGCGATTTTTTATTTTTAACCGGTCACAATTCTGCGAAGTCATTTTTTGAATCATTGTTTCAATTGGTATAACTGATTCATCCCGAACGTACCGGGCAATGGCTGCAGGAAATGGCGCATAATATAGAATTGAGCTTACGCTGTCAATCCCAATCGCATAGTGAGTAAGAAGTGGTGCTCCCGTGGCTAATGTAACCCACGGTTTTGTGATGGCTGTTTTTATATAATAATCATCTGATTGTTCAACCTGAATAACCGGATCAAACTGTTCCGTTAGATAGATATTTATTAAAGAATCAACAAATTGCGGTTTATCACCAAATGCTTCAAACAATGTTTTGCCGATAAGATGTTTATTGCGCTGAGAATATATTTCTGCAAATCGAATTGTTTTCAATACTGTTTTCAAAGAATCGGGATTGGGATAGGTTTCTTGAAATGCCTGATGGAATACTGGCTGTTGACGCCCGAATTCAAACAGTATTTTTAAATAACCAACTCCATTATATTTAAATTGTTTTGGTAAAAACGCTGACAGCTTCGTTATATAAATTGGTAACGGTACAATTGAAGCTTCAAAATTATACCCCTCAGCACGAATTGAATCAAAGGTACTGAAAAAAGTATTTATTTGGCTTTGAATAAACGGTTTATTGAACTTAATTTTCATAAATTCTATCGGAATTCTTGGGTCTTCAACAAGGTTTTTTGTTTTTTTAAGAACAAATACTGCCCGTTCGTCTTCAAGACGTAATCCCATCGTAAATAAGCCGCCAATATTTTTCGTATCAATAATATAAGTCGGATATAATTTTATAGTTTGAAATAATTGCTCTGCAAGACCGGAAAAACCGATACTTATTCCTACTGCCCCGTCTTTCAATGCCTGCTGGTCTTGCGCTTGAATACGAAGTTCTGTCGAGTCATAAAGAGCAGTCATTATATTTTCCATTATACACTGCCTTACTTGCCAGGGGCAGACATATAAACCAATGTTTATTGAAAAACCTTTATGAGTAATATAATCGAAAAACTCATTAACTGTATTCCATTGTAAATGCTCACCATAAAGAGAAAGGATTGTATCCGCAATTTCAGTCATATAACCAAATACCGGTGCCGGAGAATAATCTTCGCCAAGTACAATGGTTGTAATCCCCTGACGTATTTTTGACACCGCACTTCTGTCCCCAAAAATGTCATAATTGACTCCCGAATGAATATCAACAAAGCCGGGGGCAACATACATTCCGGCGGCATCAATAACGTGAAGCGTCCCTGCATTTGACAAATCACCTATTTTTACAATTTTATCCTTTTTGATTCCAATATCAGCAGTATACGGTTGAGCGCCAGTACCATCAACTATCGTGCCTCCACGGATAATAACGTCATACCGCTCCTGAATACTGCACGTAAAAAAACATAAACAGAAAGCCCCAATACCCACACATTTTAGTAATAGTTTATAGCGTTTCATATCCAACATCTTCCCGTTTTTTATTTTCTATGAAATTATCTTTAAAAAACGATTCTGCACTTAAAAATTTAAAGTTTAAATGTAAGAGGATAATAAAATACTTGCAAGTGAAAAAATACAATATAGTGTAAAAATGAGAATAAAAAAGCTGATGAATAAATTAACTTATCCACTTTATTTGAATTATTTTTTTCATAATTCTATTAGTTAATCATTATCATCATCCGTTTCGTTTGCGAAAATGAGCCAGAGGTAATACGGCAGATGTACATCCTGCTCAGAATACTCCGTGCACCCCACTTCACAGAATGATACCCAGCCGATAGAAAACCATTCACTAATACCGCTACCTCACAACCAATGACGTCTTACACCTTTAACCGCACCGGTGATATCTTCGGCGGGGTAAACTTAATCGTTGTTACCGAATTGAACGGGTAGGTCTACTCAAGTTTATAATCCTTCGGAAGCTGCCGTGCCAGAAGGAGACTATGCACGAGGTATAATTATCTGCCGCCGTTACCGGGTCTGGTAACTGGCTTGTTGACCGGACATAATAGCTTCATCGCTTGATAAAGATATTGGCGAGCCAAGCGGTAATGATTCAAACATTCCTGAAAATTCTGTTTGAGATATACCTGTTGAGCGGCTGTTAATTCCTGTTGTACAAGCTGAATTAGTTTGTGCGCATCCTGATTCGGATATTTTTGTTCGAATTCTGCTAAACGGTTTAGCAATTGCTCCATTTGCAGTAATTCAAGCCGCAACTGAATTATCCGTCGTGCTGACGGTGCTTTTGTTGTATCAGTCGAATCAGCTCTAACTAATATGAAATAGTCAGATTCAAGTCGTTCATATTCCGTTTTGGGCGGACACAGCAGTTTCAATGCCTGATGGATATACTGGTTAGCCTTGCGATAATGATTCAAACATTTCAGAAAATTACCATTGTTATACTCCTGCTGAGCGGCTGTTAATTCTTGTTGTGCAAGCAGGATTTGTTCTTGAGCGTCCTGATTCGGATGTTTCTGTTCAAAGCTCGCAATGCGGTTTAGTAATCGCTCCATTTGTTGTAAATCAAGCCGTAACCGCATAATATGGCGTTCTGTACGTACATTTGTCGTGTCAGTCGAATCAGCCGCCGCTAATGCTAAATAGTCCGCTTCAAGACTCTTATATTCTGTGTCTATATTCGCTGTGGACATTGATTTCTCAGTATCAACAGGGGATTTACTGCATGCCAGAATAAAAACAACACCCACTGCCAGAGTAGCTAACAGTAACGGAAATATGATGCGTTTCATAGTTTACCTCAAGAATTATTATTACACTAAATTCTTTTAAATTTCTCAATATATCCATACGGAAAAAACGAAATCCTTTACTATCTCTACAAAAAATACACATAAGTCTGAGATAATGTTCATTCATAATTAAAAATTTTTGGGCAAAAAATTTTATTGAATCATATATAGAATTGTTGAAATATACAAACGAATACGGTATCTTCTTTAACAATAACCTTGTAACGAATAAAATATATCGAAAAATAATATGGGATTTTTTATTTTAGAACTTTATTTTGAAAGATTCGTATTAATATGAGAATACTTTTGCATCTTTTTCATCAATTTAATTTTTATTGTCAGGACAATCGCAAATCATGCTAAATTGTCTTAATTTAAATCCATATATTGGTTAAATATCGCATACGGTGAAAAGAAAGCGTATATATTTCACCAGAGAATCTGGTAAAGGGGACACTATGAAATACATTACAATAACACTATTAGTATCTTTTCTGTTTTTCGATTTTGCTCCTCAGGAAAAACAAAAAGTGCAAAGCCAGTTAGACTATATCAAAAAATCGGACTTACTGACTGTTGAACAACTTGTTGGCAACAATGTTGAAAGAAATGAATTTCTTTTAGCCAGCCCAAAGATGTTTGATGTAACCTATTCAAGCGATATTATTATTGTTGACGAAAATAAAATTAAAGTATTTGATGCAAATGGGAAGGAAAAAACAATTGTTGGCAGGGTCGGGCAAGCTCCAGGTGAATATACATCTTCATTTTTGCCGTTTGCTGGACCGACTGGATATTTAATGACGGTGAATTGTTCCAGTATTACAGCAGATAATGTAAAAGGTCATTATGCAGGAGCTACACTTTTTTCTGATTCCTATAACTTATTCAATCCGGATTATACGTTCAGTGAGAAAAAAACTTTTGAGAACGGTTTGAAGGCAATTGAACGGATAAATATTATACACATATTAAAAATTATTCCAATTAATCTTAAAGAAAGTGTCTATGAGTTTTCTCTTAAAAACCAGTCTCAGGATATAAACACTCCTTATGTAACTGCCTTGTTTTATGAAAACGATAACGCTGTTACTGAGCTTTTAAAAACAAAATATTTGGATGACCCATATTTTATTTATTCAGTTAATCTTCTGGGTGAATTGCTTTGGGATGTTCTGCCAAACAATCAAATAATTTATACTAATCCAAATGAAGATGTATATAAAGAAAAGGAAGGTTCCTATTATACGATCCATTGTATTGATTTTACTGGAAAAGAACTTAAAAAAATTATGTACCCATTCACACCGATGAAATATCCTGATGAATATATGTTAGAACCGACAGTTACTTCTCTTAGATCTACTTATTACAGAACCAATTTAGAAAAAGTGAAAAAGTTAAGAGAAAAACAGTATTTCCCCGCTATAGAACAATTGAAGGTGGATAATACGTATGCTTTTTTGTATGTGTATACGGTAATTGGTGTACCGAGTTCGGACTATTGGGAGACACAAACAAACGTCGTTGATTTAAAAACCGGCACAGTTATTAAAACGATTAATTTTCCATTCCGACCGTTCGTCATCCGCAACGGTTATGCATATTATATAACCAAAGATGATGAAAGACATACTGTAATTGCAAAATGTAAAATAAACCAAAATGTTTATGCGAAATAATCATCAATGGCTTATAAACATATAAGGATTAGTAACAACACTAACACCGAACAAGGTTAAGCGTAATTTAACTAACGAAGCGGTTTTTAACAATGATTTGTGTAGTTTTTCTATTTCACGGAGATATTGTTTTATGCAATTATTTTTCCTTTCAAGGTATAAGACGTATTTATTCACTAACGATTAACGAGGATATTTTTTGTTGCATAAGTACAAAAAATAATTTATATTATAATCTATGAAGAAATATATCTTTTTGTTCATAATAATCGTTGTTATAACGAGCTGGTTTGTTAATTATTCATATTTATTTTGTGCAGAACACCATCTCCATTGTGTTTTAATAGATAGTGATTCTCAAGCGGCTGAAAACACCAATACCTCTCATCATCATAATACTAATGACAGTCTGCTTCACGAATTATCGCACACAGACCAGCTTACTGAGTCGAATGTTTTCACGTCATTAAATGATATTTATAATTTTTATGAGTTTTTTACCAATGATGATAATTCTGTACACTTTTTCTCTTTCAGTAATATAATTATTACTTCCTTTAAAAAAACACACCGTTTTAAAAAATCCCGTGAAATGCTTTTGATGAAATCACTTCTTCTTATTTAGCGTACTTCAGCATATTATTAATTTTGTATTGCTATTATTGTATTAGTACCATAGTGGGATTAGTATTTATCTGCTTAAATAAGTTTTTATTTCTTTCCACAAAATAAGGAGAGCCGATGAGGTACAAAAAGAGGAAATTGTTATTGTTTATCTGCCTGCTTTGCATAAGCTGGTTAGCACTCATTGTTTGTTCAAAAAAAGATATACACACCGGCGAAGAAGCGGCTGGGCATACTGAAGGAGTATCCACCCAGGCTCAGGAAGCAGAGGCTCACCAACACTCCGAAGAAAATGCCGTTGAATTAGATGAAAATACTCTGAAGACAATTGGACTTACGGCTACAGCGGCATCAATTGCGGATATAGACGAGACGATTCATACCACCGGTAAGATTATGGCTGATAAGAATAAAGAGGTTCACATTACGTCATTAGTGCCCGGCAGGATCAATGCCTTATTAGCCGATTGGGGAGAAACGGTAACAGCGGGTCAGGAGCTTGTGTGTATTGAGAGCATTGAGTTAGGTGAGCGGCGAGCCGACTGTTTGAAGGCAAAGGCTGAATATGAGCTTGCAAAAACTGTTTTTGAACGGAATGACAGGCTTTTTAAACAGGAAGCGGTGTCAGAAAAACAGCTCCGAGAATCCGAGACAGCACTAAAGTCTGCTGAAATTCAATATCAGTATGCTTATAAAATGCTTTTGTTGACCGGTGTTACGGAAGAACAGATACAACAACAGCTCTCTGCAGATAGTTCTGTTGGAGAGACGTGCGGAGTCCGGTTATATTCACCAATACAGGGTATTGTAACTGAACGGTCTGTCAGCAGGGGAGAACAGGTTGGCCCGGATGTATGGATTTATACTATCCTTGACCTATCAAGCGTATGGGTTGACGTTGATGTTTATGAAAAAGACCTTATATATGTTAAGAAAGGCGGCTTGATTCGGTTAACAGTCCCGGCATATCCGCAAAAGACATTTACCGGCACTATTCTGTATATTGGCGCTGTTGTGGATGAATCATCACGGACAGTAAAAGTAAGAAGCCAGGTTGATAATTCTGGTTTTTTGCTCAAGCCGGGGATGTTTGCATCAGTGTTTATAATAACCGGAGCGAAAAAACAGGTTCTGTCGGTGCCGGAACAGGCAGTTTTAAATGAAAACAATCAGGAGTATATCTTTGTGCAAGAGGGCAACCGGTTTCAAAAACGGCTCATTTCAACCGGCATTCGGAGCAGTGGTAAAGCAGAGATTTTATCCGGAATAACAGCAGGTGAGCTTGTTGTTTTAAACGGCAATTATCAGTTAAAGACGCGGTTATTGATGAAAAATGCCGACCCGCACGCCGGTCATGTTCATTAATCGTTACTGTTGTTTTGTTGAAGAAAATGAAACCATTTTCCCTCCGTCCTCTATTATATTTGGGGTGGAGTGAAATTATAAAATTTATTCTCTGTATGCTCTGTGGTGTTAAATGATATGATGGAGAATTGTGTATATGCTTGAGAAGATACCAGAAATAGTACTTAAAAACCGCTTGATAATTATTGGTGCAATTATAATTCTCTGTGTTTGGGGAATTTGGTCGGTTCAAAAATTGCCAATTGATGTGTATCCAGACCTGAATGCACCGGTGGTAAATGTTGTTACAGAGAATCAGGGGATGGCACCCGAAGAAGTTGAGACCTTATTAACCTTTCCATTGGAGACTTCATTTAATTCGCTTTCGTATGTAACAAGGGTTCGTTCAAGTTCTACCCTTGGCATTTCAATTATTAATATTGAATTTGAATATGGAACTAATATTTATTTTGCACGGCAGTTAGTTGCTGAAAAACTCCAGCATGCACGGAGTGAGCTTCCGGAGGGAACCGAAGAGCCGTTTATGGGACCGGTATCGTCAATGTTTGCAGATGCAGTCGAATTTACTATTACCGGTAGTGGTGATTTATATACTGATAGAGACCTTGCAGAATGGACAGTCAAACCACGCCTGCAAACCGTTCCCGGAGTTTCAAATATCATTAATTTCGGTGGATTGCTCAAACAGTATCATGTTCTTATTGACCAACGGAAGCTGATTAATTACAACGTTACCGTGAAACAGGTGTTTGAAGCGCTTTCGGTGAATAATCGTAATTCCTCCGGCGGCTTCCTGGTGGAAAAGACCGAAGAAAAGATAATCCGGGGGATTGGAAGAATTAAAACTATTGATGATATAAAACATATTATAATAGCAGAAAAAAACGGCGTTCCAACCTATATTGAGCAAGTAGCGGAGGTTGAGATTGGCCCGTTTGTCAGACGGGGTTCGGCAAGCGAGAACGGCTCTGAGCTTGTTGCTATTACTGTGCAAAATCAATATAACGCAAATGTGATGAACACCATCAACGGTGTGATGGAGGAATTAAATCGGCTCAAGCAAACCCTCGGTCAAGATATTTCTCTCAATGTATTCTATACGCAATTAGATATGATACGCCGGGCGGCGGCAAATGTCTGGAATTCCATCTATCTGAGCGCGGCGCTTGTTATCCTGGTATTAGTTCTTTTTATGGGCAATGTCCGCATAACTATCATTACAGCGCTTTCGATTCCATTGTCAATTATTATAGCATTTATTTTTATACGATTGTTTCATCTTACGCTTAATATTATGACGATGGGCGGTCTGGTAATCGGAATCGGTATGATTGTGGATGCGTCAATCATTATGTCGGAAAATATTTACCGATATATTCAATTAAAAACAATTCCGGTGTCTGAGGCTATGATAACTGGTGCTCGTGAAGTTGTCCGGCCGATATTCTTTGCTACAATCGTGCTTATTGCGTCATTTGCGCCGGTATTTACATTGCAGGGGCTGGAAGGGAAAATGTTTGTCCCGCTTTCTATCGCGGTTTCAACAGCGATGTTCGGTTCGCTTATTGTTTCATTTACATTTGCCATTATATTATGTTCACTGGTAGTAAAGCCGAAAAAGAAATTGGAAAAAGATACTCTTCCTCTCCGCTTGTTCAGAGCTGTGTATAACCGATTGCTTCATTTTTCTTTTAATCACCGTGCACTGATGATTACCATTTGCATAGTATTGCTTTTCTGTGCGTTTTTTGCATTTCAAAAAATCGGCACAGAATTTATGCCTGAGATGGATGAATCTTCACTGATGATGGATATTTTACTGCCGCCAGGGACGTCGTTAGATGAAACAACCAGGATGTCAAACAATGTTGCAAAAGAAGTCAGTGCGATTCCGGGTGTTTTACGGGTCGTGAACCGTACCGGACGCGCTGAAGGTGCTGAGCATGCTGAACCGGTCAATCTCACAGAGACAAATATTGTGCTGGTTCCAAAAGAACAACGCAGTCGCTCGATTCAGGAAATCAAAGATGCCATTCGTGCGCGGGTCGGAAACATACCCGGCGTCGCTATCTCGCTGAATTCACCGCTCCAGCATAGAATCAATCATACAATAACGGGTACAAATGCAGCGATTGCGGTAAAACTTTTCGGCGATGATTTAGAAATCCTTCGGCAATATGCATTAAGAATTGAAGAAGTCGTTATAGAAACCCCCGGCACAGCAGATGTGATGACAGAGCAAACGACCGATATTCCACAGATGCAGATTCTATTAAACCGTGAAAAAATTGCCCGATATGGGATTAATGTTGATGATATTTCATCGGTAATAGAGATTGCTCTAAACGGGAAAGTTGCAACTGAACTGTATGAAACACGAAAACGGTATGATATATTCGTCCGTTTTAAAGAAGAATACCGAAATAATGCTGAGGAGATAAAAAACATTCTGATAGATACTCCTTCAAGAGTTCGCGTGCCGCTTGCCGAGCTTGCTTCGTTTGTTGTTGAACAAGGACCGTCAATAATTCGTAAGGAAGGTGCAATGCGACGGATTATGGTGCAGTCCAACGTTGCCGGCAGGGATATGGGGAGCGTCGTCGAAGAACTGAAGAAGAAAATCAGTGCACTGGATTTGCCGAAAGGATATTTTGTGGTCTTTGGCGGCACGTATGAGAATCAGATCCGTGCAATGAGACAGCTTGTCGGCATTATCATAATGACAATCATTGTCGTGTTTATTTTACTTTATATAATGTTTGGTTCACTGCGGCAGGCGTTTTTAGTAGTGTTTAATGTCCCGCTTGCGATGGCAGGAGGTATGATTGCTTTATTTATTTCCGGAGTGAATTTATCTGTTCCGTCTATTGTTGGATTTATTGCGTTAACGGGAATAAGCGTTCAGGATGGAATCGTGCTTCTGAATGAAATTCGGCTTCAGCGCGAAAGAGGAGTACCGTTACAAGAAGCGCTTATTCAGGCGGGAAATGTTAAACTACGGCCGGTATTGCTGACAACCCTTACGACTATTTTGGGCCTTCTGCCGCTGGTGATTATGACAGGGACCGGAGCAGAAATACAGCGCCCCCTCGGGCTTGTTTTAATGGTTGGACTGGTATTTTCCTGGAATTTAACGCTTGTTGTTCTCCCTACGCTGTATTCATTAGTTGAAGAGGAAAAATAAAATTAATAGAGACCTTTGAAAAAATCCATTAAATCGCAAACTATTGTAGAGATAGGTCACTGACCTGTCTCTCCTTAAAATTGTTATATAATTTCGCCCATTTAGTATGGACGAATAGCCTGCGTTAAATCAAAGATCTCAATATAGAATCGGTAGCCGCAGGCAGCCTCTGGTGGATAGCCTGCGTTAAATCAAAGATCTCAATATAGAATCGGTAGCCGCAGGCAGCCTCTGGTGGATAGCCTGCGTTAAATCAAAGATCTCAATATAGAATCGGTAGCCGCAGGCTTTAGCCTGCGTTAAATCAAAAATATCAATAATGTATTTATTATGTAGATAGAACAATTGGGAGTATTACTATGAGCAGAACTATGGGCAGTGTCGTTAGCTGTATTATTATACTGTGGAGCTATGCTTTTGGAATTGCCTATCAGCAGCCCCGGCAGATGTCAGTAAAGGATGCGGTGAACTATGCTCTGGAGCATAATCCCCGGATAAATTCTGCTCGCGCTGTGATTGATATTGAAGCGGCACGAAAGCGGCAATTGTGGTCTCCTTCGAAACCATCGTTTAATGTTGAATATGAGGGAATGCCGAACGGCACATATTTTGATTTGTACGAATCTAAAAAGCTTATTATCAACCAAAATATAGAGTTCCCGCTTCTGTATTTTAAGCGGATTCAGCAGCAGTCTTTTTTAGTTGAGCGTGCCCGTCAGGAACTTGAGCTTGAACGGATTAATCTTACCGCTGAAGTAAAAACTGCCTATATTAATGCGGCATATGCCCGTGAAAAATATCAGTTTGCCGTGAGAAATCTAAATATTTCAGATGAATTACTATTAAAAATCAAAAACCGGTTTGGTGCTGGTGAAGAGGGCAAAAAGGACTATCTCTGGGCAAAGCTCCAGCGTGACCGTGCCGACAATGGAGTTTCGGCTACCCAGGAAGAATATAATAATACGATGGAAAACTTGAAATTATTACTTGCAGGAAAGGATTTGTCCCCACAATATACACTCGAACTATCCGATTCGCTTGTTTATATTCCGATAGATAGTTCTCTATTCTCAAATTTAGAAGCTATTCTTGCTCATCATCCTGCCATTAAGATTCACCAAAATACTATTAATGCAGCCAACAAGGCAGTAACCATTTCTAACCAGTTAATTCTGCCGGATATATCTATTAACTTGTATAAACAAAATCTTAACAACAAATCCGGTTTCTGGGGATTGGAAGCAGGATTAACCCTGCCGGTGTGGTTTTGGAGCGACCAGCGAGGAAAAAAAGCCGAAGCTCAGGCAGGATTGCGTTCAGCAGAATGGCAGCAGACGCTTGAAATCAGTAAAATACGGGCAGACTATCAAAGTGCAAAAGTTTCTTTTCAAGGAGCTGAACAGCGAGTAAAGCGGCTATATACTGAAATACTCTCAAATGCTCAGGAATTGTTTTCTTTAACTGAAGTTCAATACCGCGAAGGTGAAGTTGGATATATAGACGTAATGCTTGCACAACAGTCGCTTATTGAGACAAAATTTGAATATATTACTGCACTTGCTGACTATAATAAAGCACTCATCCGTTTAGAGCAGGTATTGGGCAAAGAACTGCGATAATTCTTACGAACAAAGGAGAGACGGAGCATACTCTATTTCTACTTTTCCCCTCCTGTAGTTAAGGAGGGGTTAGGGGTGGTCTACTTTTTTCCCACGGTTCCAAGGTAGATAACAAACTGAGATTCGCCGTCCAGATTAAGGGTTTTGTTTAAATCATCATCATTAAAAGCGCCGATTGCACAGACACCGCATCCGATTGATTCAGCACCTAAATACAGGTTCTGGCAGATGTGTCCCGCATCTATAAAGAGATACCGGTATCCCCGCTCACCGAACCGCCATTTCATCCGCTCAATTACCCCAACCCAGATAAATGTAACGGCGCTGGTTTTAACAAATTTCTGATCCCGGCACTGCTCAACGAATTTATCTGCTAATCCTGACTCAGTTGTAATTTCAATCAACTTATGCTGTAATGCAATGTACCGGTAAATACCCGGAGTCAGTCCAGCAATAGTGTTAATAAGGAGGTATGTTTCGATAGCGTGCCGTGCACCGGCAGAGGGAACGGTTCGATAGGTAATTGTGCTTTGGTCATCACGGCGAACTACTTCTTTTACGCCTTGCGTGCACCACAAGAGATATGATAATTCTTCTAACGAAAGAGGTTGTGAGCTGTAATGTCGCCGGCTTTTTCGCTGTTCAATGGCTTCTTTGACACTGAGAGTCCCTAACGCGAGCGGACGCGGGTCGGGCAAATCTATCAGCGGTTTTGTCGTGTCATATTCTGCTTCAATCGGGGGTTGCGACTCGCCCTTTAAGTAACCTGTTTCAATAACGTATTTATACTTGGAATGTTCAATAAAAAGCATGCCTATGTCTTTCATTGTTTTCGTTCCTTAATTAAGTGATATATGTTGATTTAAATGGATAATGGTTAATTAATGATTTAAGATTTAGTTATTATACTATTATTTTCCCACACACTGCTGGTTTTTCAGCTCCGGTTACTTTTGGTATGTTTATCGGATTTCCGCAGATGGTTTCATTTGCGAAGACGGCAAAGGCGACTGCTTCTTTGCACTCGGCTGGTATGCCGTAATCATCAGACGTTTCAATGCGGATAGGTGAAAAATATTTCTTTAATCTGCTCATCAATTCCACGTTATTAATTCCACCGCCGCTTACAATAATGCGTTTTAATGAATGGTTTGGTTTTATAAAGTGAATGTAGTTTTCTTCAATGGCGCGGGCAGTGTACTCCGTTGCAGTAGAAATAATTTCTGCTGTTGACAACTGTAGCCGTGAGGCTTTTTTCAGGAGCTTTTTTGTAAAGAGAGAGCCAAATTCTTCTCTTCCGCTTGATTTGGGGGGGTGTTTCCGGATAAACGGATGGTTCATCATACAGGAGAGGAGTACTTTATGTGGTGGTGCTGATGCAGAGATTGCTCCGCTGGTATCCTTTTCCTGATTGAACAATTCCCGGGCAAGCTCATCAATCACCATATTTCCGGGACCGGTATCAAATGCGTATACTTCTTCCAGTGTGCAGTTTTTTGGTAAAACAGTAATATTGGCGATTCCGCCTAAATTAAGTACCCCGCGGTGTTCTTTATTGGAACGGAACATCAGATAATCAAAATATGGAATCAGCGGGGCTCCCTCACCACCAAGTGCAACATCTTTGACCCGGAAGTCGGCGACAACAGGAATCCCTGTCCGTGCTGAAATCACAGCGGGTTCACCAATTTGCAACGTTGAGGAGACAAAATGACGCGCAATACGCTGTTTCTGCGGGTGATGCCATATCGTCTGCCCGTGAGATCCGATAAGGTCAACACTTTGTGCATCAATGTGGAATTTTTTAAGTAATTTCAAGACGGTTTCTGCAAAAACCTCCCCAATCAGAAAATTGAGCTGGCTTAATCGTGAAAGCTGTATGCCATCTATCGTTATGGCATTGAAGAGTGTTCTTTTAACGGTATAAGGAAAAGGATAGTGATGCCAGCCGACAACCTCGATGTGAGTTTTTAAACCGGAACCGGTAATACGTACTAATGCGGCGTCAATACTATCCATAGAGGTACCGGACATCAATCCAATACAGAGTTTTGTTTTTTCCCTACGAATTGCCGTGAATCCTTGCTTATTATTGAGTGATGAATATTCGTTCAATATCATTTACGGAAAAAAATCAAGATTTTGTGTTTTTTTATACGGGAACCAAGATTTTTTTTAATTCTGATTTTATGCGGTCTGTTACGGGTATATTGGAAGTACGGAATGCCCGAATGACCGCTCCAATAACCGGCGGGAACTCCGGTTCAACAATCAGAATAGTATCCCCAGGCAGATTTGAAAATAAATATGGCAGGATAAGCTCTTTATCCTTGAATATGCTCCCCACAAGACAGAGCGAAATCGGGAACGAAGAAAATTTCAGTCGTTTAACAAGTCCCTGCACCAGAATTCCTAAAGAAGTCCCTGCTTCGGTAATGATTTTCAATGCTAACGCATCGCCTTCACGAGCTAACGAAAACACCGTTGGTGCAAAAGCACTTATATCAGCCGGCTTTAATTTACCAGAATTTACCAGCGGTATAATATCTGTTACAGAATGAACAGAAAAACAAGAACACAGCTCGGCAGTGAGATGAGTTTCGGGCAGTAACCCATCAGTGTTTTGGATCGCATACGAGATAGCTTTTCTGCCGATATCATACCCTGAACCCTCATCTCCAAGAATATATCCATAGCCGCCGCAGCGTTGTATTACTCCGGAAGCGTCTCTGCCAATTGCGGCGGAACCCGTGCCAGCAACAAGAACAATTCCTTCTCCTTCAGGGAATGCACCTTCTAAAGCTATCTCAAGGTCAGATAAGATTGTTATATTGTTCCGAAAACCAATTTTGGAAAAAAGTGAAAGCAGTGCATTCTGTTCAGAGGGTCTGCCGGCACCGGCGAATCCCGCAACGATTGCTGATTTCTCTAATGATTGAGTTGATAGGTAAGTTTGTAGTGCGGTGAATACAGCATTTAATGTTTCATAAAAGGATTTCTCTTCAGAAGAAAGAACGTTTGCCGGAAACCGCAGACTTACTGTTGCAATCAGTGCGGCATTTGATTCGACTGCAACTGCACGGATTCGGCTGCCACCGCCGTCTATTCCTATTAAGGCGGTAACTCTCATACTAATGTTTTTCACAGCACACACCGGATTCATTTCCGGTTAAATAAAATGCCGGCAGATATTTAAATAAACAGCGGATAAATGAGTCAATATAAATTGTTGGAATTCTGTAATAGTTATCCTGTATTTTTTTAATGAATATCTTTTCGGAAAGATTATTGGATGGCGGTGTAAAAGACAGATTCTCAATATCTTCCAACGGTATGCCGGTTTTTTCCAGATTTTCCTCAAAAGTGCCTTCAGTGATGTGCCACAAAAATTCATCGCTTAATACCTTCTGTGCGCGATCAGTGAAGCTAAAGAACATACACTGGTTTTCACGCGGTTCATCAATATCCAGACGAGCACAACTGCAAAAGCTAATTTTTTCAAGCATACAATCCTCTTATTCCCTCGTTAGAACAGTGGCGGTTTATCCCTTTTCAATTTCTTTTCTTTCGGGAGACGAAATTTGAAATCCAAAATGAGCGTCCGGCTGAGTCGTATGTAATTTAATCTCACCAAATTGTTTTTCATATTGTTTAATATTTTCATTGAGCGCATTATGGAGCGATTTGGCATGCTGGGGTGTGAGAATGATTCGTGCATAAACTTTTGCTTTTGGAACACCTGGTAGGACCCTGGTAAAATCAATAACAAACTCTGCCGGTGAGTGTGATATCAACGCTAAGTTTGAATATATCCCTTCAGCTTCTTTTTCACACAATTCTACATTGATCTGGTTCGTTCCGTTCATAGTATATACCTCATATTATTAAAATTATTAATTCTGTTTATTCAAAACTTTTTAAATATATTTATATTTTTATTAATGTTCAATCATTTTCTGATAGTGAAGTAATAAATTCCATCTTATTCTATTCAATAATATTAATTTCCATTCAATAATATTAATCTTGCTAAAAAATATTAAATATTGTATAATTATATACAGTAACATAATGAATATCATAATAAAATATGAAAGTAATAGATACAAAGACGACTTATTCTTTGTGTTTTTGGCTTAACACAATAACACTATTGGGGAGTATTCTGCTTATACTATTGCCAAAAGAAGGATTTAGTTTTCAATCGTTTGAGTTTTCCAGTTCGTCCAAGATACCTGCGGCGATTGTTCAATATCTGGGGTACAGCGATTATACTCGCGTAGATGGAGCATTATTAGGAATATCAGTGCCCGTATTATTTCAAAATAATGTATTTCCGAAATTGACAGGAAGTATTGGCTATGGTGCTGTATCAAAACGATGGCAATCTCGTATAGCAATTGAGCAATCGTTTGGGAAGTTGCGGATGCCAACAGTATATGCATCACTCTATGATGAGACGGCTTCGTACGACGATGTGATTTCGAAAGGCGAAAATATACTATCTACTTTACTTGTGAATAGAGACTATCGGGATTATTTAAGAATGCGGGGGGGCGAAGTAAAATTTTCCGATAAATTTGGCAGTCAATTTAGATTTTCTTATACTTTTCGATATAGGGAATACTTTTCGCTCATTGGAAAGGAGCCGTGGAGTCTTTTTTATCGCAATAGGATATTCAGGCCAAATCCGCCAATCCAGAATGGTACTGAAACGCTTGTTTCAATTGCATTGATGTATGATAATAGAGAGAATTTCTTTATTGAGACAAATTCCTGGTATGGCGAAATTTCCTTTGAGCATGAGATGCGTGATTATAAATTTACCGGAGTGCATTTTGCAATTCAGCGGATTCAATTGGGATACGGAAATCAGACGTTAATGGTCAACTGCCGGGGTGACTTCCGAAACAGAACGAGTGCTGAGCAATATCTCTTTGATTTGGGGGGTATTGGGACCATGCGGGGTTATAATTTCAAAGAATATACCGGTAACAATCGGTTACAGTTGACTGCAGATTATCTGTTCAATGGGGATTTTATTCATCCTGGTCCGCTGAAATCAGTACCACTATTGTCATCACTCTCCGCAGGGCTTTTTTCCGAGGCGGGATTAGCGTGGTTTTCCAATGATGTTCGTCCTCTAAGCGGAGTCAAGCTTTCTGAGACAGGGAGCAGGTTGCGCGATATAAAAACAGATGCAGGTGTCTCACTCCTTGTTTTTGGGAAATTATTGCGAATAGATATCGCACGGAGGTTGGACAAAAATTTTGATAAATCGGAATGGAAATTTTCCTTGCGTGTTCAGCCACTCCAGAAGTAAATGAACCTCGTAAAGAAAAAGTAAGAGAAATTTTTTATGCAAAAGAATGAAGAATTTACCCATAATGTTTTTCACGATTATTTCTATGTGCATCCATCCGATGTCCGGAATGATACGGTACTGTTGCGCAGTGATGAATATACTCATTTAGTGAAGGTCAAACGGTTCAAACCGGGTATACAGGTAATCACCGTAGACGGAGAAGGCAATGAATATAGTGCCGTTTTCCGGGAAATTATCTATAAAGACACAGCAGTATGTACGATTATTAAGACCCGCCGAAAGCCAAATGAACCGATTGCTAATGTTGTTCTGATAGCCGCTTTAATTAAAGGCGATCGGTTTGATTATTTAGTTGAGAAAGCAGTAGAATTGGGTGTGAATGTAATTGTTCCGGTATATTCCGAGCGATGTGTCAGGATGCCAGGCGGGCATAAAACAGAGCGCTGGCAGCGTATTGCCCTCTCCTCTATGAAACAATCCTGCCGTTCTGTTCTTCCAAGAATTTATGAAGTTGTAGATTTTATAGATGGTTTAGATTCAGTTAACTCATTTCTATCAGCAGGTTTATTGCTTGAGAAAGAAAATGCAATACCGCTTAAACAGTATCTTGATACACTTACCGTAGATGCTGTTTCTGGAGCAAATAAATCATTGGTAATTGTTGCCGGTCCAGAAGGCGGATTTACCCAGTCAGAAATCAGTTTTGCTCAAACAAAAGGATTTACCACTGTTTCATTAGGTTCCCGGCGTCTCCGGTCTGAAACCGCCGCATTAACCGCATTATCGGCAGTTATGGTGCATCTGGAAACATAAATTGCTTTTCCTGTTGTATTTTTTACTTATTTTTAACCGCAGAAAGCAAAAAGCATATTGAAATAAACACTACTTATTAATATTTTAGGTTCTTCTCCAAATGTGGTGCAATATTTTAGAGAAAATAACATATACTAATTTCTATAACTATATTTAAAATAAACACATAATGCTCATTCGGCTTTTGTCTTGCGCAATTGGTTTAGAAGACAAGCAAAATAGTGTGGAGGGCAGTATGAATGATTGTATCTTTTGTAAAATTTTTGCCGGTTCTATACCGTGCGATTGTGTGTATCAAGATGATTCAGTTTTAGTGTTTAAGGATATTAATCCACAGGCGCCGGTTCATTTGTTAGCTATACCAAAGAAGCACATTGCAACGGTTAACGACCTTTCCGAAGAAGATGCCGGGATTATCTCGGGTCTGCTATTGCGGTTAAAAACAATTGCGAAGGGTATGTCACAATTAAAGAACGGGTATCGCATCGTGATAAACTGCGGGAGAGAGAGCGGTCAGGCAGTATTTCATCTGCATTTTCATTTGTTAGGCGGGCGAGCAATGACCTGGCCACCAGGTTGATGTTTATTTTTATATATAGTATAAACAATATAATATAAAGTATTATATTGTCGTGGCACAAACATTTTTGTCTGTGAGAAGAACAGATGCAAAATAAGCACAAAATACATTTTTACACTCTGCTTGTATGTTAAAGAAAACCAGATAAATTGAATGGACCTGTTTAATCAACAAAATTCGGAGCCATTACCGCCGTTAGCGGAGCGGATTCGTCCGAAGAATCTGGATGGTTTTGTCGGGCAGGAGCATCTTGTCGGAATAGATAGCGTTCTCCGACAGCAACTGAAAAGCGGAACATTGGGTTCAATGATCTTCTGGGGACCGCCCGGATGCGGGAAAACGACCCTTGCACGAATTCTGGCGTATGAATCGCAGGCGGATTTCTGTCAGATAAGCGCCGTCTCCGCTGGTGTAAAAGATGTTAAGACGATTATAGACCAGGCATCGTATAATCTTACCGCCCATAGCAGAAAAACCATTCTTTTCATTGATGAGATTCACCGGTTTAATAAGGCACAGCAGGACGTGCTTTTAAAAAGTGTGGAGGAGGGAACGCTCATCTTAATTGGAGCGACCACTGAAAATCCCTCCTTTGAAGTGATTTCTCCGCTTTTATCGCGGTGCCGGATATATAAATTAAATCCGCTTTCACCGGATAAGCTGGCGCTTTTAGCACGGCGGGCGCTTGAAGAAGATAAAACAATACAATCTCTGCATCCCATCGTTGATGAAGAAACACTTGAATCGCTGATTGACCTTGCCGGCGGAGATGCACGAATCGTCTTGAATGGGCTTGAAGCGGCGCTCGTGCTCGTGAAACCGTCAGAACAAGATAATAACCGCCATTTGACAATAAGCGAAATTGAGAAAGTGCTTCAGCGGAAATCACTGCTGTATGACAAGAAGGGTGAATATCACTACGATATTATTTCAGCATTTATAAAATCAATGCGTGGGAGCGACCCGGATGCCGCCGCCTATTGGTTGATGCGGATGCTTGACAGCGGAGAAGACCCGTTGTTCGTTGCCCGGCGAATGGTGATTTTAGCATCAGAAGACATTGGCAATGCGGATCCGTTCGCTCTGCCGTTAGCAACCGCCGCCTATCAGGCAACGCACGCTGTCGGTATGCCTGAAGCCGAAATTATTCTAATGCACTGTGCGCTCTATTTAGCCTCCGCCGAGAAAAGTAATGCAGTCGTACAAACCATTGCAAACGTCCGTCAGACGCTCAAAGAAAATCCTGATGCATCTGTCCCGCTTCATCTGCGAAATGCCCCCACAAAATATATGGCATCCGAGGGCTACGGCAAAGGCTATAAATATCCTCATTTATTTGAAGGCAATTTTATGTATCAGGAATACCTGCCGAAAGAGATGTGTAATAAAATTTTTTACAACCCAACGACAAACGGCAGAGAGCGATTGTTTAAAGAACGGCTGGAAAAACTCTGGAAAAAACGTGGAAAAAAGGAATAAAACACAATTAAATTGTTGGTCCATTAAGAGGATTGAAATGAGGATAAATCAAATGAAGCTTATTAAAATAATTATCTAAAAGCACTTTGAAGGTTATGTTGCATATACTTTAGGATTGAAAGGGATTGTTGTTGGGCAGGGTGATTCGTATGAAGAAGCTCTTTCGGATGCAACTTCAGCGATTAAATTTCATGAATAAATTCGAGGACATAATATATATTTTTTTAATTTTCAAACACATCTATGTACATTTTTGTACGGCTCAACAGGCGCATATAATGGCTCCTGAGTAGCCGCTTCCTGTAGCGTCAGGACTTCCCCATAGGGGGGTTATGCTTCAGTCCTTGACGCTTTATTTACTGCATCTCATCCGACTCCGGCGGAGAAGATGAGGATTTTTCTCGCCTGCATAAATCACCAGAATTTTAGGAATATTATACTTTTTCTTGTGATTCCTCCGTAGCGTCAGGACTTAAGTCCTTGACGCTACGGGATGACAAATGAACTAATAATATTAACAATATGTTATAATATTTTTCAGGGACGACTACTATATATTTCTTTAAACATTGAACCACATTTATAGAAGAATTTTTTTGTCATTGTAGTCCCGCAGAAGCGGAATTGACTCGATCGTACCAGAGGTAGATCCACCTCCGGCGAACAATCCAGTTAAAACGGGGAAGAAGATTACATCAAAGGTCTTTTATTTTAAAGTTCAAGGATTCGGACGTCTTCGATATCAACATCTCGCCCGGATGCACGTTTTGAGGAAATTAAATCTTCTTTTGACACAATAAAAAATGACTGGCCTTCATACGTCATAATATTACGACGCTCCCAAGCATCATGAAAAATAAGTCCCGGAGTAGAATTCTGAACATCCACACGAATGCGGTCATTAAAAATAGTTATTTCATTAGCAAGAAGTTCTTGCACGCTTGTTAGTTCGGCAGTACTTAATCCCGCCTCTGATAAAGCATCGAGTAATTTTCGTGCATTATCAGATGTTGCTTCGATAAATATATCCAAATCAAATGTTGCACGCGGTACCCCATATAAAATGGATGCAACTCCCCCGATGACCAAGTACTTTACGTTATGTTCTTGAAATAACCTGAATACGTCCTTTAACCGGTTGAGCATTTTTTTGCTCCACTATGTTGGGATTTAGTGAGAACAGCAGGTCGGTAAATGCTACCATAACTTCCATACGTTCTGATAGGGAAAGAGATTTAAACCACCTTGCCTTAGCCTCGAGTGATTCGTCGTTCCAATTATGAGAAATTTCATTTTTCATAGCTTAATATTACTCATTTTTTTACAGTTTGTCAAATGTATTTTATCGGAATATTTTAGAGATGCTAAATGAAAATATTTCGTTTGGGCAGTACAGCATTACGGGATATATCTGGTCAAATATCGTGATTGTAGTGCCGAGGTTACCTCGCATAAAGACAATTCTATTTGTTTTCCGTAGGGGCTGAAGAGTTGTCTTTTTTACCGGGAGAGTCTTCTTTTTTTTGTGTAGATGCCGTTTTGTGTTTCCCGTTGTCGTTCGAACTTGATTTGTTTTTATAATCAGTTTCATAGAATCCGGAGCCTTTAAAGATTACTCCTGCGCCACCGCTTATAACTCTATGGACAACACCGTTGCATATCAAGCATATGGTTAATGCCTTATCTTTTATGCTCTGAAAAACATCAAACTCATTTCCGCACGAATCACATTTGTATGAATATGTCGGCATAGAGTAAATCCCTGCTGTTAAATAATAATATATTTTGTCAAGATTTATTATACGCATTTACCACGTTCAAGTTCCCGATAAAAAATTTTATACTGATTACAGAAACATTTTTTTGAATCCATCGTGTAAACAATGGATATATTTATTCCTCATATTATTGTTAAGAATTTTTCTTGTAATTAATTATTTGTGTGTGAATGAGGATTGTATTATAAGTAATTATATGAGATAACTGATGATTTTATATATGTGTTCGGTAATACCAGCAAACCGGAAGAACCGGCAGAACATCCCCGTTTACAAATTATTTTTAAAAAGTCGGGAATATTTTGCTAAATAAATGGTATCATATAATAGCATTAATGCTTCTGGTGCGCTGGAACCGTTTAATGTATCGTTTGGAGTATTCCTGAGTACATTAAAATTAGATACGTCAATAAGTCACCCCGATTCTGACAGCGAACTTATCCAGCGTGCACAATTGGGTGATGGCAAAGCTTTTGATACCCTTGTCGTGCGATATCAAAAAGCATTGTATTATAGTATTATTCGCATCGTTCTGAACCCAGAAGAAGCGAATGATGTCGTTCAGGAGGCTTTTATTAAAGCATATCGGAATCTTGATAATTATGATAAACAGTTTCGGTTTTATACATGGATTTATCGAATAGCAGTAAATACTGCACTGAATGTTGTTCGTCGCCGCCGTTTGAAAGAGGACTCTTTAGAGAAAAAAAACGAGGATACTCAATTCGATCCACCGAATATAGATAACCAAGACACAGATTGTGAAATCAAAGACATTTCTCAGTATGTTCTGAGAGCGCTTGATAAATTACCGTTTGAAATGAGAACAGTGTTTATAATGAAGGTATTTGATGAAATGAGTTATAAAGAGATTGCAGATATGCTTGATTTAACGATAGGAACAGTAATGTCGCGCTTGAACCGCGCTCGAACAATACTGAGAAAATTATTAAATAATTCAGAAATTGTAGTAAAGAAGAGTAATTTAAAGTTAGAATAATTTTTATTATTAATTTTTTCATCAATTTAGATAGACAGAATAGATAAAAATTGTGGGGAACATTGCACATACAAACACTTTCAGAGAGGAATAATTTAGAAAGAAGAGATGTATGAATTACGAAAGTATATGTGCGCAATTTCGCTCAATGTTTGGTGCATATCTTGATGATGAACTACCACTTGAAGATATTGAGCGGGTCAAACGGCATCTCAAGAGCTGTATCGGTTGCGCATTAGAGTTCGAACAGTTGAAGTCTTTACAAGCAATCATTAAAGCACCGATTATTGATGAACCGGACGATGAGTTCTGGGAAGAACAGCGCAGACAAATTGCCAGTGCAATTAATATCCGTTTGAGCAGGACAAAAGAACGATCTCGTACTATTCAAATTCCGATATCATTCGCTATAAAAACTGCACTTGGCATATCAGCCGCAGCGGCAATAGTCTTTCTCATTATTAGTAAAACCGGCAATAACGATTCCAAAATTGCTTATTTTACCGAACTCCCCGTTCAAGAGACTCCTGTTCTTTCAAAACAACAAAAACCTGAATTACCAGAACCGTCGAAAGAGTATACCGTTCAAAAACCAATAGCAGAACAAAAAATTCCATCAGAATCCAATATTAAAAAGTCAAAGTCGGTGATAGCCCAGGACAAACCGCTTTCTGAAAAAGAGAAAATAGCCAGTACGGAAATTATATCAACAGTGGCACAGCAAGAGTCAGCCAAATTTATCGGTGAGAAAACTATACCAACGGTAAAACCAGTGCAGAAACTATCAGAACCTATAAATGTGTCGCCGCCGTCGAAATCTCAAGTGAAAGCAACAGCACAGCAATTCCTTAAAGGCGGTACCGGCGGTGCAGAAACCGGCCTTGAAGAATCTGTTTCAAACCTCAGCTTAGATTATAGGCTCTATTTGCAAAAACAGGAAGAAATAGCTAATGTGAAGGATCTTATCTGGCAAAAAAATCAATGGAAATCGTTCTTACGTACGACCAATGATAAAGTGGTGGGAAATTTAGTGATCTATGATATATATCAACTATATTGTAAATTGATGGCTTCTTCTCCTGACTCGGTATTGAAAAAAGAAGCCGTTGATTTCATAACAGCTCATAAAATCGAGCTTATTGTCATTCTTGGTACGAAAGGATATGAAGAACGGTTAGAGCAATTTAAACGGATAGAAGAATAATGAAAAAGGAATATTAAGCATAAAATACTTTAATTTAGAAATTGTTATTGTTCTGTGCACTCTGCGGTTAAAAAACAAAAAATACAAAAGTTCTGTTAATTTATTTAATTCTGCATCAGTTTTAGTCTGATACTATCATACATTTTCCCATTGTCCGCGGAATTTTCTGCGCCAGTCTTCTGCCAAAATATAGAACACCGGAATAACAAGGAGAGTAAGCGGAGTGGAGCTTATCATACCGCCAATAGTAGAGAGTGCTAATGAATACCAGATTTTCGTATCATATCCTGACGTCGGACCCTTAAGAACAAGCGGGAGCATACCAATAATAGTTGTTCCGGATGTCATCAGGATTGCCCGCACGCGGTCCTGGGTACCCTGAATAACGGCAGTATATAAATCGAGCCCTTTTGAGCGGAGGAGATTGATATGGTCAATTAAAATAATGGCATTGTTGACGACGATTCCGGAAAGCAAAATAACACCAACATAGGCGGCATCAGAAAATGCTTTTCCCATAAAGAAATAGATTAAAAACACCCCGATAAGAGCCATCGGCACCGTAAGCATAATAACCAGAGGATGTAAAAACGACTCATATAAGGATGATGTTACCATATAAACCAGAATAATCGCAAAGAAAATCGCAATCCATTTATTGAGTTTTTCTTTTGTGGACATATAACTCGTATAACCACTCGCTTCCTTCACGGAATATCCGGTCGGAACATATTGGCTTTTAATAGCATTATCAACTAACGCTTTCCCTTTTGGTTGGGGACCGCGAAACTCTATCCCCAGAACCCGCTGATATTGCTGATTTTCCCTGCGAATGGTCCCCATCACTTTCTGCATACTAAAATCGGCAATCGTTGAAAGGCAAACCTGTTCCCCACTACCTGGACTGATCAGGACAACCTTTTTTAAATCTTCTAACTGTAAATCCTGATAACGTTTTATTTTTATTGCATAATTTACCACCTTGCCGCCGACAGTGAAACTGGCAGAAGTACTGGAAATATTTGAACGGCGAATGTAATTATTTATAAGACTTATAATGCTTTGAACGGTGAGATTATATACCTTCAGTTTATCACGTTTAATTTTTACTACAACATCATAAGTGTCAGTATAGCCGTAATAATTGGGATCAATATTTCCAAACCGGGACAATCCTTCTAACATTTTGCCTAAATTTTCAGCGATTTTGCCGGATTCACTGTAATTATATCCATTGATATTTACCCGGAATGTAGCACTCGTACCATAAGAACCTACAATTCCCGATGAAAAATAATCTCCGATTCCTGATACTGAGACCGACACACCAGCAAACGTGCTTGCAAAACTTGCTAACTCATCTTTGAGCTGCCAGGGGAACGCAGTATTCAATGCATCATTAGTAAAACGGATATCAATTCCGACTGAAGTTCCAGAGACATTCGTCGTTACTTTTCGTATGTATTGCCGTCCCAGCAGTATATCCTCAAAGTCTTCGGCAATTTTGTTTGCCCGTTCTAATACCGACCCCCGCGGAAGATTGACACTGACTCTGAGATATGTTTCTTGTCCTCCAGTGGTAGAAGACCCATAGCTGTATGACGGCACTGTCCTCGTAAACATCCAATAGCTCCCGGCAAGCACTGCTATGACAACGACCGCTGTTGCATACTTATGGTAGATAGTATATTCAATAAATTGTTTATGTTTTTTCTTAATAAATTGCATTACTCGATTCTTTTCCGCTTTTGTCTGGAATGTCTCCGTCGTATAGGGAAATATCTTCATTATATATGCCGGGATAAATGTGAATGCAACCGCAATAGATGCAAGTAGAGAAAACACGACGGCAAGCGCCAATGGTATATAAAGCTCACGATTCTGTTGAAGATAAATAAACGGAACAAAGACAATAATCGTTGTAAAGACGGATGCGGTAATCGGCATAAATACTTCGCCTGCCCCTTTTTCAACGCTTTCATACGTGTCAAATCCGCGTTCCCGGTAACGAAACACATTGTCAACAACCACAATCGCACTGTCAACAAGCATCCCGAAGCCTAACGACAAACCAGCAATCGTCATTACATTAAAATCTATTCCCATTGCATAGAAAATTATTATTGTTATTAATGCTGAGAATAAGATTGTTGACATAATAATCAAAGGAATACGGAAGCTTCGGATAAAGATATAGAGAACAATAAAAACTGCCAAAATAGAGAAGAGACCCCGCGCCTCAACCTCCTGAAGGTCAGTTTTAATATTAAGACTGGGATCATTTTCTTGAACTATATCCATTCCAGGCTCAAATCTCTCTTTCAGTTCCTCCATCCGCTTTTTTGTCTCTTTAACAAAGAGTATGAGATTTGCACCTTCTTCTTGTTCAACGGTAATATTTACGACCGGATTTCCATTTATACGATAATGGCTCTGGGGCTCCTCAAACGCATCAAAAATTGTGGCAACGTCTTTTAATAATATATGTTTACCGCCGGACGTTACAACAGCAAGCTCACCAATGTTTTTTACTTCGTCAGCAGTATTTTCAGTATATACATCATAACGGACTCCGCTTCGTAATAAATACCCGATATTCCTTTTTTGTTCAAGGCTACTTAAAACTTGACTAATTGTTCCTTCGCTAATACCATACATATCTGCTTTAACCGGATCAATTTCTATTCGGATTACCCGCGGCTGTCCGCCAAGAACATCAACATTTCCGACACCAGCAATTGCTATTAAGTTCGGTTGTATTTCAGCTTCTGCAAATTCACGCAAGTATGAAAGTGTATATGGACCAGTAAATGTAAACTTCAAAGGTTCTGCAGGTCTATAGTTACCTAAACCGGGGTAGTTATATACATCTGGATTGTACCCACCGACCGAAGGATAACCCACACCTGAAGGAAGTGAGCTCTTCAGCATAGCAATTTTTTCTTTGAGCTCAAGGGCGGCAAAATCCATATCAGTCCCCTTAACAAATCCAACGGTAACCCGTGAGCTTCCTTCAGAAGAAGTTGACGTAACACTATTTGCTCCTTTTACGGTGTTGACAACCGCCTCTACCGGAGAGGTTACAAAAGCTTCCACCGTTTCGGCGCTGGTATTCGGCCAGCTCGTACTCACTGTACGACTTGGCGTTGTAACCGTTGGGAGCTGTTTTAACGGAGTTTTTATAAAAAAGTATACTCCTAAAGCGGTAATAACGAAATAGATCATCGCTACCGCTATCGGGCGGCGGACACAATTATAGATAGTGTTCATCGTTCTACTTTCAATCGTTCAAAATAACTATAAATTATTGGAATTATTAAGAGCGTTAACGCCGTTGAAGCAGTTAATCCCCCTATCACCGTAATAGCCAACGGCGCCTGCAGTCCCGTTTCTTCTCCAATCCATCCAAACGATACCGGAGTAAGGGCTAATACCGTTGTAATCGTTGTCATCCAGATAGGTCTAAATCGTATCTTTCCTGCTTCAATGATTGCCTGGCGCGGTGGAACCCCACTGCGCCGGAGGCGGTTTATAAAATCAATTAACACAATTGCATTATTTACCACTATACCAACGAGAATGATCATCCCGATACCAGACATAACATTAATGCTGAATCCCATCACATAAAGGGCGATGACCACACCAACCAGTGAAAGTGGCACCGTAAACAAAATCACGAACGGCTGAAGCAATGCTTCAAATTGAGCCGCTAATATCATATATACCAGTAAAATTGAGACTATCAAAGCTAACATTAATGACCGGAACGATTTCTGCATCTCCTCGCGTTCACCGCCAATCTCAATTTTATACTCCTTTTCCGGCGGTTGAATTTCTTTAATTATCTTTGAAATATCCGCAATAATATCTTTATAATTCCGATTATAAATATTTGCAAATACCTGAATCTGCCGAACCTGGTTTTCCCGCCGTATTTCACTTGGACCAGAGGTAAACTCATAATCAATCAATTGCTTGACCGGAATACGGACACTCCCCAGAGAATAATAGCTGTTTAGTAAATCACTAAATTCATTTCGGTACTGCTCATTCGGACGGACAATGACGTCCACTTTTTTATCAAAATCAGCAAACTGGGTTGCATTTTGTCCCCCCATTATTCCGGCAACATAACTTGATACAGTGCCAACCTGCAATCCATAGCGGTCAACCTGATCCCGTTTGACAGTAATACGGATTTCGGGATTACCCTGCTCATAACTGGAATGAATATCGCTCAATCCCCGTATATTTTGAAGTTTTAACAGTAGTATATCTACCAGTGGAAGCGTTTTCTTATAATCATTGCCTTCAACATTGATAACAATATCGGACTCACCAGTACCTAAAATCTGGGAGAGTGTTTTTTCACCGGAGGTAAAATTCAATGAAGCCTGCGATATGAGAGATTCTTTTTTACGAATAATTTCAATCACTTCGCTTGTGGGCACGGTGCCGGGGTCTTTCAGCTTGACCATCAATAACCCTCGATTGAGGCTTGCTGTCTTCTCCGATTGGATTCCACGCTCCTGCACAATGCCGACGCTGGAAAAAATAGATTCAACATCTTTAATTTCAAGAAGCCAGATTGACAACTGCTGAGAAATTTCATCTGTCTGAGCTAACGTTGAGCCAACCGGTAATAATGCTTCTATTTCGAATTGGCGCTGGTCAACCGGAGGCATTAATTCTCTATCAAGCCGCAAACCTAATAATAGAAAGGCACTGCCAATGATGAACGCCACGAATAACGTTAATGCACGGTTATCAAGTGCCCAATTCATAAAGCGTTCATACCAGGCAATCGTTTTTGCATATCCTTTATCAAACTGATTGTAGATAGGCTTCGTGAAAAATGAAAATACCTTTGAAAAGAGATACATCCAATATTTGATAAGGTTCAATATAAGAAAGTATATTGGAGCAATAATCCATCGTATTATAAACTTCCACAGTATCCAGTTTGCAATAACTTTCCATAACATTAGGTTAATAACAATTTTCCAGAGAAAATAATATCCAATATACCGGTAGAAGAAGTAGTAAAATAGAGCTTTAAAGGGGTATAAAACTATATACACTATTTTCTTCCAGAAGCTTAATTCAGAAAACGGCACCCGCGGCTTTTCCGCTCGTTTTTCTTCACGTGTTCCAGTAAGAAATGAAGGAGTAAATGGAGGAAGCGGTTCAAGTTGTTGTTTTTTGAATTGGAAGAAGTGGGAGGCAAGCATCGGCAGTAATGTCAGGGATATTACGAGCGAACACATCAGTGAAAATGTTATCGTCAGCGACTGGTCTCTAAATAATTGTCCGGTTACACCTTCAACAAAGATAATTGGGAAAAACACTGCCACCGTTGTGAACGTTGATGCAGAAACAGCAAGAGAAATTTCTTTAGAAGCATCAATTGCCGATTCAATAATGCCTTTACCCTGCTGGCGATGCCGGAAAATATTTTCCAATACAACAATTGAGTTATCAACTAACATTCCAACACCTAATGCCAATCCCCCCAGAGACATTATATTCAGACTGATGCCCATAAAATAAAGCAAACTGAATGTCGCAAGAACTGAAATGGGGATTGAGAGAGATATGTTTATCGGATTCCGAGGATCATGCAAAAACAAAAAAAGCACTAAAAATGCCAGGAAGCCACCGAGTAATAATGACCACAATACATTTGTAATTGAACTTGATATAAATTTTGCCTGGTCATAGGCAACTGATATTTTTATTCGGGGATATTCTGCCTCAAGCTGTTTAATGACCTCTTTAACAAGTCCTGATACTTTTACAGTGTTGCTTCCGGATTCTTTCTGGATTATGAGTCCAATGCTCTCTTGACCGTTATACCGGGTAATATTATCCTGCTCACGGAACTCATCTTTAACAGTTGCAACATCTTTTACCTGAATAATATTATCATTGACTCTTCCAATAACAACATCATTAATTTGATCAACACTCGTAAACATTCCGAGCGTTCTGAGCGAATACCGCAGTTCCCGCTGTTTCACCCATCCGCCAGGCTGGTTATAATTTGCCATATTCAGTGCGCTTGCGATACCACCAACACTCAAACCGTACGCTAATAGCCGCTCACTATTAACATCAACATGAATCTCTCTATCGGGTCCCCCCGTAACGATTGCTAATGCGACACAATCAAGTTGTTCTAATCTCCGTTTTGCAATAGATTCAGCAAAATTTTTCGTTTCAACGAGGTTTTCTCCGGATACCGACAGCGACATTATTGGCTGGTTTGAAGGGTCTATACGAATAATTATTGGCCGGCTTGCTTCCGGGAAACTGTTGTAATATGCTTTATCAAGCTGTTCACGTACCATCAGGGCAGTGAAATCCATATTCGTGCCCCATTGAAAATCAACCCGCACAAGTGACAACCCCTCCTGAGAGATAGACCTAATCTGTTTTATACTCTTAATCGTACGAAGGGTTGTTTCAATCGGCCGGGTAACCCGGGATTCTACTTCCTGTGGGGGGACATTGGAATATTTCGTCCAGATAGTTAACTGGGGATAACTCAAATCCGGGAGTAAATCTACTGCCAAACGAGTTAACGATACAAAACCAATAAGAACAACGGCAATATAAAACATCATCGTTGTTATTGGACGGTGGACACTAACTTCAGAAATATGCATAGGCCTCTACAATCTTTCTGTTGTTATTTTAAGTTTATTTCTTGCCTCTATGAAATTACTTTGAGACCTTTTAAAAAATCCATTAAATCGCAAACTATCTGCCTCTTTTTAAAGGGGCGGAGCGGCTACCAAAAAATGAGCTTAAAATTGTTATATAATCGGTAGCCGCAGGCTTTTCCGCCGAAGGCGGATCTGTTTTCAGAAGCCTGCGTTAAATAAAAGATCTCTACTTTATGATATTACTTATTTTCACCGGTATATCATGCCCTATTTGTACGTTATTTGAAACAAGGACTAAATCACCGGCTTTTAATTGGTCCTGGTCAGAAGAGAGGATTTCAAAATATTCATCATTGGATAATCCGGTGGTTACATACACCCAATTTGATTTTCCCTCTCTTACGCTGTATACAACCAATCGTCCCTGTTGTTCAACGACCGCTTCCTTCGGAACAAGCATACGGTTTTCATATATTTTTGAATCAATCGTTGCCAATGCATAAAATCCAGTTCTAATTTTACGGTCTGGATTATCAATTATAATAGTAACCGTACACATTTTATTTTCAATGATTGGACTTATCGTTTCCACATATCCATTAAATGTTTCATCACCCAATCCGACAAATGTAACTTTCGCTTTCCGACCGACAACCAGCTCAGGAACTTCCGGTTCTAATACACCGATAGCAACACGGATTTTTGTGTCATCAAGAATACTGAGCGCTTTTGTTCCGGCAGAAACCTGCTGTCCCTGTTGAATAGAAAGTCGGGCAACAGCACCACTGATTGGGGCAATCCCTTTTGTATTCTCGAGGTCTAATTTCGCACGATCTAATTTATTTAATGTAGTGATAACACTATACAGATTAGCCCGGAGGACACCGATCTTATTAATTGACATAGCCTGAGCAATGCGGTTGTTTAAAAATCGGAAATCATACTCATTTTTGTCTATTTTCCCGGCTTTTACTAATGCATCAGCTTCATTCCAGTCTTTTGTTGCTTGTTTAATAAAACGCTCCATTGGAGCAATCTCGGTTTTCGCCGCCGTATTATCTTGAAAATTTATATTCCCGCCCTCAAGGACGTATGTCGTGGCGGCTCGTGTCCATTCAACATCTTGTTCATGATAGGCAATATACCGCTCTAAGCTGTCAACAACGAACAATAAATCACCCTTTGAGACGAACTGACCTTCTTTGACAAGAACGGACATCAGCTCGCCAGAGGCACGCACATTGACCGGAATTTCCCGGTATGGCTGGACAACCCCGGCGCCGTTAATCCGCCGAATGAGCGGACCGATGATGACTTTTGCCGCCTGGGCGGTAATTTCACCCTTTTGTACGGTTTCTTTTTTCGTTTGCATTGCCGGTTCTTGTTTTTTGAATATATTTAACGTGGGCATTAAACGATACCAGATGCCCCATCCAAGTGCACCGACAATAATCAATACCGTAATACCCTTGATTAAACCCTTTGCTATCTTCATTGCCACCTCGATAAAATTAAGTACGTTTATCTGTATATACAGTATAATAAAATAATTTATTCCATAAATTTATAATTGTATTAATGATAGCATAAAATTATGCTTAACTTTATAATTACCTTAATTATAAATATCAAAGTATCCATCATATTCAATCGAAAGTAAAAAATCTTTTACTGTTGCAATATATACTTTTAGACGATTGAAATTGAAAAAAGTTCGAATTTTTTTAAAATATTTTGTTCTTATCCGACTGAG
>Ga0315291_10000343_pt1 | contig 60740 bp, 50 predicted proteins | sample YL17G12_20_MG_FD_203070 | JGI IMG/M metagenome (GOLD analysis project Ga0315291, IMG submission 203070) | Sediment microbial communities from Yellowstone Lake, YNP, Wyoming, USA - YL17G12_20 | ecosystem: Environmental > Aquatic > Freshwater > Lake > Sediment | place: USA: Wyoming | collected... | reverse complement strand
TCTTCCAAAAAATTGACGATTACCGCTGGAAAATCCCGCGCACATTTAAAGAAGGAATGCTCACCGACGGCATAATCTACGCCGATGAAGAGATGTTGGAAAAAATATGTTTGGAGAACGCACATCTTCAGGTAGCAAATGTCGCCTGTCTTCCAGGAATTGTCGGTAATTCGCTGGCCATGCCGGATATCCATCTCGGATACGGTTTTGCCATTGGCGGGGTGGCGGCGTTTGATCCGGACAGCGGCGGGATCGTTTCTCCCGGCGGCGTTGGCTACGACATTAACTGCGGCGTTCGGGTTTTGCGGACCAATCTTCATTTTGATGAAGTTACACCGAAGATCCGCGAAATCGTTGACCAGCTGGCGCGAGAAGTGCCTTCGGGAGTCGGTTCCGAAGGAGTGCTTTCCCTCTCTTCACCAGATTTGGATAAACTGCTGGTTAAAGGTGCAAAGTGGGCGGTAGAACACGGATATGGAAATGAAGATGATATTATCCATACCGAAGAAAACGGCGCTATTCCCGGAGCTGATCCGGCCATGGTTTCCCGTCACGCTAAAGAGCGGGGCACCAGCCAGCAGGGAACTCTGGGATCGGGAAATCACTTTCTCGAAGTCCAGGTAGTTGAAGAAATTTTTGACGAGAAGGTGGCTGGTGTTTATGGCCTCTGGAAAGATCAGATCACCATCATGGTTCATACCGGCTCGCGAGGATTTGGCCATCAGGTCTGCTCCGATTACATTCAGGTTATGCTTAAAGCCGCTCAGAAATATAAAATTGCTCTGCCGGACCGGCAGTTATGCTGTGCTCCGGTTAATTCGCCCGAGGGTCAGAACTATCTGGCGGCGATGAGAGCGGCGGCAAATTTCGCCTGGGCTAATCGGCAGATGTTGATGCACTGGACGCGTGATGCTTTTGCCAAAGCCATGGGAGCTGCGCCGGCTAAGCTCGGGATCTCTTTAATTTACGATGTGGCTCATAATATTGCGAAAATGGAAAAACACAAAGTAAATGGAAAGGAAAAGCTTCTCTGTGTTCATCGGAAAGGAGCTACCCGAGCTTTTCCAGCGGGACACCCTCAAATCCCCAGGGATTATCGGGAAGTAGGCCAGCCGGTTTTGGTTCCCGGTGATATGGGCAGGTATTCATATATTCTCGTGGGAACTGAGAAAGCGATGGAAGAAACCTTTGGGTCGGTCTGCCATGGGGCAGGAAGAGAAATGAGCCGATCCGCTGCCGCCAGAAAATATTCTTACGGGCAGCTCATGGCCGATTTAGAGAAGAAGGGCATCCTGGTTCGCTGTGCCAGTAAAAAGGGCTTAGTTGAAGAAGCGCCGGGAGCTTATAAAGATGTGCGTGAGGTGGTTGATGTCGTGCATAATTCCGGATTGGCTAAGAAAGTAGCTCGCATGCGGCCGCTGGGAGTGGTAAAGGGATGAGCGAGCTCAAAGAGGCCATGTTTTATGAAAAGGTGCCGGACAGCAAAGTCCACTGTTTCCTTTGTCCCTGGCACTGCAAGATTGCTCCCGGCAAGGGTGGTTTTTGCGGGGTAAGGCAAAATATCGAAGGCAAATTGTATTCTCTAATTTACGGCAAAGTTTCTTCGCTGGCAATCGATCCGATCGAGAAAAAACCTCTCTTCCATTTTTACCCCGGTTCCTCGGTCCTGTCGCTGGGCACCTACGGCTGCAATATGCGCTGCGGACACTGCCAGAACTGGCAGATTTCGCACGTTTCGATGGTAAAGAGCGCCGAGGGTAAAACTTCCTTCGTTGAAAAAGAGCCGATCAGCGAATACATTCTGCCGGAACGACTGATCGAGATGGCAAAAGAGAAAAATTGCGCTGGAATTGCCTGGACTTACAATGAACCGATTATCTGGTTTGAATACACTTATGACGGGGCCATTCTGGCAAAAAAGAACAATTTGTATTCCGTGTATGTTACCAACGGATACATGACTTTCGAGGCGCTGGATACGATCGGACCTTACCTCAACGCCTTTCGTGTCGATGTAAAAGGTTTTACCAATGATCTTTATCTTAAACTGGCGAAGATCAAAGATTTCAAGCCGGTTTTAGAATCGGCGGAACGCGCCAAAAAGAAATGGGGGATGCATGTTGAAATCGTCACCCTGGTTATCCCGACCATGAACGACGATGAAGCGCAGCTAAAAGGGATTGCCGAATGGATCCGAGATAAACTCGGGAAAGAAACTCCCTGGCATGTGACGCGTTTTATGCCGTATTTAGAATATAGTCATCTGCCTCCGACTCCCATCGAAACCCTGGAAAAAGCGCAGAAGATCGGCTTTGATGCCGGGCTTCAATTTGTTTATATCGGAAATGTGCCGGGCCATAAGGGAGAAAATACTTATTGCCCGAACTGCAAAAACTTATTAATTAGAAGAATTGGTTACGAGACCGAAATCGAACACGTTCGCGCGGGCAAGTGTGAAATCTGCGGCCAGGATCTAAATGTCAGGTCTCTTTCTTAATCGGGACTTCATTCGGCAGATTATTGGGTTTGAGGACTCCTCCCGAAATCACGTACTTGAAAGCGTCTTCGATTTTCATATCCAGCAGAATTACTTCCCGGGCCGGAACCACGATCAAAAAGCCGGTGGCCGGGGCAGGGGTGTTGGCGATAAAAACATTGATCATTTTTTCTTTGGCTTTAGCCTCGATCTCGGCGGCGGCGTCGGAGGTAATGAAGCCGACCGACCAAACCCCTTTGCGGGGATATTCCACGATGCAGGCCCTGCGATATTCCTCAGTGCTTTTCTTTGCAAATAAAACATCATTCACCTGCTTGGCCGCCGAATAGATGCTTTTGACGATCGGGACATGATAAAGCAATTCTTCTCCGAACTTAAATATCCTGGCGCCGATAAGATGGGTCGCAAAATAACCGGTTAGAAAAATTAGGGCCACCATTATGACCAGACCTAGCCCTGGAATGGTTCGACCCAGGATCATTCCCACCAGCTGGCCCAGGATTCCATCAAGAAAGGTAAACATGAAGATGAGCAGCCAGATGGTCACTAAAAGAGGCAGCAGCGTGATCAGCCCGCGCAGGAAATAAGCGCCTAGTTTTTGCCACATATGTTCAATTTTATCATTCCTGCTTGTTTGCCGCAACTGAATTATGTTATACTCATCTGCGGAGGTGAAATTAATGACGACCGCATATATTCTGATCGAAGCGCTTCCCGGGAAAGCCATTGAATTAACCAATATTATTCAGGGGATCAAGGGAGTGAAGACCGTTCACCTGGTGACCGGCCCTTACGATGTGATAACTTTTGTGGAAGCCGCCGACCTTAAAGCGCTGGGAGAATTGATCGTAAAGAAAATTCAAGCTACCGGTTTTGTTGCCCGCACTTTAACCTGCATCACGGTTGAAAAATAGAAGCTAATCTAAACCTTTTGCCATGGTTTGAGCGCGGCTGTAAAGCAGCCGGTTGATAGCCGCCAGGTAAGCTTTGGCGCTGGCGAGGATGATATCCATCGATGCTCCGTGGCCAACGTAGATCCGCTCTCCTTCTTTAATGCGCACCGTGACTTCCCCCTGCGCATCGGTTCCGCCGGTAATGGCCTGGATCGAATAATCGAGCAGGCGGGTGGGGGTTCGAGTAATTTTATCGATAGCGCGATAAACCGCATCCACCTGACCAACACCGGTTTCAGTCACCTCAATTGGATTTCCTTTGAAAATCAGTCTTATCTTTGCTTTCGGCGCCTGATCAGTCCCCGAGCTCACCTCGATAAAGTCAATGGTGTAGGTTTCGGGCACCACATAAACTTCCTCGGCCACAATGGTCTCCAAATCTCTTTCGCCGATCTCTTTTTTTCGGTCGGCCATTTCCTTAAACCGCAGGAAGGCTTTTTCAAGGTTCTCTTCGGAAAGACTGTAGCCCATCTCTTTCAGTTTATCGGCAAAGGCATGCCGGCCGGAATGTTTGCCCAGGACCATCCGGCTTTCAGAGAGCCCGATATCTTCGGGTTTCATAATCTCATAAGTTTCGCGCGCGCGCAGCACCCCGGCCTGGTGAATACCGGCCTCATGAGCAAAAGCATTGGCTCCGACTACCGCCTTATTGGGTTGCACCAAAAGTCCGGTCAAATTGCTGACCATCCGGCTGGCCTTATAAATTTCTCTGGTGTTAATGTCGGTATCGCAGTCGAAAAAATCTTTCCGCGTTTTGAGCGCCATCACAATTTCTTCAAGCGAAGCATTCCCGGCACGCTCACCGATACCGTTAATGGTACATTCAACCTGGGAGGCTCCGGCTCGAATAGCAGCCAGTGAATTAGCTACGGCGAGGCCAAGATCGTTGTGGCAGTGCACCGAAATGGTTACCTTCTTTTCTTTGATTTGCGGAACCTTCTTTATAATGTTTTCAATGAGCTGGCCGAACTCCCAGGGCATGGTGTACCCAACCGTATCCGGCACATTGATGGTGCTGGCGCCGGCATCGATCACCGCCCCGATGATCTTATAAAGAAATTCCGGCTCCGACCTGCCCGCATCTTCAGGAGAAAACTCCACGTCCAGGCAGAGAGAGCGGGCGAGACCGACCATATCCACTGCGGTTTTAAGTACCTGTTCAGGCGTCATTCTCAGTTTTTTCTCCATGTGAATGGGGGAAGTCGCGAGAAAAGTATGGATCCTCGGTTTTTCAGCATATCTAACGGCTTCCCAGGCGCGATGGATATCTTCTTTTTTAGCGCGCGCCAGACTGCAGATAACAGGGCCCTTGATTTGCTGAGCAACCGCCTTAACTGATTCAAAATCTCCCGGCGAAGCGATGGCAAAACCGGCTTCAATCACATCCACATTGAGTTTGGCCAGCTGGCGGGCGATTTCCAATTTTTCTTCGGGATTAAGCGAAGCGCCCGGACATTGCTCACCGTCCCTCAAGGTCGTATCGAAGATTTTAATTTTTCCAGGCATATAAATCAGCTCCTCAAACGGATATTAGCACTTCCGGGGAAAATTCTCAAGCGCCGCTGACACTTAATGCTGACGTGCGCAGAGTAGGCGCGCCCAGGCTAAAAAAGAATCTTAGATCTGAACCAACCGCTTCGACGGCTTTTAATAGATCAATTAAATTCCCAGCGATGGTTATTCCCCGCACCGGATAAGTTTTCTCCCCGTTTTCGATCATAATTCCGGCCGCGCCGAGTGAAAAATCGCCGGAGATGGGATTGGCGGTGTGGATCCCCATAACCCGTGTAACATAGAGACCTTTCTTGACCGAACCGATGATTGAATCGGCACTTTGATTACCTGAATTTATATAAAGATTGGTGGGCCCGACCGCGGGCAGAGATTTGAAGGATGCTCTAATAGCATTGCCGGAAGACCCGGTATTTCCTTTGTTAGCCGTATAGCTGTTATAAAGAAAAGCGTTCAATACCCCTGCCTCGATAAGTCTGGTTTCCTGGGTTGGAATTCCTTCCCCGTCAAAAGGAGTGGTAGCTAATCCATTGGGAAGTTTTCCGTTATCAATGATGCTTAAAATATCGGATCCTACGATTTTGCCGACTTTATCGGCAAAAAGAGATTTCCCTTTTTGCACCGATTCGGAAGACAGCGCGGAAGAGAGCGCTTCCAAAATCTGAGTTCCAATGAACGGATCCAGAATGAGCGGAATTTTTTGGCTGGGGATGGTTTTTGCTCCCAGCAGCTCGACCGCTTTCGCCGCGGCTTCTTTTCCAACCTCTTCCGGCAGCAGACCCTTGAATCTTTTCTTATAGCTGATGCAGAAGCCGCTTTCCATTTCCCCGTTTTGGACCGCGATCATATCCGCGTGCGCTCCGCAACAGTTGGTTTTATAACTGACATTTATACCGTGGGAATTGACGATCCAAACTTCGGCTTCTGAATCCGAATAGGAGATTTTTTCGGTTTTGTTAATTCTGGGATCGGTTTGATAGGCTGAATCCTCGATTTTCAAAGCCAGCTCAATTTTCTTTTGCACAGGCGTTTTACCTATCATGGGATCAAAGATGGATAAATCACCGGTAACGGCAGACGGGGAAGGAAGGATATTTGATCGATCCTCGCTGGAAGAAGCGGCATTTGCTATCGCCTGATCGATGATATCCTCAATCACACTTTCTTCCAGATCTGAGGTATAACCAAATCCCAGCTTATGATCCTTGATCAAGCGCACTGCCATCCCGAATTCAGAAATTTCGTCTATGGATTCGATCTTTTGATTTAAAACATCGATTTTGGTGGTTTTTTCTGAGATCAGAAAGACCTCCGCCTGATCGATGTTCCGCCGAAGTATTTTCTTCAAAGTGTTGTTGGCTAATTTAGAATGATCGAGCATAAAATCATTGTAACATAATTGAAGAAATGTTGTATACTGTAGAACCGACAGGAGGAGTTTTATGACCAAAAAAATCAAGACTATAGGGGTGATCACGCCGGGCGGTGACGCTCCGGGAATGAATACCGCCATCCGCGCCGTGGTCAGAACCGCCATTTTTAACGGCTTAAAAGTCTACGGCATCGAACGCGGATTTACCGGTTTGATCGAAGGGAAAATCGTTGATATGGAACTTCAATCCGTGGGAGGGATCATTAACCGAGGCGGCACCATTCTCCATACCCATCGCTGTCCGGAATTTAAACAAAAACCAGCAAGAAAAAAGGCGGTTGACAACCTGCGCGCTTTTAATATTCAAGGGCTGGTGGTCATTGGGGGCGACGGGTCGATCCGTGCCTCACAGGAACTTCACAAAGAATTCGGGATCTCAATCATCAATGTTCCGGCATCGATCGATAATGATATTTATGGCACCGATTACAGTATCGGATTTGATACGGCGGTCAATACCGCGGTGGAGGCGATCGATAAAATCCGGGATACGGCTACCTCTCACGAACGCGTCTTTGTCATCGAAGTAATGGGGCGCTATAACGGTTTTATAGCTTTGGATGTCGGATTGGTGGCGGGGGCGGAAGCGATTATCATCCCGGAAATTCCTTTCAATTTAGATGCGATTGGACAGAAGCTCCGCTACGGCCAGCAGAGGGGAAAATCCAGTTTTATTGTCGTAGTTGCCGAAGGGGCGGCCAAAGCGGCGGAGGTTGCCCAGCATTTGAAAAAAAGAACGAAAATGGATGTGCGGGTAAGTGTTTTAGGTCATATGCAGAGGGGAGGGGCGCCGTCGGCGCTTTCCCGCGAAGTGGCCTGTAAACTGGGGGCGCGGGCGGTTCAGCTTTTAATTGAGGGCAAAAATGCTTTGATGGTGGGAATGTTGTCCGATAAAATTATTGAGACCCCGATCGAAGAAGTGGTGCGGCGCAAAAAGAAGATCGACGTTGCAGTTTACAAACTGGCAAATATGCTTGCCACGTAACCATATGGTACGTGGCTGGCCACTTGATCAGTAATAGTCGGATGCGTTGCGCATGCTGAAAAGCTGATGATCGGAAGGGACAAAACGCCCGCCTTTCACTTCCAGCAGGTTGCGCGGAACGATTTTATCCGCTTCGATCCCCGGATAAACCCCAAAAATATTCTGTTTTATAAAATCAAAAATGGCATCGCCGTAGCGAAGGCCAAGGATTCGATCCACCACATGTGCGATTCCTCCCCGGATGGCATGCCCGCAGTTTTGATAGCGGTATTCAAACCCCAGGGTATGTTTTTCCAGGATGGCAAAGATGTATTCCCCGATCCCGCCCAGCTGTTCGTTCCCGAAAGCGTCTTTTTTCTTTGGCATTTCATGACGGGCTTTGACCAGCGCGTACTTGGGGTCGGCAATAACGGTATCCAGCATTTCATGATGACGTTGATTGATCGCTGCGGGATAGCGGGTATCGAATAGACGGGCCCCTTCGGATACCACCACGAGGCAGTGCTGCTTTTTGGCAATGGCTTTCTCCACTTTTTTGATGACCTGATCCATATCGACGATTTCTTCGGGCAGCAGTGTCACTTCGGCACCGCCAGCGATGCCCGCCCACAGCGCTACCCAGCCGGCATGTCGTCCCATGACTTCAATGACGAAGCAGCGGTTGTGCGACCTGGCAGTGGTCCGGCAGTTTTCGATAAAGTGGACCGATTCTTCAACGGAGGATTCAAAACCATAGGTCATTTCCGTTCCATAAACATCGTTATCCATGGTTTTGGGAGCGCCGAACATGGGGAAGGAGTACTGCTGACCAAGTTTTCCTGCCGCTCCTAAAGTATCATCACCACCCAAAACCACTAAACAATCAAGCTTTAGCTTTTTGATATTTTCCATGGCTTTTTCGGGGACTTTAGCTTCGATGTTAGCCTTGGAGAACAGGTTGGTACGGGACGATTTCAAAATCGTGCCGGCAACTTTAAAACTTTCTTCAATTTCCAACAGATTAAGAGGCACCGTATTGTCAGATTCGCGGGTAAGTGCTTTCCAGCCTTCGGGGAGCCCGATTAACTCCATTTGCTCATCTTGGGGGAGAGACAAATTGGCCTGGTTGATCCGGCGCAGCAGTCCGACGATCACCGCATTGTGGCCGGCGCAGTCTCCGCCGCCGGTTAATATTCCAATTCTTTTAATATTTAATTCTTTCCCATTGAATTTAACTTTCATATTTTAACCTCTTCCTAAGCTTTGTCAGCCGAGCCTAGAACATTGATATTTTTATTTTTTATCATTTCGATCAGCTCTTTTCGCGCCGGGCCGAGATATTTTCGAGGATCGAACTCCTTCGGGTTCTCGGCAAACACTTTTCGAATAACAGCGGTGACAACCATGCGCCCATCGGTATCGATGTTAATCTTGCAAACGGCCGATTTGGCTGCCTGCCGGAGCTGGTCTTCAGGAATGCCCGCGGCATTTTCAAGTTTTCCGCCGTACTGGTTGATCATGTTGACATATTTTGGCAGAACCGAAGAAGCGCCGTGAAGAACAATAGGGAAGCCGGGAAGCTTCTTTTCGATCTCATGTAGGATGTCAAAGCGCAGGGGCGGAATGGATTCGCCGGGTTTAACTTTGAATTTATAAGCGCCGTGGGAAGTTCCGATCGAGATAGCGAGACTGTCAACGCCGGTCTTACCGACGAAATCCTGGACCTGGTTGGGATCGGTATAGTGGGACTTTTCGGCAACCACATGTTCTTCAATTCCAGCTAAAACCCCCAATTCGCCTTCAACTGTTACATCATAAGGGTGCGCAAAATCGACTACCTGTTTGGTTAATTTGACATTTTCTTCGTAAGGCAGATGTGAACCATCGATCATCACCGAAGAAAAACCAAATTCAATGCAGGATTTGGCCAGCTCAAATGAATCGCCATGGTCCAGGTGGAGGGCGATGGGGATATTGCTTCCCATCTCTCTTGCCATTTTAACCGCTCCCATTGCCATATAACGGAGGAGAGTTTGATTGGCATACTCCCGGGCGCCCTTGGAAACCTGAAGAATTACCGGTGAATGAGTTTCAGAACAACCAATAATAATCGCCTGCAGCTGTTCCATGTTGTTAAAATTGTAGGCTGGGATGGCATAGCCTCCCGCCATTGCCTTCTTGAACATTTCACTGGTATTTACCAGTCCAATTTCTTCGTAAAGTTTCTTTGCCATATTTTTCCCCTTTCTATTTCCGACGGAAACCCGCGAATGAACTTCGCGGTTTCCTTATTTTGGAATCCGCGACGTTTAGTCGCAGGATTCAAGTTCTCTAATACTTTACTATCTTTACGAAGCTGTCAACTTTCAGGCTGGCGCCGCCGACCAGTCCGCCGTCAATATCCGGCTGAGCCATTAATTCTTTCATATTTTCCGGTTTTACCGAACCGCCGTAAAGGATCCTAACTGCTTGAGCCACTTCCTTCGGCAGCAGTTTGCGAATAAAGGCGTGAACCTCTTGCGCCTGCTCCGGAGTGGCGGTCTTGCCGGTGCCGATAGCCCAGACCGGCTCATATGCAATAATGACCAATTTCCAATTTCCAATTTCCAATTTATTGAATCCCTCTTTAATCTGCTTCTCAATCACCTTAAAAGTTTCACCCTTTTCCCTCTGCCCAAGGGTTTCTCCAACGCAAACAATCGGAAATAGATTGTGTTTCAAAGCGGCGAAAAGTTTTTTATTTACCGTTTCGTCGGTCTCGCCGAAGCACTGGCGGCGCTCGGAGTGGCCGATAATAACATAAGTGCAGCCGACAGACTTTAACATGGGGGCGGAGACTTCACCGGTAAAGGCGCCTTCGTCTTCCCAGAATAGATCCTGGGCTCCCAGAGCTACATTGCTGTCGCAGATTTCATCACAGACTTCCTGCAGAGCGGGGTAGGGTGGGCAGACCACGATGGTGCGATCATGGACATCCGCAACCAGCGGCTTTATTTTTTTGGCGAAATCGACCGCCTCGCTGACGGTCTTATACATTTTCCAGTTCCCGGCGATGATCGGCTTTCTCATAGTGTTTTTATTATAAACAAGCCTCCTGTATTTGTAAAGGGAATAATAATTGGATAGAATATTAAAGTGAAATCGAAAAAGACGGGAGAACCAAAAAACAAGCTAAATCTTCTTTTCATCTTTTTGCTGATCGCGATAAGCTTCGCGGTTTATTTTAATTCTCTGGGGAACGGCTTCGTCTTTGATGACCAGCTGCTTATTGATGACCAGGCATATATTTTAAGGGATTTTAAAAATGTTTTTTCTTCCGCTTCATCTTTCGTTTTTCAAGATAAAACTTCGGCCGGCTTTTATCGGCCGATCCTGGTTTTGTCATACTTTATAGATTATCATTTAGGCGGCGGCGCTCCCTTTTCCTTTCATCTGACGAACATACTTATTCACTTTATCAGTATTATCCTTGTCGCTTATGCCGCCTTTATGATTTTTGGCGAGGCTTTTCCGGCTTTGCTGGCAGGATCGATCTTTGCCCTTCATCCGGCTCAGTCGGAGGCGGTAGCATGGATCTCCGGCCGCAATGATCCGCTCCTGACGGTTTTTATTCTGTTGAGTTTTATTTTTTTCGCAAAATACCGTGAAAACAACAGCCGTATCCTGCTGGTTGTTTCGATTATGACCTTCTTATTGGCTCTTTTTACCAAAGAATCTGCCCTTATTTTCCCGGTGGTTTTATTGGGATATGACTATTTCAACATAAAAATAAATTCCCACACCAAAGAATTTGGTGTGGGAATAAACCAAAAAAGATCGCCAAAGTATGAATATTTTCTGCCTTATCTATTACTTGCCGCATTGATTATCTTATACGCGGTCATAAGAATATTTATGATAAAAGGATTGGGCGGAGGAATCCATCCCGGGATAGATGGATTAAGAGTTATTCCTCTTACCTATCTATTTTATTTTAAAACCCTTATTTACCCGGCCGGCTTTTCGGTGGTCCCGTTTATTAAAACACAGCTTGGCGGATTTGAATATTTGATAAGATGCTTGCCGCTCCTTTTTCTTGCCGGGTTGATCTTTTGGTTATGGGGGAGGATACCGGTGGTTGCTTTTGGATTGTGGTGGGGACTGCTGGCTCTATTGCCTGTAAGCGGAATAATCCCAGCGCCAATTATGGTGATGGAACACAGATTATACAGCGCTCTATTCGGTTTTTCCCTGGTATTCGCCTGGATCGGCAATAGTTTGTTAAAGCAAAATGTGAAATTAAAATCGGTTATTATATTAATTTTGGGGGTCATCTTTTTCCTGTTAGGCGGGATGACCTTTCAAAGGAACCGTCTTTTTGCTGACCCTATGCTGTTATGGGAGACCAGCGCCAGAAATAATCCGAATTCCGATGTCATTCAAGTTAATCTGGCCACCGCCTATATCGAGGCCAAAAAATATTTATCGGCGGAAGAGCATCTTAAAAAGGCGCTGGAGCTAAGGCCCGCCAATGAAATCGCCCATTATAATTTGGGCTATTTATATCTTCTATCCGGCAGGGAAAAGCTTGGGAAAAAGGAATTCGAGAAAGCAGTTGAACTTGATCCGAAATACATCAAGGCGCATTATAACCTCGGTATTATCGCGCTGAATGACAGGCGATACAGAGAAGCCATAAGACGAATGGGGCTGATCCTTCAATTAAAACCCAATTTTGTTTTAGCCTACATAACTTTGGGGGATGCTTACTATAACCTGAAAGAAGATATTAAGGCGAAAGAATGCTATACGCGCGGACTTGAGATCGACCCGATGAATCTCCATGCCCAGGAAATGTTGAAGAAGTTAAACATTGAATAAGTCTCTTACAATTGATATAATATTTGAACGGTGAAAACCAGATATTTTTGGTTAATTATAGGTTTTATATTGGCCTTTTCTTCACCCCTTCTTGCCACGACCTATACAGTAACTAACTGTGCTGATTCCGGCGCCGGCTCATTAAGGCAGGCTATAACTGATGCCAACACCAATGCCGGCATTGACACTATTTCATTCAACATTCCAACCACTGAAGCGACCACAGAGGCCGGGGCAACCTTCTGGCGGATAAAGCCCTCCAGTAATTTGCCAGCTATAACTGGCACGGTAATTATCGATGGCACCACCCAGCCGACATCTGAAACATATAACAATCCTTATGGCCCGGAGATAATGCTCGATGGTGCTAATGTTGGCGGCTCGCCAAAAGGTCTATACATAACGACTAACGAATGTGTCGTAAAAAGCCTGATCATTGATAATTTCCGGATCGGCGGATACGGGATATTGATCGAGGGAGGGAACAATAACCGTATCTACGGCTGCTATATCGGGACGGATGCGACCGGCAGCAGTTATCTCAGCAACTACAACGCGGAGGGCATAGGGATTATAAACTTGCTTACGAACCACTCCCAATCGAATATCATCGGCAGTACCGAAAGTGCAAATATAAATATTATTTCCGGTAATGCTGGTAATGGGATATATATAAGAAGTTCGGATAATAATGAGGTACTGGGGAATATTATCGGCTTGACTGCGACGGGTGAAGCCTCGATCGGTAATGGCCAGAGAGGGATCAATATTTACAGCGATTCAACCAACAACAAAATAGGCAATGGCGCTGCCAGCGGACGTAATATTATTTCCGGGAATCCGATCGGAGTGGATATCAACGGGACGGGTAACAATCCAACGGGAAATGTTATAGCGGGTAATTATATCGGGACGAATGTGAGCGGCACAGTGGCGCTCGGCAATGCTACTTACGGGGTAGGTATGTGGGGAGGGGCCCAGTCCAATACTATTGGAGGCGTCAGCGCCGGGGTGGGCAATGTGATCTCCGGCAACTCCGACGGGGTGCATCTTTCTGATTCCAATAACTCTGTTTTGGGCAATTATATTGGAACAAATGCGAGTGGAACAGCTGCTTTAGGTAATACCGGCTATGGCATAGAGATCAATGCCGGAGCAAAAAACAATAAGATCGGGAGCACAGAGAGCGGCGGCAGGAATATCATTTCAGGTAATGGGGAAAAAGGGATTTATATCACCGGAAGCGGGACCAACAGCAATGAAGTAATAGGAAATTATATTGGAACTGCTGCTGATGGCATCGGGGATTTCGGCGATCAGCAGGATTATGGGGTAGATATTAGGTCCGGTGCAAGTTATAACATCATCGGGGGGATAACTTCTGCGGCCAGGAATATCATAGCGGGGAATAGTTATGGTGGTGTTTATATTTATGGCGCGGGCACCGAGGGAAATAAAATAAAGGCAAATTATATTGGATTAAGGGCGGATGGCACCGGTCTCGCTAACGGTTATTACTCTTATGGCGGCGTATATATCGAATCCGGAAATTATAATATTATTGGTGGAATAACTGAGGGAGAAAGGAATATCATATCCAGCAATGAAGCGGGCGGCGGCATTACTTTAAGCGGGGCAAATAGCAATGAAGTTTTGGGGAATTATATCGGAACAAACGCGAATGGAACGTCCGCGCTGGCAAATACACCCTATGGCATAAAGATCAGGGACGGATCATCGAATAATAAGATCGGAAGTATAGAGAGCGGCGGCAGGAATATTATCTCAGGGAACAGTTCGTATGGGATTTATATAAGCGATGCCGGATCCGATAGTAATGAAGTGCTGGGGAATTATATTGGGACTACCGCCAGTGGTGAAGGAAATTTGGGAAATGGATCGATCGGTGTTGTGATTGATTCAGCTGCGAATTACAATCGGGTCGGCGGCGTGAATACCGGCGAGAGGAATGTGATTTCCGGCAATGCCCAGTACGGGATCTATATAACCTCAACCAGCAATGAAGTTTTGGGGAATTACATAGGGACTAGTTCCGACGGGAACAGTCCGTTGGCAAATAATTGGGGGATTTTTATTTCCAACCCTGCGCAATATAACCAGATCGGCAGCACGGAAAGCGGCGGCCGCAATATCATCTCTGGGAACACAACGGACGGCGTCTACCTGTCCGGCTCCGGCACAAATTACAATAGAATCATCGGGAACTATATCGGACTGAATCCAGGGGGTAATGCCGCCAATGAAGGCAACGGACGGTATGGCATTATGGTCAGATCATCCGCGTATTACAATCAGATCGGTGATGGAACAGCGGCCGGCAGGAATATAATTTCCGCAAACAACACCGTCAACGGAGTCGGGATAGCTATTTGGACAAACAGCACAGAAGTGTCTGGAAATTACGTAGGGACAGATCCTACTGGAAATATTTCTTTGGGAAATACATCCGGTATTTTCCTTACTGGCGGAGCGAAATATAACCGGATCAGCGGCAACCTGGTCTCGGGAAATACGGGTAATTCCGGCTGTGGGATCGGTTTTGCTAGTGCCGGAACGAACAGCAATGAAGTTGTCGGTAATTTTATCGGCACCAATGCCGCTGGAAACGGTAATTTAAGCAATAACGGAGACGGGATCTATTTTTACAATGGTCCGCAGTTCAATAAGATCGGTGGAATTGCGACTAGTGAAGGCAATATTATCTCGGGCAATAAGAAGAACGGGATCTACATGGAAAGCAGTACCACCGGCTCGAATGAAGTGATCGGCAACTATATCGGAACGGGAGCCAGCGGAGCCGGGGTCATCGGCAATGATAATTGCGGCATTTATCTTGTCAGCGGAGCTTCCAATAACATCATCGGCCCGAATAATGTTATCGCCAATAACGGTACAGTTTATGGCTACGGCGGCATCTATATAAGCGGAACGAACACCGTTTTTAACAGGATCACGCTAAATTCGATCTTTGATAATCGTTTTCTTGGTATAAGCCTGTGGAGCGGCGGCAATAGCAGTGAAGCTGTGCCTATCATCTCATCCGCCGTTTATGATCCTGTCTCATTTCTAACGACCGTATCAGGAACTTCCGATGCCGGCACAACTATAGAGGTCTTCAGTACCGGAGCGCCCGATCCAACCGGTTCAGGAGAGGGTAGAACCTACCGCACTTCAACGCTTGCCAACGGAGGCGGAACCTGGTCAGTTGATATTGCCGGTTTGACGGTGGGTTCGACCTTAACCGCGACTGCTACCGATTCCAATAAGAATACTTCGATGTTTTCTGTAAACAAAATTGTGACGGAGTCGGGCCCACCCAGCGTTGAAGTTACTTCACCTGCGGGCGCGGAGCAATGGCAGGGAGGATCTTCGCGTAGTATTACTTTTCTGGCGACCGATGAATCAGGGATAAAACCTAATTCTGCCGATCTCTACTATAATAGCGGTGAAGGATGGGTGACGATCGCGACCGGCCAGCCGACCGATTCCCCTTATCCTTGGACTTTGCCTCTGATCTCTTCCGCGGAAGTTAAAGTAAAAGTTGCCGTGCAGGATATCTATGATAACACCGGAACAGATGAAAGCAATGCTTTCTTTACGATTGATTCAATCTCGCCCTCGCCCCCAACGCTAGTTACTCCCAACAATGGAGCGTTTATCAATTATGCTAATCCAACTCTCACCTGGGAGGCAGCGACCGATCCTGATAACCTGACCGGGATCGCCAGTTACGAGATCAATTTCAACGGGGTGCTGATAACCCGGGATGCTACCACTGCTTATGTGGCTTCATCCCTCTCTGATGGTATATATACTTGGGAAGTAAAAGCCAGGGACGGGGCGGGCAACTGGGGCAGTTACTCCAGCGCCTGGGATTTCACGATCGATAGCACTCCGCCAAACGCGCCGGTCCTGATTACGCCAGCCAATATGATCACCATCAGCGCACGTCAGCCGCTCATGACCTGGGAAGCATCAACCGATAATCTATCCGGGATTTCCAGCTATGAGGTCAAGCTGGATAATATTTCTTACACCCAGGACGCCACCGCTTCTTACACGCCGCCTTCTCCGCTGGCCGACGGGGCGCATACTTGGGAGGTAAGGGCGAAGAACGGGGTAGGGTTGTGGGGTGACTACAGCAGCTCCTTCAGCTTCAATATTGAAACGCTGACCCCGGAAGTTTCCGGCATCACATTGAGTGACCTGGAGACCGGCAGCACCGTGTACGCTAGGAACCGGACGGTGTCACTGGAAGCAAATGGGGTTGGTGGCAACCCGGTCGATATGTTGATCTCGGAGGAGGCAGACTTCGCGGGAGCAAACTGGCTCACTTACCAGAACCCGGTGGTGATCGATCTGACCTCAACGGAAGGGACCAAGGAGGTTTATTACAAACTGCGGAACGCGGCATCTACCGAATCCGGGGCCGTCAATGATTTGATCATTCTGGACACGACCGAACCTTCGATCCCGACGCTCGAAGCGCCGGCCAACGGAAGCACGGTTGAGACCTCAACCCCGACCTTAAGTTGGGAAGCTGCGACCGATAATCTTTCCGGAGTTATCAGTTATGAGGCTAAACTTGATTTAACTTATCACACGCAGGAAGCGGTCACGCACTACACCACCGATCCGCTGACGCCGGGGATCCACAGCTGGGAGGTGAGGGCAAAAGATGCAGCCGGGAACTGGGGTGGTTACTCCACTACCTGGGACTTCACGGTCGTGACTGCTACCACCACAACAACAACTACTACCGTTCCAGGAACCACCACCACAACAACTACTACCACTACTACCATTAAATATCCTACCATGGTTATTTTGACCGCGGAAGCAACCGTGAATGCAATTGATGTCTCCTGGGAGGCTTCCTATGACCCTAACCCGCCTGGAATAACTTCTTATATTCTTCTTCGCGGAAGAAAGAGCAGCGCCGAGGTGGAAATAATCGACGATTTTAATTCCATCAGTTTTAACAGCGCCTTATGGGGCAATAAAGTTGAGATCGGGACCACTTTTACGCCTGACCAGAGAAATGGGAAATTGAACATCACCAGCGGCCCATTAGTTGGAGATAAGGACAATATATCCGTAGCCGGTTATTATACTGCCGTTTCCTATGAGGCAAAGCCCAGGTTTATCAAAATTTCCGCGGATGTTGATATCTCTAAAAGCAGTTTACTTCATGATACGAAAAATAGTTTTATGTTGGCCGGGCCGATCATTATGGCGGGCAGTTTCGATGCTTTTGCTCTTCCCTTTCTGGGGAAAACATACACCACAACCTTTCCCGGTTACCTTTTTGCCGGAGAAGATCCTCGTACTGTAGGGACAACTTCGGACCAATCCGGAAAGATTTCAGGCATATTGGCCGGAGAGGGCCTTTCGTTGTTTTTGGATAATAAATATCTGGGTTTATTTATCATGGAAAAGGGGAGCGATTTGCCGCATTATTATGGCTTTATGACATTAGTTGGTACGACCGCTGCGACCATGGATGTTGATTTCGATAATTTCTATGCCGGGGAATATCCGGTTGAAATGGTGGCTTCGCTTGACGCTTCAACCCTTTTTTATCATGACAGAGATGTTATTGTTGGAGAAACCTATTTCTACGCTGTTTCTCCCAACTCAGTGTCGGGAAAAAGCGGATCTAACGTGGCAGAAGCGCAACTCACCACCACCACAACCACAACAACTTCGACCAGTACTACTTCTACTACCACAACCACTTTACCTTCCGGATTATCCGGGTTTTCGAGGGTCTCTCCTGTGCTCCGTCCCGGTGCGGCGCTGAACATCGATTTCCTGGCAAAGGAAACGGGAAACTATACTATATTTATTTTCTATCAATCCACCGGCGTGATGGTAAGAGATATCCCCTTCAACACTGTACCGGGCCCAAACCGGGTGTCCTGGCGGCCGGAAGCGGGAGCTTTGAAGATCAATACCGGAGAAGATGCGCCTCCTGGTGTGTATTATTATGAGATCAGATCATCCCAGACCGGAGGACTCATCACCTGGGGAAATTTCGTAGTTGTCAAAACCATTTAATAAATTTCCCCCTTTACTACAGTTTTTCGGTCAGTTATAATTAAAGTCACTATGAGAAAAAAAATATTAATTTTACTAAGTATTGTCCTTCCATGTATTATGAGCTTTCCCGTTTTAGCGGATACCTATTACGTTGCAACCACCGGGGATGATAACAGGTCTACGCTGGAGGCTACTAACCCGAGCACCCCGTGGCAAACCGTCAGTCACGCCAGTTCATCAGCTGAAGGTGACACGATATACGTTGCCCCGGGAGTTTACACTCAGACTCTTATTGGTCTGTATAATTACAACACCTACATTTCTACGATCACGGGCGCGGCCACCTTTGAACCCTCCGGGGCGTCTACCGATAATGAAATAATGCAAATATCAAAGGCTACGATGGAAGGATTTACCCTTATAAGCCACAACCTTTCGAACTGCTTGACTATCATGAACACTGCCGTCGACCCGTCGGTCCGCAACAATATTTTCATAAATGAGCATACCAGCCGGAGAGGAATCAACATTCAATCGGGTGCTACCGGGGCCAGCTTAGAGGGGAACACAATTATTGCCAATAACGGTATTGCCGATTCGGGGAAAGATACGACAATAATCGGCAATAAGATTATTGCTTATGATTCCAGCGGTGACCGCGGGATCTTCCGCAGCGGCACCTACTCGTGCCTAGTCAGATTTAATGAGATAAGGGGATTTACCCAAACTGCGCCAAACACCGGCACCGGCATTTATCTGGGCGGCGGCGACATCACGATCGATAAAAATACTATTGTGAAAAACTTGCGCGGCATTGATTCGGTCACTTCCTATGGCAACAATGCGACGGTGGAGAGTTCAATTGTTGCTGCCGAGGTTGGCGGGTACTCGGGGACAGGCACGATCGGGATAAGGAAAGATACTAGCGGCACGATAACTTCGCAATATAATTGTTTGTACGCCAATGATTCTGATTATTCAGGCACCATTCTGAGCCAAGCCGGCGATATTTATCTGGACCCGCAATTCATGGACGCGACGAATAACGATTTTAACCTGAAATATTTTTCACCTTGTATTGATGCTGGCACCGGGGAGGCGGATACTGATGGTACCCGCGCCGATATGGGAGCTTACCCATATTATCAATCCGATTTTACCGGCCCAACCGTTACAGTTTTAACGCCGATCACCGGCGAGTCGGTCCCCGTCAGCTCAAGCTATAACGTAACCTGGACCGCGACTGATCCCTCTTTGGTCCTGGATAATTCAGTTAGTTTATATTATTCCAGCGATAACGGCGCAAATTATTTTGTCCTGGCGACCGGTGAAGCCAATGACGGAAATTATAGTTGGAGCACCACCACAGAAAGCACCACTGCCGCTAAAATCAGGATCACCGCCCGCGATATCACCCCAAGAACCAACCTGGGGACAGGAGAGAGCGGGACTTTTACTGTGGCAACTACCACCACCACCACTACTACTACTACTACCGTTCCAGGAACCACTACTACAACGACGACTACTACTACCATTAAATATCCTACAATGGTTGTTAATTTGACAGCCGTTGCAAGTAGTACCGCGCTTGCTATTGATGTTACCTGGGAGGCTTCCCATGACCCATACGGACCAGGACCAACCGGAATAGATTTTTATGTTCTTTTCCGCGGGAGAAAAAGCAGTGCCGATGTGGAAGTGATCGATAACTTTGATTCCACTATTTTTGATGTGGCCAAATGGGGGAACTGGGTGGCAATCGGGTCCAGTTTTGAAGCTAAGCAAAGCGATGGAAAATTGAACATCAAACAGATCGGATCTCTGGTTGGAGATAAAGATAACGTATCCGCGGCCGGTTATTATACAACCGTTTCCTACGAGGCAAAGCCCAGGTTTATCAAAATTTCCGCTGATGTTAATATTTTCAATAGCAGTGTGAGTCATAATGGCAAACATGATTATCTATTGGCCGGGCCGATCGTTAATGCGGGTAATTTCGATGCTTTTGCCTTTACCTGGCTGGGGAAAAATTCTACCATAACCCTTCCTGGTTACCTTTTCGGTGGAGAAAATCAAGATCCTATGGGTATAGGGACAACTTCGGTCCCTGGTGATTCCGGAAAGATTTCAGGGATATTGGCCGGAGAGGGCCTTTCGTTGTTTTTGGATAATAAATATCTGGGTTTATTTATCAATCCAAAGGGGAGCGATTTGCCGCATTATTTTGGCTTTATTACATTAGTTGCGACCACCGCCGCAACTGTAGAGGTTGATTTCGATAATTTCTACGCCGGAGAATATCCGGTTGAAACGGTGGCTTCGCTTGACGCTTCAACCCGCTTTTACCATGACACTGACGTTATTGTCGGAGAAACTTATTTCTATGCGGTTTCTCCTAACTCACCTTCGGGAAAAAGCGGGTCCAACGTAGCGGAAGCGCAAATCACTACCACCACTACTACAACGACGACAACGACTTCGACCAGCACTATTTCTACTACCACGACCACTATACCTTCCGGATTATCCGGGTTTTCGAAGGTCTCTCCTGTGCTCCGTCCCGGGGCGGCGCTTAATATCGATTTCCTGTCGAAGGAAACGGGAAACTATACTATTTTCATTTTCTATCAATCTACCGGCGTGATGGTAAGAGATATCCCCTTCAATACCACCGCGGGTCCAAACCGGGTGTCCTGGCGGCCGGAAGCGGGAGCTTTGAAGATCAATACCGGAGAGCCAGCGCCTCCTGGTATCTATTATTATGAGATCAGGTCTTCGAATGGAACACTGGTAACCTGGGGTAATTTTGTCATTGGCAAGTGGAACCAGTAAAAAATTGCGCACAGTCAGAAGTTTTCCGATCTTATTTTTTTTAATCGCGCTCTGCGGGGCAGCAGCGGCAGTTGATCCTGCCGATCCTTATATCGGCGCCCGCCCCATGGCCCTGGGCAGGACCTTTGCCGGCCTGGCCGATGACGCCTCCGCTGTTTTCACCAACCCCGCCGGACTGGCCCGAATTCAATCTTACAAATTGCTCAATCTGTATGCCAGCCCTTCTCCCAATAACAGCATCATGGTATTTGCCGGAGCCATGCCGGCATTCTATGGTCTGACCGCCGTTCTCGGCTATACCAACAATACCACCTCCAGTTTATTCTTGCCTCTGCCGGGTACGCCGGAAGTGAATTATACCGAACAGCAATTTCTCATTTCTTTCGCCGGATGGTCAGGTGAGAACCTCGCTACGGCTGTCACCATCAATATCCTGACCAAAGGATTTTCCTATAATTCGCCTCTGCTTGCGGGCGCGCGCGGGACCGGCTTTGACATGGATTTTTCCGCTCATTACAAGCTGAATGAGCAGATCGGTTTGGGAGTGAGTGTGCAGGATGCTCTGCCGGCCTTTATGGGAGGAAAATTTGTCTATGATTCCGGAGCCTTCGTTGACCTGCCCATGAACCTGAAAATGGGCGCCGCTTTCAAGCTTACGCCGACTTTGGATTTGTTAGTCGATGTCGACAAGGCGATGACCCGTCCTATTCCGACGCTTTTGCATTCAGGTTTGGAATGGCAGCTGAACCCGGGGCTGGCGCTTCGCGGCGGCGTCGATCAGACTCCCAAGAGCGGGGCTGAGACTTACACTCATTTTACCTTTGGACTGGGAGTCAAGTACCGGGGCATTACTTTTGATTACGCTTTCTACAAATACGGCGATGCCTCCGGCAGGACCACCAATTATTTCTCGATCGGATACGTCGGGCCGGAAGAAGCAGAGCCAATTGTTCCCTCGCCGGAAGCGGCTGCCGCTCCTCCGCTGTCCGAAATTTTTGCCGTCCGCATTCCGAAAGTTCAGTTTAAGGATGTTCCCGAAAATTATCCCGCCAGGGAAGCGATCGAACAGATGGCAACCGCCGGCATTTTCCCGGGATACCCTGACGGAACCTTCAGGCCGCAAGCCGAAATGGGCCGGGGCGCTTTCCGTGAATTGCTTTTAAACGCCAAGCATTTGCCGCTCACCGAAAAGGTTTTGACCGATTTGATTATTAAACCCGAGCGCTCAATTACGCGCGCGGAGGCGGTCGAGGCTTTGCTTGCGTTTGACAAAGCGACTCAGCGAGCCGATATCATTGCGCCGGTTGGCAAGCTGCCGCTGGATGAATTTGCCACTCGCGCCGACCTGGCGCAGATGCTGGCAAATACCAGTTTTGGCAAGACGGCCGTAAAAAGACTGCATTGACAGGGGATGGCAAAAGGAGTATATTAATTTGTACGGTAGCATGACTAAAAAGTTATTGTTTTTGTCAGCGGTTATGGTTTTTTCTTTCTCCGCGGCTTTTGCCAGCTGGGATGACATTTCTCCCACGCCCGCCATCAGCTATCCTTTAAATGGTGTGTCTTTTATTGACATCGCGACCGGATATGCTGCAGGTGGTGGAGGCACGGTCATTAAAACCCAGAATGCCGGGTTATCTTTCGAAGCCATATCCGGAGCTGGACTGTGGGGAACTACTAACCTTAATGACGTAGTTTTTCCCAGCTCAACTGAGGGTTATCTTCTGGGGGATGCGGGGGAAATTTATGTAACCACAGATGAGGGAACAACTTATACAAAAATGTCCGTTCCGACCGAATTAACCAGCGCTGATTTTAGAAAAGGTTCTTTTTATGGAAATAATCGAACTTTTGCAGTATACAATCAAACCATCTCAACCAGCTATCTTTATTCTTCAACAGACGGCGGGTTGAATTTTTCTACAGCAGAAGTCCCCGGCTATGAAATTCTGGGCGTAACTTTAACTGAAGATGCTACCTGGGAGTGGGTCAGCTCAAGTTCCGGTTACTCAATTTTGAAAAATGGGGCTCTTAAATGGGGACCCAACGCTCAAAAGGTGAATGATCTTTTCTTTGTGGATAATGATATTGGTTTTGCGGTGGGAAGCGGGGGCCTGATTTTAAGAACCACAAATGGAAGTGACTTTAGCAATTTAACCAGCGGCACGTTGCAGAATCTAAACGCGGCCTATTTTATCGCCTCTTCGGTCGGCTGGGTGGTGGGCGATAACGGAACCATCTTGTATACTTTAGACGGCGGAGACCATTTCACCGCCTATGAGGATACTTCCCTTGATTCTACCGGACTCCGCGACATAGCTATAAAAACCACTGGTTCGGGCGGGAAAGTTGTTGCCCATGCCTATGTTGTGGGAGAGGGCGGAAAAGTATTTAAGCTCGCTTCGCCTTCAATCACCTCGGTAGCTCCTAACTCAAGAATGCAGGGGTGGGTGGGGAACGTTACCATCGAAGGGACCGGCTTTGTTCCCGGGGCGGCGGTTCAATTTGGTAGTACCGAAGTAGTTACTTTTTCTACGACCGTAGAGTCGATGGGCACCAAGATCAATTCGGTCATTGTAATCCAGCCTCAGGCGATTGTCGGAAGCAGAGATGTCACCGTGACCAATCCGGATATAACCTATACCAACGAAGCCGGTTCCTTCTTTATCACTGCCAATCCCCTGGTTGTTTCACTATCCAATGCTCGTTTTGACGGTGATATAATCCAGTCAGGATCGTATACCATAAGCCCAAACACCAATATAAGTTTTGAGGTTTATTCTTCAGCTGCAGATCTTACCAAAGCAACCCTCAATCCTAAAATACTTTTCTTCCAGGATGGCTATTATAAGGCAATTTATAACATCCCTGGAGATGCGATCACGCTCAAGGCAACCAATGAAGCCAATGTTAATTTTACCATTCCCGCCGCGCTGCCTCTCACTTCGGGAACGGCAGAAGTTGAGCTGTATGCCGAGGACTCACTGGGCAACGTAGGCAGGGGACTGCCGGTTACTCTTGAAGTGGGAAGTTCTTTCGCCGAAGCCGGCGCAGGCACGGATACTGCCACCGGGCTTCTGGTCGGGAATCCGATCAGCGGCGCGATCATACAGGTCAGATTTAAAAAGGGCGTGGCTCCGCCGGATGAGGTTACGGTCTACGTTTTCGTGGGTACCGGAGGAGATGTAGCTTTTAAGAAGACTTTCAAATTGTCAGGTTTAAAAGCTTCCGCCCCTGATGTAAACGGCGGCTACCATTTCAACTTCCCATTTTCGGTAGAAGATCTGGCGCCCCAGTACCGCCGGGCTTGCCTTGCGCTTGGTGTAGTCACTGCCAGAGGAAATATTATTGGAAAGTTTAAATTCCCGATATGGATGAACGGAGCATTTTAGTTTGAAAAAGCTGTATCTGATAATTTTATCGTTAATGATGGTGGTTCAGGCGCCAGCCTTTGCCCAGTATGCAGCCTCGGATCCCACCCGACTTATTCCCAACGCCAGGATTTTAGGTTTGGGTAAAGCTTATATCGGCCTGGCGGAAGGGCCCGGCGCTATGTACACCAACCCGGCGGGTATGGCCGATTCTCCCGGCTGGCAGTTCTCTTCGATGTCGGGAAAATTCCTGGATGAATATAACTACCTTTCCTTCTCCGGGCTTTATCCTACGCCGGCAGGAGTGTTTGGGCTCGGTTTTGCCGGGACCTCCATTGCCGGAGCCTTTGCTACCACCATCGAGGCTGGTTCCGATCCGGCGGATCCGCTTTACACCATCGATACTTCTCAGCCGGAAATGGGAAACCGCAACAATGCTATCATTCTCTCATACGCGAATAATCTAAATAAAATTCCTTACCTCGATCGTACTCCCTATGCCGATCGCCTTTTGGTGGGAACCAATCTAAAAATGTTCTCGGCTTCCCTTTATGGCGACGGCATCGTTGGCGGCGATGCTTCCGGTTTTGACATGGATCTCGGAGTAAAATTTTATCCACCGCAGAAATGGATGAGCTTTGGGGCCACCCTTCAAAATCTGCTTCCCTTCAGCCTGGGCGGCAAGCTGAAGTATTCTTCCGGCCATGAAGAAGCTTATCCTTCGATTTTTGAGCTGGGTTCGGTCTTTAAGGTCCTGGGGAAGGAAAACGCGCTTTTTAAACTGAGCGACCAGGAGCTAAAGCTGATGCTGGATGTTGATAATTACCCGACGATCAAAAATTATCCGTGGGTCTGGCACGTGGGTATGGAATGGCAGCCGCTTTCTTTGATCGCGCTGCGGTTTGCCGTCGACCAGGACGCGGCGGGCGATGGGGCGGGAGGGATGCAGGTCGTCTCGGATAATGCTTTTGGCGTGGGTTTGAATATCAGCGGCTTTAGCTTTGACTATGCCTATCACACTTTTGCCGGCGCTCCTAATATCGATAATCACTACTTCTCCCTGTCTTATGCGTATCAGCCTCCGGCGGCAATAGGAAAAGAGCCCATCTTGATCTATGTGCCTCAAGACAAATTGATCACTTTCGAAAGCAAGGTCCCGGTGGTCGGCAAAGTGGTTGACCCGGCCATTCGCAAATTGACCATCAATGACCTGCCGATAAAATTCACCCTCCAGGGAGATTTCTCGACTGTGGTCGACCTCAAGACCGGCAAGAACGCCATTAAAGTTAACGAGATGAAAGTCCGCGTCCTGCGCCTCATCACCTTCCCGGATGTTAAGATCGGCTACTGGGTAGATAAACCCATATCCCTGCTGGCAATGCAAAAAATCATCACCGGCTATCCCAACGGCACCTTCAAACCCGAAGGAAATATTACTCGCGCCGAGATGTGCACGCTCCTCATGAAGACTGAGTCACGGGTCGCGAGTCTCGAGTCTACCGGCTTCAAGGATGTAGCTGCCAAGCACTGGGCGGCAAGCTACATCGCGCAGGCAGCCAAGCTGGGCGTGGTAAAAGGTTATCCGGATGGAAGCTTTAAGCCATCGGGAAATATTACCCGCGCGGAAGGGCTGGCCATGATCGCGCGCTTTGCCGGGATTTCGGAAGAAACCTATGTCAGCCAATTCCGGGACGTACCCGCCACTCACTGGGCGGCCAAGATCATTGCGGGCTCTTATCGAGCCAGGATCCTTGAATTCCTCAAGGGCAAACCCTTTGAGCCGGATTTAAAGCTTATGCGTGATGAAACGGTGGAAATGCTGCAGCGCACCGATACGGTTCAGAAGATACTAAGTAAAGACTTGCTCAATTGGGAAACTTATTAGAGAAGAATTATTCTTCCGGTTTATTCGGCAAAATATAACGGGTAGACCTTCCGGCGCCTTCTGACTTCACCAGTTTTTTATCTTCCAGCATGGTCAGTTCCAGGTGCGCGGTCTTGTGCGACACGTTAAAAGCTTCGCGGTATTCACGATTGGTAATGGAGCTGTGTTCCGAGATCATTTGGAGCGAGCGGATCTGCCGCCGGTTTAGCCCTTTTCCAGACCAGGGATTGGTAATTTCTTTTTCTTCATTCTCCTTGGCGGTGCGGGAATCGCTGCCGTCGCGGATATAGCAGATATCATCTGACTTATAGGGTTTATCCACCCCTTCCAGAACATTTAAGATCGCGATCTTTTTATCGCTTTTTTCAATGATTTCAATTAATGGGATAATGGGAGGGGAGCAGTGATTTTTGCCGATATCTTTTATCCAGGATTCAAAATTATTATCAACGCTGACACCGACCAAATGCTTGTTCTTATCGTCGATCCCGTAAATTATTTTTCCGCCGTCAGCGTTGGAAAAAGCCACCAGCTCGCGGGCGATGTCATCTTCTGCCGGCATACTTTTCTCAAATTCAACCGATTGGCCTTCGCCCTGTTCCAGCAGAGCCATAATATCGTCCCAGGTCATGGTGGTTTATGATAGCATATGCTATAATTAGAATCAACACCATGTGGTTTGATGCCCTGCTGAATTTGATCTTCCCTCCCGCTTGCGAAGTCTGCCGCAAATCGAGCGAGGAAGCCCTTTGTTCCGATTGTTTTACCCAGATCAGGTTTATGAAGCCGCATCTGGGAATTTATTCTGCCGCAATTTATGACGGTGTAATCAAGACGGCCCTGCACCGCTTTAAATTTCAAAGAAGAAAGAACCTGGCAGAGCCGCTGGGAGTTCTGCTGGTAAAGTATTTGAGCCATACGCCGTCACTGCAAATGGATGAAATTGACTGTATCATACCGGTGCCTCTTCACTGCCGCCGGGAGCGGAAGCGGGGTTATAATCAGGCGGAGCTGCTTGCTAATGTCATCAGTAAATACTATGAAGTACCGGTCATTTCCGCCCTGGCGAGGATCAAGGATACCCATCCTCAATTCGATCTTCCCCGGGAAGCGAGGCTTACTAATGTTAAAGGGGCCTTTAAGGTTTCCGATACCAGAGCGGTTTATAATAAAAAAATTCTTCTCTTGGATGACATTTATACCACCGGTTCCACCATTTCAGAGTGCAGCCGAGCCTTAAAGATCGCGGGCGCTCAGACAATTGAGGTTCTTACGCTTTCGCGGGTAGTTGAGAATTAATTCATTTTTTGGTAGAATTAGGATGGGGAGGAACTAACATGCAAATTAAAATCACCGGTCACGGGATCAAGATCACTCCGCCTTTGCGCGATTATGTGCAGGAAAAAATCAGCAAACTGCAGGAGTTTTTTGCCAATATCCAGAAAGTCGAAGTCATTTTAGACGCTCGTTCGACCGCCGACACGGAGCGCCGTCAGGTGGTGGAAATCCGCGCCTGGATGGCGGGGCTGCGGGTAATTCAGGCTTCCGAGGCCGGCAGGGATATGTATGCGGCTTTCGATCTGGTGCTGGAAGAAGCCAAGCGGCAAATCGAGCGGCACAAAGAAAAACATCAACACGAGCAGAGAAGAAAATCCGAAAAAATCAAGCAGCTGCTGCGTGAAATGCCGCAACCGAAGCCGGAAACCGGGCCGGTCATAGTCAAGTTGAACCGGTTTGCCGCCAAACCGATGAATTTTGAAGAAGCGAAATCCGAACTGGAAAGCCTGGGGCAGGATTTTATTGCTTTTCGAAATAGCGATTCGAAAGAAGTGAACGTTATCCGTAAAAACAAAGAAGGTTTTGATCTTTTGCGCCCGGAAAAGGAAATGACCACCGATCAGGCAATTGCAGAGTTGAAGCAGAGCGGAGCCAATCTGCTGATTTTCAATAATCCCGAGACGAATTGTTCAACTGTCGTTTTTCAGAGAAAATCCGGCAATTTCGGCTTGATCGAACCAGAGCTTTGACCTCGCATGGTTTTAGGATGGCTGGCTAAATTAATCGGCTCCGCCGACGAGAAAAAAATAGAAGCTTTTCTCCCTCTCGTTTCCCGGATCAATGCCCTGGAGCCGGAGATAAAAAAGCTCTCCGACGAAGAGCTTCGATCTAAAACTGCCGCTTTTCGCAGCCTGCTCTCGGAAGGAAAGACCCTCGATGATATTTTGCCCGAAGCTTTTGCCGCGGTAAGGGAGGCTTCCTGCCGCACCACCGGTCTCCGCCATTTTGATGTTCAGCTTATCGGCGGCTTAATTCTCAATCAGGGCAAAATTGCAGAGATGAAAACCGGCGAGGGTAAAACGCTGGTGGCTACTCTCCCCATCTATTTAAACGCCCTCGAAGGACGGGGAACCCATGTAGTAACTGTCAACGATTATCTGGCAAAGCGCGACAGCGAATGGATGGGGCCGATCTATCGGGCGCTGGGGCTGGAGGTCGGGGTCATTCAGCATTGGATGGAGCCCAGAGACCGGCAAATCGCCTATGCGGCGGATGTCACCTATGGAACCAACAATGAGTTTGGCTTTGATTATCTGCGTGACAACATGGCGCTTTCGATCGAGGACTGCGTGCAAAGGGATCTGCACTACGCCATCGTTGACGAAGTGGATAGCATCTTAATCGACGAGGCGCGAACCCCGCTGATCATTTCCGGAATGGTCGAAGACACCGTAGCCAAATACCTCAAGGCAAACGATATTACCCGACGTTTAACCAAGGCCACTGATTTTACCACCGACGAAAAAACCAAGAACGCGATCTTAACCGAACACGGGATCAAGAAAACTGAAAAATTCTTAGGGATTGAATATCTCTTTGACATAGCCCATATGGACCTGGCACACCAGATCATCCAATCTCTGCGCGCCTGGCACCTTTTCGAAAAGAACGTCGATTATGTCATCAAGGATGGAGAAATTATTATCGTTGATGAATTTACCGGCCGCCTCATGATCGGCCGCCGCTATTCTGAAGGCCTGCACCAGGCCATCGAAGCTAAGGAAGGGGTAGAGGTTCGGGAAGAATCACAAACCCTGGCTACCATAACTTTCCAAAATTATTTTCGGCTTTACAAAAAGCTGGCCGGGATGACCGGTACCGCTAAAACCGAAGAGGGGGAATTCTGGAAAATTTACAAATTGGAAGTGCTGATGGTCCCGACCCATAAAAAAATGATCCGCACTGATTTCTCGGATCTGATTTACAAAAACAAAAGAGCCAAATTCCGGGCGGTAGTGGAAGAAATTGCCGATTGGCACAAAAAGGGAAGGCCCCTGCTGGTGGGAACGATTTCGATCGAAAATTCAGAGCTCATTTCTGAAATGCTGCAGCGGCGCGGAATTCCTCACCATGTGTTAAACGCCAAACATCATGAAAAGGAAGCAGAAATTGTGGCTAAAGCCGGGCAGAAGGGAAATGTGACGATTTCCACCAATATGGCCGGAAGAGGAACGGATATTGTGCTGGGCGAGGGAGTAGTGGATCTGGGAGGACTGCATGTGATTGGCACTGAGCGTCATGAAAGCCGCCGCATTGATAACCAGCTGCGCGGCCGCACCGGCCGTCAGGGAGATCCGGGCTCTTCACGCTTTTATGTTGCACTGGAAGATGAATTGATGAGGCTTTTTGGCTCGCAAAGGATTTCCAATATGATGGAGAGGCTCGGGATGGAAGAAGGAATACCGATCGAACACAATCTGGTCTCGCGCGCCATCGAAAATGCGCAGAAAAAGGTTGAGCAATATCATTTCGGCATCCGCAAACAGGTCCTCGAATTTGACGACGTTATGAATAAACAGAGGGAAACTATCTACCTTCTCAGAAGAAGAATTTTGGAGGGGAAAGAGCTTAAGCAGAAAATACTGGAGATGATGGAACAGGCTGTCACCGACATGACCAATAATTTTCTTCCCGAAAAAATTGATCCGGAAGAATGGGATTGGGACGGTTTGATAGCGGCCATGAACGAAGTAATCCCCATTGCCGGATTGGAAGCCATTAGAGGAAGTAATAAAAGGGAGGACGCAGTAGAATCGCTGATTAATACTTTGAAGCGAGCCTACGCGGCGCGGGAAGCAGAAATCGGATCGGAAACAATGCGCGATATTGAGAAGCTGGTAATGCTTCGGGTCATCGATTCTGCCTGGATCGAACAGCTTCACAATATGGATGTCCTCAGGGAGGGGATCGGACTGCGGGGATGGGGCGGGAGGGATCCGCTGATTGAGTACAAAATTGAAGGGTACTCGATGTTCCAGGAGATGATGCGCGGGGTTCGGGAACAGATTTTAAGCATGATTCTAAAAGTTCAGCTGGCGGGCGAAGAAGCAGCAGCGCCGAAAAAAAGAGTTGTCCATTATGGAGCGCCGCCGCAAAAAGGCGAACGAGTTCCAGTCAGGGCAACCGTCAAGGTAGGGAGAAACGATCCCTGTCCCTGCGGATCGGGTAAAAAATATAAGAAATGCTGCCTGAAGAGTTAAAAGAAAAAGCGTTAGAGTTAAACACAAAGAGTTCGGAGATCGGTAAGATCCTTGATGTGCCTGCCAGAAGAGAGCGTCTGGGCGAACTGGAGAAAGAGACGGCTGATCCCAGGCTTTGGGAGAATCCGGATCGGGCCAAAAGCTTGATGCAGGAAAAGAAAATAATCGAAAAAGAAGTGGGAAATTGGGAAGAATTGAGGACCGGGATTGATGATCTGATTGCTTTGATTGAAGTTGCATCCGAAAAGGATTTGGGGGATTTGGCAGCTGAACTAAGGGGGTTGCAAAAGAAAGCAGATATGCTTGAGCTTTCAGCTTTGCTGGGAGAAGAATATGATAAAGGTAATGCCATTCTTGCCGTCAATGCCGGGGCGGGAGGGACCGACGCGCAGGATTGGGCGCAAATCCTGCTCCGCATGTACACCCGCTGGGCGGAGAGCAAAGGATATTCTCTTGAAATTCCCGAAATTTCATATGGTGAAGAGGCGGGCATTAAAAGCGCGACACTGCTTATTTCCGGGCCTTACGCATACGGGTATTTAAAAAACGAAGTTGGGATTCATCGTCTGGTTAGAATTTCTCCTTTTTCGTCGGAAGGCAAGCGTCATACTTCGTTTGCATCGGTGGAAGCGATTCCCGAAATCACGGAAGAGATTAAAGTGGACATCAATCCCAACCATCTGCGGATCGATACTTTTCGAGCTTCCGGCCCCGGCGGACAAAACGTGAATAAAGTCAGTTCAGCCATCAGGATAACACACTTGCCCACGGGGATTGTGGCGCAAAGCCAGACCGATCGCTCTCAGCATGCTAACCGGGAAGCAGCCATGAAAATCCTTAAGGCCCGGCTTTATGAGATGATGCTGGTGCAGAGGAAAGAAAAAATCGAAGAGTTGCGCGGAGAAAAGAAAAAGATCGAGTGGGGGAATCAAATCCGCTCCTATGTTTTTCAGCCTTATACTTTAGTTAAAGACCACCGGACCGGAGTGGAAGTGGGCGATGTGCAGGGGGTAATCAACGGGGATTTGGATCCTTTCATTGAAGCGGCTTTAAGAAAGGAGAAGAAATAATGGTCGCAAGAATCGGTCGTTTGATCCTGGTTTTAATTCTGACCGCCGGAGTACTGCTTGGCGCTTATTTAGGATTTATCCGTTATCGGAACGAAGTTCAAAGCCGTTCGATTGAGCTGGTGGTCGACTTAAACGACCTAAAAAAAATGGCCGCCTTTGAAAAGAAACCGCTGAGTCCGATTCTGGATGAAATTAAGAAGCTGGGGATTAATGGCGTGGGAGTGTTTGAAGAAACTATCCCTGACGCTAATTCAACAGGAGAACTTTATTATGCCAAAGGATCGGGAATATATCGATTTAAGCATCTGAGCCCGGTTTTAGCTTCGCTTTACGAAAAAGGAAAAATAAAGGCCGATCGAACCTATCTCTATATTCCTGAAGAGCGCATTCGAAAGAGAATTTTTAACCGATTGAAATGGGCTTTGGGAGATAAAACCATTAAATTCTTGAGCAAGGAAGTTATGGAAGTAGATGAAGCGGAGGAAGAGCTCCGGACATTAGGATTGGGAATATCGGAGTCCCAGCAGACTTTTCTAAAGTCAAAAGGTTTCGCAATTATTCCCCGGGTATGGGATGATCCCCGCTATCATTTAGGGAACATGGAAGCTAAAATTGCCAGTTTAAAGAATTACGGCCTGGTTATTTTCGATGGAGATGAAATTCTCGGTTATCCGGATGCGATTCCAGCGCTGGCCGACGCGCTTAAAGTTTTTAAGATAAAGTATGGTTATATCGAAATAGTAAAGCAGGAAGGCGATAGCGCTTTGAGGAAATTAATGGATCAGGAAGTCGTTCGCGTCCACAGCGTTTCGAATGATGAACTGAAAAAGATTGAAAAAGAGGAGGCGATTGATCGTTTTGTTCGTGCCGCGCGAGAGAGAAGCGTTCGCCTGATTTATCTTCGCCCGTTTCTGCCGCCCCAAATTGATGCTTATCCGGTAGAGTATAATCTTAAATATTTTAAAGAAATCAAAGAAAAACTTGAGGGCGCCGGTTTTATCCTGGGGAAAACCGGGAGTCAATCTTTATTGCAGGTAAAAGACTGGCAGATTCTGCTTTTAGGGATCGGGGTTCTGATCGGCGGATTGTTCCTGCTCGACCGCTTTTTCGGTTTCTCTCTATGGCTGATTTTTTTGCTGCTTATTTTTGGAGCAGTCTCGATCTGGCTGTTGGAAGCCCTGGGTTATATAGCTCTGATACAAAAGCTATCCGCTTTTTCTGCCGCGGTGGTTTTCCCGTCCTACGCGGTGATTTCAGCTTTCTCCAGGCCGATAAAGGGAAAAATTCTGCCGGTTTGGGATTCGGTGCTTTTAATTATAAATATTCTGGCGGAGACCGGCATCGGGATTTTCCTTATGATCGGCCTGCTGGCGGACTATAAGTATATGAGCGGCATCCAAACCTTTCCGGCGGTGAAAGCGGCTCTGGTGCTGCCGGTTCTGATCGTTGCCGGGTATTTTCTTATCAAAAACGGAGGCAGCCTGAAAGATCGACTCGAAATTTTATTAAAAACAAAAGTAAGCCTGGTAATGGTATTTTTGGGATTATTGGTTGCGGGAGCTTTGGCGGTGTTGCTTGCCCGCTCAGCGAATTTTGTTTTACCTATACCAAGTTTTGAAAAGTATTTTCGTAATTGGCTAGAAATATTATTGTATGTCAGGCCAAGGACCAAGGAATTTTTGATCGGTTATCCCTTTCTTTTTTTAGCGGCGGCATGTTACTTGCGGGGCAAAAAAGAATGGCTATGGCTTTTAGCTGCGGTGGGGGCAATCGCTCCCGTTTCAGTTTTTAATTCTTTTTCTCATATTCACACTCCCGTTGTTATATCTCTCATCCGCACATTTAACGGATTAGTCCTGGGCGTTTTAATCGGTTTGCTGGCCTGGACGTTATTGAATAGATTTATAAAAGAAAGCGAGTAAATTATGAGAATTCTTCTATCCGGCTATTATGGGTCTGGCAATGTCGGCGATGAGGCGGTATTAGAGTCGATGGTTCAGGAATTTAAGCGGCGCGTTGCCGATATTGAAATGGTAGTTATTTCCGCTTCTCCTGAATTAACCACTGAGTTTTACCAGGTTAAATCGATTCATCGCTATAACTTGATAAAAATATTGCGGGAAATGCTTAAAGCCGATATCTTTGTCAGCGGGGGAGGGACGCTTTTTCAGGATTCTACCAGCAGCAGAAGCTTCTGGTATTACCTGGGGTTGATTTTGTTAGCGAAAGTATTACGTAAAAAAACCGCTGTATTCGCACAGGGTTTTGGCCCCTTGAGGAAAAATATTAATCAAAAGGTTGCACGATTGGTTCTAAATCGTGTTGACTTCATAACCCTGCGGGATGATGAGTCATATCGCAGGCTGAAAGAGATCGGGGTCAAGAAACCGCCTATTTTAGTTACCGCCGATCCATCCTTTATGCTGGCTCCGCCTGGTCCGCTGGAAGGCAAAAAGATCTTGAGCCTGGAGGGGATTCCCATGGATCGGCCGCTGATAGGGGTCTCAATCAGAAGCCTCCCCCGCCAGGCAGCGTTGGAGGAGCGGGTTTCCAAAGCTTTAGCCGAAAGTTTGGATCAGATGGTCAGAAAGTTTAACTGCCAGCCGGTATTTATGCTGCTGCATTGTCCGGAAGATATCCGGGAAGCTAACGCAGTTATAAATCTAATGCAGGAAAAGTCGAGCGTCGTCTTCAGAATTTGTCATCCTAAAGAAATCATCTCCCTTATTTCCCGGTTTGATCTTCTGATCGGCATGCGGCTGCATGCTCTGATTTTCGCGGCCATGAATGGTGTTCCCATGCTTGGTATATCTTATGATCCGAAAGTCGAGTCCTTCATGAAGTTTATTGATCAACCCTGCTTCAGCCTGGATGAAAGTATAAATGCCGATTCGATAATCGAGAAAATAGAAGCCATCTGGTCAGCCAGGGAAAATATTAAAGCCGATCTAAAGAAAAAGCAAAAAGGTCTGCACGACAATGCGGCTTTAACTTTTGAATTGTTTTATCACCATTTCGGATGTTGTTTAAAAACGCCTGAAATTATCGAGTTTGCCGGTATAAAGGTCGATAATATAAGCTTATCCGAGGCCATTGAAAAGGTTGAAGGATTTTTGAATTCCCATCAACCGCATTTAATTACCACACCCAATCCGGAAATGATCGTTGCCTCTCAAACCGATAATGAATTAAAGGAGATCTTGAATTCCGCGGATTTAAGGATCCCGGATGGCATCAGTATGGTAGTGGTGTCAAAGCTTTTGGGAAAACCATTGAAAGAGAGAGTGACCGGCATTGATTTGATGCTAAAGATGATCGAGTTAAGCGCTCAAAAAGGATATAAGGTTTTTTTTCTGGGTGGTGAGCCGGGGGTGGCAGAAGCGGCCGCTCAGAACTTGATTGACCAGTATCCGGTGAATATTGTCGGAACGCATCACGGCTATTTCAGCCCGCCCGGGCACGTGGGTGATGATTCAAGTGTTATTAAAAGGATCAAGGAAGTCCGGCCGGATATTTTATTTGTCGGGCTTGGCGCCGGCCATCAAGAGAAGTGGTTAAATCGTCACCTCAAAGAATTGGGAGTTAAAGTTGGCATGACGGTAGGCGGGAGTTTCGATGTCATTTCTGGCAGAAAGAAGAGAGCGCCGCAGTGGATTCGGTCTCTATATATTGAATGGCTTTACCGGTTGATTACCGAACCGCAAAGGTGGAAAAGACAGCTGGCTCTGCCAAAGTTTTTGTGGTTGATGCTCACCCGTGGGCGATGATATAATCAAGTTGTGGGTGAACCACTTTTAGATATTGAACTGCCAGGAATAAAGCTATTCAAAAAGGGGAAAGTCCGCAATGTTTTTGACCTGGGAGATTCCCTTCTGCTGGTCGCCTCCGACCGCATCTCCGCCTTCGACTCGGTCATGCCCAACGGGATCCCGGATAAGGGGGCGATCCTGACCCAGATATCGCTCTTCTGGTTCGATTTTACCAAAAATATCATCAATAACCATATCCTGGAATCGGACGCGAATAAGTTCCCTTCGCAGTTAAAACCTTATAAGGACAAGCTCGACAAACGTTCCGTGATCGGCAAGAAAGCGAAACTCATACCGGTCGAATGCGTGGTGCGCGGCTATCTTTCCGGTTCCGGCTGGAAAGAATACCAGAAGAGCCAGTCGATCTGCGGCATTAAGCTGCCGGCCGGATTGAAGGAATCACAAAAACTGCCCGAACCGATCTTTACTCCAACTACCAAGGCTGAATCCGGCCATGATCTTAATATCACTTTCCAGGAAGTGATCGACCAGGTCGGGAAGGAAACGGCGGAATTTATCCGTAATAAAACGATCGAAGTTTACCAGGCTTGTGCCGAGTACGCAGATAAGAAAGGGATAATAATTGCCGATACCAAGTTCGAATTCGGTTTTGTTGGTAAGGAGATCATTATCATCGATGAAATGCTGACCCCGGATTCATCGCGTTTTTGGCCAAAAGATCAGTATATAGTCGGACAATCCCAGCCCAGCTATGACAAGCAGTTCGTCAGGGATTATTTGGAATCGATTAAATGGAATAAAGAGCCCCCCGCGCCGCCACTGCCTTCGGAGATAGTCGAAAAAACGCGTGAAAAATACTTCGAAGCCTTCAAAAGACTTACCGGAAAGGATATGCTATAATTTATCTGTAATGCCTCGACGCAGCACCAAAGAAATCAAAGTAGGAAACGTTAAAATCGGCGGCGGGAACCCCATTTCCGTCCAATCGATGACCAAGACTAAAACCTCAGATATCGATGCCACCGTCAAACAGATCCATGAACTCGAAGACGCCGGCTGCCAGATCATTCGCTCTGCCGTACCGGATAAGGAATCAGCTGAGGCGCTCAAAGAGATCAAAAAACAGATCAGGATCCCGCTGGTTGCAGATATCCATTTTAACCATCAATACGCAATTATGGCCGCCGAAGCGGGCGTGGATAAACTGCGCATCAATCCCGGCAATATCGGCGACCACGATAAAATAAAAGCGGTAGTGGATGCTGCTAAAGCGCATAATATCCCTATTCGCGTGGGAGTTAATTCCGGTTCTCTCGAAAAGGAAATCCGCAAAAGATATCAAGGGCACGTTACGGCTGAAGGTTTGGTTAAGAGCGCCTTAAAAAATGTGAAAATATTGGAAGATTTAGGATTTCATGATATTGTTATTTCCCTTAAGGCGACCTCGGTCCCGATGACCATTCAAGCCTACCAGATGATTTCCAAAAAAGTGAATTATCCTCTGCATATTGGAATTACCGAAGCCGGTATTCCTAAAATTGGAATTGTTAGATCAGCGGCAGGGATCGGGGCCATCCTCTCTCATGGAATCGGGGATACCATCCGCGTTTCTTTGACCGGGGATCCGAAGGAAGAAGTTAGAGTTGGATACGAAATTTTAAAATCCCTGGAATTAACTTATCATGGAGTGACGATTCTTTCCTGTCCCACCTGCGGCAGGGCGGACATTGACGTGGTTGAGATTGCTCAGGAAGTGGAAGAAAGAACCAGGCGGATCAAGCAGCCGCTAACCGTTGCCATTATGGGTTGCGAAGTGAACGGGCCAGGTGAAGCTGCCGATGCGGATGTCGGACTGGCAGCCGGGATGGGGGTAGGGCTGATCTTTCGCGAAGGGCAGGTGGTGCGCAAAGTGCCCGAAGCGGAAATGATAGACGCTCTGATGGATGAAATCGAGAGCATGACTATCAGATAGGAGGAAACTGCTTAAAATGATAGATAGATACACGATGCCCAAAATGCGTGAGATCTGGTCGGAAGAGAGTAAATTCCGCAAGTGGCTGGAAGTCGAGATCGCCGCCTGTGAAGCCTGGGCTTCGCTGGGAAAGATCCCTCGCGATGCTTTAGCCAAAATTAAAAGAAAAGCCAGCTTTTCTATCGAGCGCATCAACGAAATTGAGAAAGAGACAGCACATGATTTAATTGCTTTTTTAACTTCTGTAGCCGAAAAAGTCGGCCGCGAATCGCGTTTCATTCATCTTGGGTTGACTTCCTATGACGTGGAGGATACTGCTCGCTCAATTCAAATGCGGGATGCGGCTGATCTTATTATTAAGGACGTCGAAGAAGTGATCAAGATCGCTCGGCGCCGGGCAAAAGAAGAAAAGGACACGGTTATGATGGGCCGCACCCACGGAGTCCATGCTGAATTGATAACTTTTGGTCTTAAGCTTTTGGTCTGGGTGGCGGAAATGGAAAGAAACCTGGAAAGAATGAAGCGTGCCAAAGAAGTGATTTCATTCGGAAAAATCTCGGGAGCGGTAGGCACCTATGCCGCAGTTGATCCCAGAGTTGAAGAGTTTGTCTGTAAAAAGCTGGGGCTTAAAGCTGCTCCGGTCTCGACCCAGGTTTTGCAAAGGGACCGGCATGCGGAATTTTTGACCACACTGGCAGTGGTTGCCGCCTCCCTTGAAAAGTTTGCGACTGAGATCCGCAATCTGCAAAGGACTGAAATCTGGGAAGTTGAAGAACCGTTCGGAAAAGGTCAAAAAGGGTCTTCGGCTATGCCGCATAAAAAGAATCCGATCACCTGCGAAAGAATTGCGGGATTAGCGAGGGTAGTTCGCGGTAATGCCATGGCTTCCCTGGAAAATGTAGCGCTCTGGCATGAAAGAGATATTACTCATTCCTCAGTTGAACGCGTTATTCTACCTGACAGTTGTCTTCTTGTTGATTATATGCTGCAAATGTTCGCGAAGGTAATGGATGGCTTGGTGGTTTTTCCGCAAAACATGAGGAAAAACATTGAAAAATCCGGCGGTCTTATTTTCTCGCAAAAGCTGCTTTTGGCGTTAACGGATAAAGGATTGACGCGTGAGGAATCCTATAAAATCGTTCAAACCGCCGCCATGAAAGCCAGGGCTTCCGGCAAAAACCTCAAAGAACTGATGCTGGAAGATAAATACGCTTTAAAATACATTTCGGCAGATGAAATCAATAAGATTTTCGATGTCAGGAATCATTTAAAGAATGTGGAAGTTATTTTTAAGAGGTTTGGTTTATAATGGCAAAAGTCAAAGTTTATGTAACTCCCAAAAAAGGGATCCTTGATCCTCAAGGGAAAACCGTAGAATCAGCCTTGAAATCACTCGGTTACAAGAACGTTTCAAATGTTCGCATCGGGAAATACATAGAATTAGAAGTGACAGGCGGACCGCGACGACTCGACCGAGCTCGTCGAGGTCCCGCGACCGGCAAACAGATTGAAGAAATGTGCAAAAAGTTGCTGGCTAATCCAATTATTGAAGATTACCGCTTTGAGGTCTCTGAATAATTATGTCGAGCGGAGTCGAGACATGAGGTTCGGTGTCGTTGTTTTCCCCGGTTCCAACTGCGATCAGGACTGTTATCATGTTGTTAAAGATATTCTCAAACAGCCGGTTGAATACATCTGGCATCACGAAATAAAACTCGACCATTTTGATTGTTTAATCCTTCCGGGAGGTTTTTCTTACGGCGATTATCTGAGAAGTGGAGCAATTGCACGTTTTTCCCCGGTCATTGATACCATAAAAAAGTTTGCAGGTAGGGGGGGGTTGGTGATCGGGATTTGCAACGGTTTTCAGATCTTAACCGAAGCCGGCCTGCTTCCGGGCGCACTGCGGAGAAATCGGGATCTGCATTTTATATGCAAGCCGGTAAAGTTAAAAGTCGAAAATAATCGTACCCCTTATACTAATCGCTGCAAAAAAAGCCAAATTTTGACCATTCCTATTGCCCACGGTGAAGGCAATTATACCTGCGATATAAAGACTTTAAACGCTTTAAAACGCAAAAAACAGATCGTTTTTACCTATTATGGCGAGAATCCCAATGGTTCAATGGCTAATATCGCTGGCATCTGTAATGAAAAACACAATGTCCTGGGCATGATGCCTCACCCGGAACGAGCTTCGGAAGAGGTTCTTGGGTTAAAAGATGGCCTGTTTATCCTGCAATCCATCTTAAAATCTGTTTAGAATACCTGTGGAAAAGCCCCATGTGATGATATTTTTGGCTTAATATCAGCAATAATCAACTAATCATCACCTGCCTACAACTTGACATAAGATATATTATGCGACATAGAAAGTTAAAGTTTTTAGTGTATCTTTAAGGCTAATTTAATGATATTCAGACGTAAAAAGGATTTAGTAGAGCTTTTCTCCGAGCGGTTTTACCCTTATTCCAAACATGAAGTTCCTGTAGTCCTGGTTAAATATATCATCTGCTTGAAGGATTAAATCCATGTAATCTCTAAACTCGTGTTCATAACCCAGCCGGAATTTTGGCGCCAGCGGTTTGGGATTATTGATGTCATAAATATCCGCCAGAATATTCGTTTTATCTCCATCAAAATTATAAATTACTCCACCACCCAACTGGTTATTTATGACTCCCAGCCTGTATCCGTAACTCTCTGTGATTTTAGTGGTAAGCAGAAAATCCAAAAGGCTTAATTGCCGGGATGGTCCCTCGCCTATCCCGATCCGGTAATAATTATTTTCGCCTTGGACAATATCCACGTCTCCGCGCACCGCGTTTGCCCGGGTTCCCAGATCTACGCCGCCCGAAGTCCGAAGATTTATTTTACTGACGTTTTCAAAAAAGCGATTGGCCGAAGAAAGCGTCTTTTCGGTTTCCCGGATGGTTCCTTTGACATTTTCCTGGAATTTAGGATCGTTAGTGATTTTGGCAACCCCCTGCGTTACAGCCCGAAGTTCTTTGGTCAGCTTTTCCGCTTCGGTAGCTGTATTTTCAAATGCAAAAACTGCATTATTGAATGCCTGACGGAGCTGAGGATCTTCTATTATCTTTCTAAAATTTTCAAGAATAGCCTTGGTCTCAACCAAATTTTGTGATCCAATGTCAATAAAATCAACAATGGCCGCAGTTCTTATTCCCGGTATTTCCATGGGTGACTTGTATATAGCTTCCGAAATGCCGGGCTGAATCTCCAGGAATTTCAGGCCTACGATGCCATCGTACGAGACCCGCAATTTGGAATCCGCTGGAATTTTGATCCGCGGTTCGATTATCGCATAAATCTTGATATCATAAGGCCCGGGATCGATCTTTATCACTTTCCCCACTTTTAATCCCCGGAATCTGACCTCGGAGCCAATGGTTAAACCTTCAATGCTGCTAAAAGAACCGATCAATTCATAGCCTTCCCTCATTTTAAATATCTCTGTTTTCCATACAATGATCATTGATAATGCGATCAATGCCACAATGGTCAGAATCCCTACCTTTGCCGTTGTAGATAAGCCCATACTATAGACCTCCTGAAATAAATTTCATGACCACCGGATTTTTAGAGCGTTGAGTCTCTTCCGGAGTCCCGATCTCAAATAACTTTGCTTCATTCAGCATCAAAACCCGATGCGCTACCCGGTAAACCGTTTGCAGGACATGCGTTACCAGGATGGATGTGACTTTTAATTCCCGACCCAATTTTACCATTAAATTCTCGATGGTTACAGAAGTAATCGGATCCAGTCCGGTGGTGGGTTCATCATATAGAATGATCTTTGGATCAAAAGCCAGCGCCCTTGCGATACAGACCCTTTTCTGCATCCCTCCCGAAAGTTCTGACGGCATCATATTTTCGGTTCCTTCCAGCTCGACCATTTTAAGTTTTTCCTTCACGATTTTTTTTATTTCACTTTCGGACTTCGAGGTATGTTCATGCAGGGCAAAAGCCACGTTCTCATAAACATTAATTGAATCAAAAAGAGCGGAGGTCTGGAATATCATCCCTGCTTTTTTTCGCAGTTCAATTAACCCTTCTTCCGAGAGCCTTCCAACTTCCTTACCATCCACCTTTATGGAGCCGGAGTTCGGATTAGTTAAGCGAATGATTAATCGGAGCAGGGTGCTTTTGCCGCAGCCTGACGGGCCGATAATGGCAACCGAAGAGCCGTCCTCTACGGTGAGGTTGCAATTTTCAATTACCTTCAAATCTCCAAAATATTTAGTTAGGTTCTTTATTTCGATCATTTAAAAAACAGCACCGACAGGAAATAATTAACGATAAACAAACTGATCAGAGTGATTACAACCGATGAGGTGGTCGCCTCACCTACCCCTTTTGCCCCTCCTTTGGTATTAAGACCCCGGTAACATGCGACAATGGAGATAATCATGCCAAAGACGGCAGTTTTCATTAAGCCTCCATACACATCCCATAATTTCGTAAAAGTTTGCGCAGTTTCCATATACTCTACCGGATTAATTTTGCCGGCATAAATTGCCACCACGTATCCTCCCGCAAATCCTACAATAATGGTCAGAACGGTAAGCAATGGAAGCATAAAAGTAGTTGCCAGAAATCGTGGAATTATAAGATAGCGCACCGGACTGACTCCCAGAGCTTCCATGGCGTCAATTTGTTCTGTCACCTTCATGGTTCCGAGCTCAGCCGTGATCGCAGCCGCCACCCGGGCGGCAACCACAATCCCCGTGACGGCGGGACCAAGCTCACGAGAAATAGCCACGCTCATTAATCCTCCCACATATTTACCCGCTCCGAATTTGGTAAACTCTGCAGCTATCTGCACGGCAAAGACCATTCCCACGAAAGCTGAAGTAGTAAGCGCAAGCGGTAATGAATCAAAACCGACCTTGGCCATCTGCTCCAGCACCAGCTTTATATTTACTTTACCCTTAAAGATATCCCTTATTACTTTCCAGCTGATATCGGTAATCTCACCGAATATTTCTAGCAGCTTAATCATTCTTTTACCTATATTTTCAGTTATTTGATGGTATGGCATAAGGTATTTTCTCCAACAGATCCGACGCGATCATCCCATATTCACCCTTTTCTCTGGCTGCCAGATCACCGGCTAAACCGTGAAGATAAACCCCGGCCACCGCCGCATCCCAGGGCGAGAATCCCTGCGCGGCCAGGCCTGCGATCATCCCGGTCAGAACATCTCCCACCCCGGCGGTCGACATCCCTGGATTGCCGGTCATATTGATGTAAATCTTTCCGGAATCGTTGGCTACCACCGTCCGGTATCCCTTTAAGACAACAATGCATTTGAGCAGTTTAGCAAAGACGCCCGCTATTTCTTCCCGGCTGGCTTGAACCGCTTTAATTGTTTTTCCCAATAATTTTGCCATTTCTCCCGGATGAGGAGTAAGAATAAGTTTTAATTGAATTTTTTCAAGCACTGACATTTTCCCAACGAAAGCATTCAAACCATCAGCATCCAGCACCACCGGCGACGAAAACTTTAAATTACTCAGGCTAACCAGAAGGTCTCTGGCAAGATCTCTTTTTGAACCCAAACCTGGGCCCACCGCTATAGCATTTGAATTTTGAGCGATGGTTAAAAAATCTTTTGCCCTACCGCCGCCAGCAACCATAACTTCGGGAGTAGCCAGATTAACCAGATCCCTTATTTTTGAAGGAACTCCAAGATTAACCAGCCCCGCGCCAACCCTCAGCGCCCCCCGGCTGCAAAGAACCGCTGCTCCCGCCATTCCTGCTGATCCCGCCAGGATAAAAACCTTACCGTAATCACCCTTGTGGGTTTGGGGTCGGCGTTTCGGGAATAATTTTTTTAAATTAGGTTTATTCTTCGACATAAACTGATGCGATCGCATAATCCCGGCTGTGAGATAAGCTCACCTGCACCTTTTCGGAGCACTTTCCCTGAAAAGAAATCAGCGGCTTCCCATGGGAATTATTGATAATTTCAATATCTTTCCAATTTACGCCGTTATTTCTCCGACCAAACCCCTTGATCCCGGTCCCGATCGCCTTGGCAAAAGCTTCTTTAGCCGCAAAACGGACCGCCAGCTCCGGATATCTCAAAGCTTTTCGATCCCGACAATATTTAAGCTCTTTTTCGGTATAAACTTTTTCCAGGAAGCTGTCCCCGTATTTGCCGGCCGCTTCCCTGATGCGCTCGATCTCAATGATGTCGATACCGATTCCCTTTACCATCAATAAACCGGCGTTACCCAATCGGCATACCTCTGATCATCTCCCCGCGCCGCTTTGAAATAGACGGCTTGAAGCTTCCTTGTCAAAGGCCCGACCTTGCCGTCTTTTACCTTTTTACCATCAACTTCTATAATGGGAGAAACCTGAGCGCCGGTTCCGCAAAAGAAAAGCTCATCTGCCGAAAATAACTCGTCTTTATTGACCTTTCGTTCAATGGTATCGACACCCAGTTCTTTATCAGCCAGTTCGATAATGGACGCTCTAGTTATTCCCGGCAGAATAATTTCGTTAAGAGGCGGCGTAATTAGTTTTCCGTCCTTAACCAAAAAAAGATTTTCCCCGGAACCTTCCGCCACTGTTCTCTCTTGAGAGAGTAAAATTGCCTCATCATAGCCTTTTTCGAGCGCTTCGGCTTTGGCCAAAGAAGAATTCACGTAAGCACCGGTTATTTTTGCTCCCAGAGGGAGTGATTGATCAGAAATTCTTCTCCAAGAAGCAATGCAAACTCTTATTCCCTTTGAAATGTCAAGGTAAGCGCCAAACGGGGAAACATACATGCAAAAATCATCTTCGATGCCAGTTAGTCCCAACCCGATTTTTTCCTGTGACTTGTAGGCGATCGGTCGAATATAAATATCTTCTTTGTAACCGTTACGTTTTACCAGCTCCACCGTGGATTGAATAAGCTTTTCCATCGAATATTTTAGGCTAATCTTTAATGCCAGGGCGGATCTTTCCAATCTCTCGTAATGCTCTCTGAGCTTGAGAATGAACATCTGATTTTTATCTTTATTCCAATAACCGCGAATGCCTTCAAATACACCGGTTCCATAATTAAAAGCGTGGGTCATGATGGAGATCTTTGCTTTCTCAAATGGCACAATTTCCCCTTTAAAGAATGCGTATTTCATCAGTTAAACTCCCTTACATCGACTCCGGCGCTAAAATTCCTAATAATTCTAACACATTGCGCAGTACAATTCGAGAAGCATTAACCAGCATCAGACGTGCTGGATCCCCCAAAACCCGGCACTTTTCGTAAAAGAAGTGGAAGGTAGTTGCTAATTCTTTTCCGTATTCGGTTAAACGATGCGGATGCCGCAGTCGCGCCGCCTCTTCCACCAGGTCGGGAAAAGAAAAGAGTTTAATCATCAATGCCCGCTCGGCAGGATGATTCAAAGTATGCAGATCGACCGGCGACTCGTGATCTTTGACAGGCGACTTTTTGAGGATGCTGCAAATCCGCGCATGCGCATACTGTACGTAATAAACCGGATTTTCACTTGACTGCTTCTTGGCAAGTTCGAGATCAAAATTAAGATGTGAATTGACATCGGTAGCAGAGAAGAAAAAACGAGTGGCATCCACCCCAATTTCATCGATAACTTCCTCGAGGGTGATCATTTCACCGGTCCGCTTGCTCATTCTAATCGGCTCTTTTCCACGATAGAGCGTAACTAATTGACCGATAATAATTTCCAATTTTTCTGCCGGCTGTCCCAATGCTTGCATGGCGGCTTTCAGCCTTACTACATAACCATGATGGTCGGTCCCCCAAATATTGATTAGGTGATCGTAACCGCGGTAAAACTTGTCAACATGATAGGCGATATCAGCGGCAAAATAAGTCGGCTGGCCATCTTCCCGGATCAGGACCCGATTCTTGTCGTCTCCCAGTTGCTGCGATTTAAACCAGATGGCTCCATCTTCTTCAAAAGTTCTTTGATTTTCATGCAGCTTTTCGACAATCCATTTGACTTGATCTTTTTTATACATTTCACTTTCATAAAAGAAGCGATCGAAATTCACCCTCAGCCGATTCAAGGTTTTTTTCTGTTCATCTAAAATCGAGGTGATAATTTCTAATAGAGTTTCTCCCCTCACCTCTTTGATGTAGCTTCCGCCATAACCTCCCTCAGGAACTGGCTTTCCTTCCCTGGCCGCTTTTACCGAAGCCAACAATTTTTCTACTTGATTCCCGACATTGTTTACATAATATTCTTTATCAACCTGATAACCGGTGGCCTGAAGCAGGCGACTGATTACGTCTCCGATGACGGCCCAGCGGCCGTGGCCGACATGCAGCGGCCCGGTAGGATTGGCAGAAATGAATTCAAGCAGGATCTTTTGCCCCTTACCGGTATCACTTTTGCCGAAGTCCTGATCCAGTTTTAGAATCTCTGGAAGAGTTTGCTGCAGCTGCCGATTAGAAAAAGTAAAATTGATAAAACCGGGAGGTGCGGTTTCTATTTTCTCAAAAATCGCCGTTTTATCCAGCGCTTTTACTTTTTGAGCTATTTGCTCTGCCAGCTCAAGTGGATTTTGTGATAGTTTGCGGGCACAAAGGATGGCCAGATTGGAAGCATAATCACCCAATTCTTTTCTGGGAGGAAAATCTACTTGGAAATCGGCAATTCTGGAGATTCCAAGATCAGCCAGGGCCGCATCCAGAAGTGAAACAATTAGTTGTTTGGACATGCGCTAGAAATTAGTCTTCGGGGCCTTTCGAAAATTCCTCTTTTATCTCTTTAAATTTTTCTTTGCCTTTTTCGATCGCTTCCTGGACTTTTTTTCGGGTTTCTTCCCCCTTTTGCGGGGCAAAGAGCAGTCCGAAAATAAAACCTATAATTCCGCCAAAAGTCAAACTTTTAAATAATCTACCCATCTTTTTCACCCCCCGTTATGCGTCGAATCGATCTAAATATATATCCCAATAAACTAAAAAAAGCTTTTCGCGCTTTTTTTACAAGCTCCTTAGCGTCATCGCCGTCAAAAAAATATTCCAGTAATTTTATTTTGGAGACCACTTTACTTATACTCCGGGTAGCCTGCCGGACATCAAACAGAATAAGAATGATTTGCACCAGCGCCACTATTGCTGAAATGACCAGAATCAAAAGCGCCAATTGGATAAGCATGGTCAAATTGATTTGCACATTAACCTCCTTTGGCTCTTGCTATGAACCGTTTTGGTTCATAGCGGGGATAGGAACCCAAAATTTTAAGAAATGAAGTTTTACGTTTCATTCCCGCTATAACACCGGCGATAATTTTATCTTTTCTGTGGCCCTGCATATCGGCAAAAAAGTAATAATCCCCCAATGTTTTTTTTGCAGGCCGCGATTCGATTTTGGTAAGATTGACCTTTCGCGCTGCGATCTCACCCAAGACGTCGTGCAAACCGCCGGGACGGTCCTTGGCAATTGAAAAAACAACCGAAGTTTTATCGTCACCTGTTTTGGGATGGTCAGATTTAGAAAGCACCACAAAACGGGTTTGGTTTTCACTGGCATTGATTTTAGAAGCGATCACTTTTAATCCATAAAGTTTTGCCGAAGCCGCCGTTCCGATAGCCGCAAAAACATTGCCTTTAACCTTACCGTGGGCGATGATTTTTTCACCCAGCGAAGTTGCGACTTGCCTGACAGCATCTGCGGTGCTGTAAGCAAGATGTAGCTTGGCCCCGGGCAGATTCTTTCTTACGAAATCTTTGCATTGGTCGAGCGCCGGAGGGTTTGAAATAACATCGGTTACTTCCTTCAGATGAATCCCCTTCTGGGCAACTAAATAATGATACACAGGGAGGATAAGTTCCTGTTTTATCTGCAGGTTAACATCCTTGACCAGCATATCGGTAACCACGCCGATGGTGCCTTCGATCGAATTCTCAATTGGAACCACCGCTTCTTTGATCTTTCCGCGATCGGCGGCAAAGAGTAAATCATGAATGGTAGTGTAAGGGTAAAGCTCTACTTTCCCTTCCAATTTTTTGGCATAAAGCCGGCCCGCTTCTTCCGAAAACGTTCCTTCAGGCCCCAGATATCCGACCTTCATATTTCACGACCTCCAACTTTGATTCCTTCAGCATTTCAGCTGCTAGTTCATCAGGGTAACCGCCGGAAAAGACTAATTTCACGATGCCGGCGTTGATCATCATTTTAACACAGATCACGCAGGGTTGGTAGGTGCAATAAAGCGCTCCCCCTTCGATTTTAACACCGTGCCAGGCAGCTTGAATAATAGCGTTTTGCTCAGCATGCAGGCCCCGACAAAGTTCATGCCGCTGTCCCGAAGGAACATTCATCTGTTTCCGGATACAGGTCTCTTCGGTGCAATGAACGAATCCCTTAGGAGAGCCGTTATAGCCGGTTGAAAGAATACGGTGGTCTTTTATAATGATGGCTCCGACCTGACGTTTAACGCAGGTTGCCCGCTCGCCGACATCACGGGTTATTTTCATGAAATAATCGTCCCAGGATGGTCGGTTCATTTTTTCCTTTTCAGCACTCCTCGGACAGCATCCGCAATATTTTCTGCGGTCAATCCGTACTTGACCAAAAGCTCTTCCGGCTTTCCGGATTCGCCAAAGATATCCTTTAGACCTACTCTGGCCATTGGGACCTGCACATTTTCAACCAAGACTTCAGCAATGGCTCCGCCCAACCCTCCCATGATGGAATGTTCTTCGGCCGAAACAATTGCTCCGGTTTCATGAGCGCACTTTACTATCAATTCTTTATCTAAAGGCTTGATGGTGTGTAAATTTCCCACCCTGGTACTTATACCCTGTGCGGCCAAAATATTCGCGGCATCCAGAGCAATACTAACCATAAGGCCGCAGGCAAAAACCGTGGCATCTTTCCCGTCCCGTATGACTATTCCTTTACCAATTTTAAAATCGTAATTTTCGTCCTTGTAAACTAATGGGGTTTTGGGGCGGCTTAAACGGATATACATCGGTCCGTAAAACTTGGCCGCCGCTTTGATCAATTTCTCCGTTTCAATCGCATCGGCCGGAACCACCACGGTCAGGTTTGGCAAAACGCGCATTATAGCAATATCTTCATTTGCCTGGTGGGAAGCTCCGTCTTCTCCGGTGGTGATGCCCGCATGCGTAACTACAATCTTCACGTTCAAGCGCGTATAAGCCACCGACATGCGCACCTGATCCCAGGCCCTCCCGGAGCCAAAAACCGCGAAGGTCGAGGCAAAAACTATTTTACCGCAGGCCGCCAGGCCGGCGGCAGTGCCGATCATATCCTGTTCGGCAACTCCCAGATCAAAAAATCTATCCGGGAAAGCTTTAGCAAAAACCGCGGTCTTTGTGGAAACCGATAGATCCGCATCCAAAACGACAATGTCAGGGTTTTCTTTCCCCAGTTCAAGCAGCGCCTTGCCGTAGGCATCGCGGGTTGCGACCATTTTTCCCTGCCTGCCAGCAGGCACGGTTTCGCTCATAGCTCAAATTCCTTTATATTGCAAATTTCGCAAATAGCCTTTTTCTCTTCTTCCGGCGTTGGAGCACGCCCGTGATATTCTAGCGGGCTACTTTCCATAAAGCTCACGCCTTTCCCTTTAATGGTTTCCGCGATAATTACGGTCGGTTTTCCTTTTGTTTTTTCCGCCTTGTCCAAACCTCCAATAAGCGAATCAAAACTATGCCCGTCGCAGGACAAAACATTCCAGCCAAAAGCTTTCCATTTGTCAGCAAAGGGTTGAAGGCTTTTTATCTCTTCGACTTTCCCATCGATTTGATATTTGTTGTGATCGACAATAGCAGTTAAATTATCAAGTTTGTGGTGAACGGAAGTCATGGCCGCTTCCCAGATTTGTCCTTCCTGGCATTCACCGTCACCAAGCAAACAGTAAACCCGATAATCCTTTTTATCCAAACGGGCTGCCAGCGCCATTCCGTTGGCGGCGGAAAGCCCCTGGCCCAGCGATCCGGTGGACATTTCAATTCCCGGCAGGGAAAGCATGTCCACATGGCCCTGCAGTGAGCTTCCGAGCTGACGCAAAGTTTTTAAATAATTTATCGGAAAGTACCCGGCTTCGGCCAGGGCGGCATAAAGCACCGGCGCGGCGTGACCTTTACTCATAACAAAGCGGTCACGGTCCGGCCAGCCGGGATCTTTTGGGTTATGCCTTAATTTATAAAAATATAGAACTGTAATGATGTCCGCGGCTGAAAGCGATCCCCCTGGATGACCCGAAGCCGCGGCGCAGGTCATTTCGATGATGTGCTGACGAAGCTTACGCGCGATTTCTTCTAATTTCATGATTGTGATTTTACCATGATTTTAATCTCGGGCTCAAGCCATACTTTAAATCGATCCTTAACGATTCTTTGAACGCGGGTCAACAATTTCAAAACATCTCGGGCCTTTGCTTCTCCAAGATTCACAATGAAATTAGCGTGTTTAACAGAAACCTGCGCATCACCGACCCGCATTTCCTTGCAGCCGGCTTCTTCGATCAATTTTCCAGCATATTTTCCTTTCGGATTTTTAAAGATACAACCGGCATTGGGAATTCCAAGAGGCTGGTTCATCTTCCTCCTTTTTAGAAGCTCTGCAATTTTTTTTCTAATATTTTTCGTTTTGCCTTTTCTGAGCTTCAGGACGATCTCGACGATAATCAATTTTGCAATTTGAAACATAGTTTTGCGGTAGCCACTCCGCAGCTTATTAATTTTTATTGTCTGAACATTCCCCCTGTTATCCAAAACTTTTACCAATTGAACATAATCATTGATACCCTTTCCCCACGCGCCGGCATTCATCACTGCTGCTCCACCAACCGTACCGGGAATTCCAGCTAAAAATTCCAAACCGCTTAAGCCTTTGCGGGTTAAAAATTTTAGGAGATGCGGAAGCAAGACCCCTGCCCCAACCGTCACCGTTCGGCTGCGAAATTTTAGAGTGTCAAGACTTCCGGCTAATTTGATGACCAATCCAGAAAAGCCTTTATCCAAAACCAGAAGATTGGTTCCTGCCCCCATTATTGAAATAATTAACTTGCGTTCCTTTGCAAAATTCAAAGCTTCAATCAATTCTTCGGTATTTTTCGGCTGGCAGAAGTAATCTGCCGGGCCGCCGATTTTAAATGATGTATGCCTTTTTAAGGGTTCGTTTCTTAAATACTTCATTCTTTCATTCGCAATCTCGATAATATTTCTTTCCCAACGGTGTAAACATCTCCCGCTCCCAAAGTTAGAATTATGTCCCCTTCCCGTATTTCTTTAATTAGATGCTCGGCAATTTGTTCTTTCTTGGGCAAATAAGACACTTTATTAGCTTCGATTAAATCGGCAATGGTTTTGCCGGAAATGCCGGGGATAGGTGATTCGGAAGCTGCATAGATATCGGTTATGATAGCTTTATCGGCAGCATCAAATGCACCCGCGAATTTATCCTTCAGGAGGAGGGTCCGGGTAAAGCGGTGAGGTTGAAAAATGCAGATGATCCGCCTTCCCGGCCAGCCCGAACGGGCCGCCGCCAGGGTGGCGCGGATCTCGGTGGGATGATGTGCGTAATCATCGATAATCAAGATGCCTCCATGTTCGCCAACGGTTGAGAATCGGCGCCGCGCACCGACAAAGGTTAAAAGCGCATTAACTATCACCGTAAAATCGATGCCGAACTCAAGACTTACCGCGAAAACCGCCAGGCTGTTCAAGACATTTTGCGCACCCGGCACAGAAAGTTTAACCTCGCCCAGGCTTTTCCCCTCCCTGACCAAAGTGAAAGAAGAGCTAAAATTCGAAAAATGCAGATTCTTTGCACTGTACTGCAGGGAAGGATCGAGCCCGTAAGTAATAAATCTTTTATCGCATTTTTTTACCAGCTGTTGATTTTTGGGATCGGTTCCGTCCACCGCAATAAAACCATCGGCAGGAACCTTGGCGGCAAAGGCTTCGAAGGTCTGGAATAACACCTCAAGGCTGCCAAAATGTTCCATATGATCCTCTTCGATGTTGGTGATCACTTCAACCGTCGGAGAAAGGTAAAGGAAAGAACTATCCGATTCGTCCGCTTCGGTTACGGCAAAGCTCCCATTCCCAAAGCGGGCGTTGCCTTCAATATAATCCATATCACAGCCGATCATAAAGGTGGGATCCAGCTTGGCCGCGTCCAATACTTTTGCGATCATCGCGGTGGTGGTGGTTTTGCCATGGGTGCCCGCCACGGCGATCCGATTCCTGGATTGTTCCATGATCCAGGCCAGCATTTCCGCTCTTTTCAAAATGGGTATCCCTTTCGCTTCGGCGGCTTTGAGTTCAGGGTTATCTTTCGGAACCGCGGATGAATAAGCTAGAAGATCGGTATCCCTGACCTGTGAGCCATCATGCCCGATATAAACTTTTATTCCCAGATCCTTCAGGCGAATCGTGTTTGGCCCTTCTTTCACGTCTGAGCCGCTGACTTTATACCCCATCTCGTGCAAGATCTTTCCCAGCGCGGACATGCCGCAACCACCTACCCCCACCAGATGAATATTTCTAACCCTCTGCATATCAAAGGATGGCATTTATAATCTCCTCGGCTGCTTTCGGTCGAGCTAATATCTTACAATTATCTTTCATTATTTTTAAATTTAAATTGCTGGGCGCAAGCAGGGAAACGATCTTTTCCGGCGTAAGATTAATCTCTTTTACTACTAACGCTGCTCCGGCTTCTGCCACCACTTTTGCGTTCAACTCCTGATGACCCTCCGCTGAAAAAGGGAAAGGGACAAGCACCATTGGTATCCCTTTTACGAGGAATTCAGCAATCGCCGTGGCGCCGGCTCGGCTGATCACTAAATCGGCCGCGGCTAAAGCTTCAGCTATATCATACATATAATCCACCTTTTGATAAAAAGTATTTTTATGGGCAGTTAACCATTTATCCACTAAGGCTGCGTCTCGTGTTCCAACAATATGTAAAACTTTCAAACGATCATTATTGATTAACGGCAAAGTTGAAACCATAACTTCATTAATTCTCCTTGCCCCCTGGCTGCCGCCCATCACTATGACAAGAATCTCTTCCGAAGAGATTTTCAGATTCCGGCGCGCCTTCTCTCGGTCATACTCGATGATTTCTCGACGAATCGGGTTCCCGGTAACAATTCCATCCATAAACTTTTTGGATGCTTCAAAAGACAGGAAAACTTTCTTCGCCCATTTCATGAAAAAACGATTGGTAAAACCAGGCAGAACGTTTTGTTCATGAATATAGATAGGAATCGAGCATATTTTAGCTGCCAGCACGGCGGGCATACTTGCATATCCGCCGGTTGAGATTAAAGCTCGAGGAGAAAACTTTTTTAAGATAATCAAAGCCTGGAAAAAACCAAAGCTGGAAACAAAAGGGGCTGAAATTGCTTTATATGATATTTTCCTGAGCAGGGCTCGCGCTTTGATTAATTTAATAGCGTAGCCTGCCCTGGGTATTAGATCTTTTTCCAAGCCTTCCTCGCTTCCCAGGAAAAGGATTTCAGCAGAGGGAATCCTACGTTTTATTTCTTCTGCAATGGCAATGCCGGGATAAATATGTCCGCCGGTGCCGCCGGAAACGATGGCAAATTTCATTTAGCCTCCGATTCACTTTTGTTCTTGGATATATTCAAAACTACACCAACCACAAAAAGATTGACGATAGTAGCGGTTCCGCCGTAACTTATAAAAGGCAGAGGAATCCCGGTGGTGGGAATTATACCCAGGACAACCATGATATTTATTAAACCTTGCAAAGTTATCCAGGACACAATTCCAGCCGCCAACAAGCTTTTAAAACGATCGGAAGTTGAGAGAACTATGCGCAATCCTCGACCGGCAAAAAGAATGAATAAAACGACGACCCCTAAACCGCCCAAGAATCCCAACTCTTCACAAAGGATGGCAAAAATAAAATCGGTAAATTGCTGCGGCAAGTAAAAGAATTTTTGTCGAGAAGCCCCCATTCCCAGACCAATAATCCCTCCCGATCCGACCGCTAGAAGAGATTGAATAATTTGAAATCCGATCCCCTGCGGGTCTTTCCAGGGGTCCAGGTATGCAAGCAATCTTTGCATTCGATAAGGGCTGATGACGGATAATCCAATCACTCCCATTACCCCGACACCACCGATCAACCCAAGCTGCCAAAGCTCCGCCCCGGCAACAAAGAGCATAATAAATGATGTGCCAGCGATCGTCAGCGCGGTCCCCAAATCCGGCTGTCGGATAATCAAGACCGCGACTATACCGGTCAGGACCACGGGAGGCAGAAGCCCCGCAAAATAATCTTTTATTTTTTCCCTGCGGTTGGTCAAAATTACAGCCAGGAAAAGAACGGTTGAAAATTTCATTAGCTCGGAAGGCTGAAAAGAAAGGATCCCCAGATCGATCCAGCGTGAAGCGCCCAAGACCTTCCTTCCCACTCCCGGAATATATATTGAGATGAGAAGTACCATTGATATAGCGAAAATTAGCCCCGCCCATTTTTTTAAGTGCTCAAGATCTATCCTGAAGCCAAAATAAAGGGCAAAAAAACCTAGTAAAAGATAAAAAAGATGCCTTTTAATAAAGAAAAAACTATCTCCCAGCTTTAATCCCATCGTAGGGCTGGCTGAGAAAATCATTATCAATCCTATAGCCGATAAAGCCAGAACCGAGAATAAAAAGATATAATCTATTTTAGGTTTAAACATGCTTGTTTAAATGCCTTTCCTCTTTCTTCATAATTTGCAAACATATCAAAACTCGCACAGGCAGGGGATAAAAGGACAATCTCGTTTTCGCTCGCCAGTAAAAAAGATTTTCTGACCGCTTCGTCCATCGAACCGGCGTGATGAATGGAATCAAAACCAGCTTCCCTCAGCGATTGTTCAAATTTAAAAGCAGCCTCACCAATTAATATCACGGCTTTGACGGTTTCCTTCACTTTTTTGCTGAGATCATCCAAGCTAACTCCTTTATCCCTTCCCCCCATGATAAGAACCATGCCCCGCCCGGTAAAAGTCTCGATCGCAACCAGGGTTGAATCGGGATTGGTTCCCTTGGAATCGTTATAAAAATCAACACCGTCAATGTTCGTCACATACTCGATGCGATGCTCAACTCCGGGAAAAATACGAAGGACTTCGGCCACCGTTTCCTTCCCTACCCCGCAAAGATAGGCGGCCTGCGCCGCCGCTAAAGCATTTTCCAGATTATGTCTGCCGGGTATTTTGATTTCTTCCGGCGGCAGGGTGATGATTTCGGGATGAGCTTTAGAAAATCCGATGATCTTAGCTTTCACCTTTTTAATCATTTCTGTGACACAAATATCTTCCTGATTATAAACTAAATAATCATCACCGGTCTGGTTCATAAAGATACGCGCTTTCTGCTCAATGTATTCCTGCATGGAATGATGGCGTTCTAAATGATCGGGCTGAATATTCAAAATCAAACCGATCCACGGCTTAAAATTCACTATCGTTTCCAGCTGGTAACTGCTGATCTCAGCTACGATATAGTCAAGGTCTGAGTCATCAACTTCTACCAAAGGGAAACCGATATTACCCGCTACGGCAACTTTCTTTCTTCCCGCTTTTAACATTTTACCAATTAAAGTCGTGGTGGTGGTCTTACCATTGGTTCCGGTTACCGCAATGATCGGCTTCGTGAAAAATTGATAAGCCAATTCGATTTCAGAAATGATTGGAATTCCTTTAGCTTTAGCCTTTTCCAGAACTGGTATGTCCAGATGAACACCCGGGCTTACAATGATTAAATCCGTACTTTCGATTGACTTTGAAGTATGGCCACCAAGTTCAATCCCTGCACCGATCCTCTTGAGTGCTTCGGCCAATGAAAGCTCGATGGTTGATTTTGACTCGGATGCAAGCACATTTGCTCCGAGCGAAGCCAGCTTCCTGGCAGATGCAATTCCGCTTTTGCCGAGGCCGAAGATGGTCACATTCTTATTTAAATATTCCATAAGATTCCGATTAGCCCTAATATCCCTCCCACCATCCAAAACCCGACCACCACCACCCACTCTTTGATCCCCATCAATTCAAAATGATGATGCAGCGGAGCCATTTTAAAAATTCTGCGCTTGAAAAATTTATAAGCAACAACTTGCAAAATGACTGACAACGCTTCCACTGCGAAAATTCCGCCAATCAGAATCAACCTTAATTCTTCATGCAAAATAATAGCCAATCCGGCCAATCCCGCCCCTAAAGCCAAAGAACCGACATCTCCCATAAATATTTTAGCTCTGGGAAAATTAAAATATAAGAAAGCAATGATGGCTCCGGCAGCAATCAGAGAAAAAATGACCGCATCCGGAGCATTAAGTTTGGCTGAAACAAAAGCCAAGGCTAAGAAGGCAATTCCCGCCGTACCCGCGAGTAAACCATCTAGCCCATCCGCAAGGTTGGTAGCGTTAGCAAATCCGACAATCATGAACATAAGAAGAAGCTGGTAAAGATAAGGATCGGAGAAACCAAATTTAAAAAGAAGGCCCGAAATACTTAAATTGTATCCAAGCAAAGTGAAAAAAATGGCGAAACCTCCGGCAGCCGCAAATTGAAGAATAATTTTTTGCCAGAAGGTCAAACCCAGGTTCTGTCGGCGGAATATTTTGAGAAGATCGTCGGCTAAACCAATCAAGGCAAAAGCCAGCACCAGGAAAATCAGAGCTAAATAGTCGGGACGGAATTCAACGTTGATCAAGATTAAAGACAGAATGAGAATCGTCAGCACAAACCCGATTCCACCCATGGTGGGTGTGCCGGATTTTGCCTGGTGAAAAGCAGGGCCTTCCATTCGGATTGGCTGTCCAAATTTAAATAAAATTAATAGCCAAACGATGGGAAAAGTCATAAGCAGTGAGACAACTGCCGCCGAAAGAAGCACTGCCATCGAGCTAATCACCCTGTTATTTTACTATATTTTCGGACACTTCGCAACCCGTCCCGACGTTGCGTCGGGATTCGACCACAAATAAAGAAGCCCTTCGAAAAGAAGGGCTTCTTGCTAAAGCTTTAGCTTCCGGATTCAGACTATAAGTATAGTCTTCCCCCAGAATAAATCAACGGACTGTTACCGCCAATGGTCCAAGTCGTAGTGCCACCTGCAGAAGTAAGTGTAAATGCCGTCAGGTCAGCAAAAAGGGCAAGGTGGGGATTGAACATATATTCAGCTCCCAAGAACACGTTAAGAGTGGTAGTACTGGCGCCTCCTCCTGAGACTAAAACCAGGGCAGGAGCGACATAAGTTCTAACATCACTGCTAACGGTCGCCATTGGTATTTCGCCTTTTAACAGCAGAGTGATGGTAGTCGTATTGGCGGCATTCGCGATGGTTCCTCCAGCATCCAAACTCCAGCTGCCAAAACCGAAACGAGCTGAAGCTACTCCAGGAATTGAGTTAAGAGAAACCGCTGTAAATCCTTGCGAACCTGAAGCTGCCGGAACCGGTTTTGCCGCCGCAGCAAATGCTGCCGTTCCGATAATAACCATTATTAATAATAAAACGATTTTTTTCATTTTTTCACCTCCTTTCATTTACCTTTGAATAAGTTATGTAGAAAATCGGCGGCCATGTCTTTGCAGCCAAGACCAAAGGCGATCGCCACCGCCAAACCGACAGCTCCGATAATTACTCCGATCTGCGGAACAAAAACATCGGGCTTAATTCCCAGTTGAGCTAAAGCAGCAAGAAAGGTAAAAACAATAACGATGTAATATACTGTTCTTGATAAAGTTTTTGCTCCTTCAACTCCGAAACTGACAGCGATCACTCTAACCATTCCCGCTATCAGCGAAGCAAAAATAGCGCCGATTCCTAAAACAATGGCTGCAATGAACACCAATCCAAAATAATAAAAAACGGTGGTAAGGGCTGGTCCAATAGGCAGGCCAAAAGCTTCTGCGACCCCAAAAATCGTTATGAAAACGGCAACCCAATAAATCAAGTCTCCTGAAAGTTCGGAAGCAGATCTTTTAACGTCTCCCCTTTCCAATAAAGTGCTGAAGCCAATCTGTTTAGAGCCAGCATCAAGCTGAATCAGTTTCAGTACAAACGTCACTGCAAAACCCAACCCTTTAGCGACTAAAAATCCGATTAATAAAAGCAGAAGCGCCACCAGCAAGTTTAAGATTAATGGAAAAATTGTCAGCCAGGCTGAATTTATCGATAGCACCAAAGACTCAATCCCCATAATTAAACTCCTTTCGCTATTAAGCTTTAATAATTGCCAGTAAGACAGAAATTGCCATGAAGACGACAGCCAGCCCCCAGGTTATTCGATTCAAGCCTTCTTCCATACCTTTGGGCGTGCCAAAAAGCCTAGCGGATCCGCCGATTCCTCCCAAACCTTCCCCTTTAGCAGAATGTAGAAGAACCGCAGCGATAAGCAGAACCGCAGAAATAAACTGCAGAATCAATAAGAATCCCTTCATGATTATATTCTACCTTTTTCTATATTTTACTGCAACCGAATTTGTATTGCTGGCAGGTCCCTTTGATTATACCATAAAAATAAGTTCGCCTCCCCCACACCGTTCGACTTCGCTCACGGCAAGCCCCCGGCGAAGAGCGGTTTTTATTGATAAACTTTATTCAAGATTAAGCCGATAACTGCGCTTACGATCATAAAGAAAGCGAAGGTAAATAACGCCGCTTCAAGGGCGATTTTTAATGGCTGCTGTTTATCCGCATAATGCCGCTGGTATTCATGATAAGTGATCAAAAACGCCATTATCCCGGCGATGGGACTCAAGGTCAGACCAATCAACAAAGTCAGGCCGATTATCACACCTAACCGTTCCAGTTATCCCATTGTTCGGCGCGTTCCGCCGCAAACCTGCGAACGCCCTCGGAAAAAGCCAAAATACCTGGATAGACAGCTCTATCACCCAGCTTTTCTTCTATTCTTAAAAGTTCATTGTATTTTGCCAGCCTTTCTCCTCTAGCCGGAGCGCCGGTTTTCAATTGCCCACTCCCCGCAGCCACAACGGTATGCGCCAACCAATTATCCTCCGTTTCTCCGCTTCGATGCGACCAATACTGGGCATATCCCGCTTCTCTAGCCATCTTTACAGTTTCGTAAGTTTCCCAGAGTGTGCCGATCTGGTTGGGTTTAATGAGTATCCCATTGGCTATGCCGGCACTAATGCCTTGCTCCAGGATCCTGGGGTTAGTGACGAACAGATCGTCGCCCACGATCTCGATTCGATCTCCGAGTTTGCCGGTTATGAGCTTCCAACCTTCTCTGTCATCTTCAGCCAGTCCGTCTTCAATCAATAAAATGGGATATTTCTCAACTAATTCCGCCAGATAATCAACCTTTTCAGCCGGCGTCAACTCTCTTTTTTCGCTTTTTAACTGATACTTGCCATTTTTAAAGTATCCGCTAGCGGCTGGATCAAGAGCGATGAAAAAATCGCGCCCGGGCTTGAATCCTGCTTTAACAACGGCGCGCATGATGTACACCAGCGAGGCCTCATTTGATGTCAGAGGAGGCGCGAAACCTCCTTCGTCGCCAAGCCCCGTAGGATAACCGTCCGCCTTTAAAAGACCTTGCAACGCCTGATAGACTTTCGCGGCGGCAAAGAGAGCCTCGCGGAAAGTTTTGAAGTTAATCGGAACGATCTTCTTTTCCTGGATTTCCGCGACCCAGTTCGCGTGGGCGCCAGCGTTCAAGACGTTAAACATAGGGACAGGAAGAATGTGCGCATCCGGCCCGCCAATTAACTGATAAAGGGGAATATGAAGAGCGTCAGCCGCGGCGCGAGCGGCGGCAATGGAAACGCCCAGAATCGCATTCGCTCCCAGCCTACGCTTGTTTTTAGTGCCGTCGAGCTCGATCATTGTTCCGTCAAGGGTTTCCTGATCGAGCGCGTTCAGGCCGATAACTTTTCTCCCGATTTCGGTATTAACATTATTGACCGCGGTTAAAACATATTTCCCTTCAAAGCCCTCGCCTCCGTCCCTCAGCTCCAGCGCTTCTCTTGTCCCGGTTGATGCTCCGGAAGGGACGGAAGCCCTGCCAAAACCGCCATTTCTTAAACTTACATCAACTTCAACTGTCGGATTTCCCCTGGAATCCAAAATTTGCCTTGCCCTAACCATGTTTATTCCAAATCCATGAATTCGTTGATCCCGCAGCGGGAAAAAATCCATTTCTTTTTTTCTTCTTTCTGCCATTTTCTTTCCCTCCTTTTTTCAGCCAAGTATTTGCCGGAACCGTTCCCGAGAAATTTCAGGTTATTTTAAAATTTATATTACACATTTCTGCTTAAAACGAAACCGATAACTATGCTGGCAATCATAAAGAAAGCGAAGGTAAATACCGCCGCTTCAAGGGCAATTCTTAAAGGCCGCTGTTTATCTGTGTAATGCCGCTGGTATTCATGATAAGTGATTAAAAACGCCATCACGCCCGCGATCGGGCTGAAAACCAAACCAATTAATAACACAAGAGAAAATATCACAGGTTAAAATCTTCTCCCAGATAGAACTTCTTAGCCAAAGGATCGTTCGCGATTTTATCGGGCGGCCCTTCGGTCAGGATTTTCCCTTCATGGATTATGTAAGCGCGGTCGGTAATTGCCAGAGTGTCCCGAACATTATGATCGGTTATTATCACGCCGATGCCTTTATTTTTAAGCCCTCTTATTATTTGATGCAGGTCATTTACCGTAATGGGATCGACTCCCGAAAACGGCTCATCCAGCAGAATAAAAAAGGGCGTTAAGGAAAGCGCCCTCATGACCTCCACTTTTCTCTGTTCGCCGCCGGAAAGTGTATAACACTTTTGCTTTCTCAATTTTTCCAGGCCGAATTCCGCAAGCAAAGCTTCCAACCTGCTTTTGTATTCGCTTTTTGGGATAGTGGGCGTTAATTCCCAGAGGACCAGGACATTTTCTTCAACGGTAAGTTTCCTGAAAATGGACGGCTCCTGGGGAAGATAACTGATCCCCATCTGCGCGCGCTTATGCATGGGCATTTTAGTGATTTCTTCCTCATTCAT